>Ga0187878_1000423_pt1 | contig 49227 bp, 47 predicted proteins | sample June2016WEW_17_1_FD_132979 | JGI IMG/M metagenome (GOLD analysis project Ga0187878, IMG submission 132979) | Peatland microbial communities from SPRUCE experiment site at the Marcell Experimental Forest, Minnesota, USA - June2016WEW_17_150 | ecosystem: Environmental > Terrestrial > Soil >... | reverse complement strand
GCAAAGCACATTATTACAGGCCACATTGGACGTGACCCATTCCCTGATTCAAAGCCCGCCTATATCAGAGCAATGAACAATGCACTTTCACAGGCAAGTTGGCTTCGCGGGAAACGCGGCCCTGACATCACGACGCCTTTCGAACGATCAAAGAAGGAAGATGTGGTCAGACTGGCCCTCAGGCTAGAGGTTCCTTTGAACTTAACTTGGAGCTGCCACAGGAATGGGAAGAGGCCTTGTGGAAAATGTCAGGGCTGTCTAGACAGAACCAGAGCGCTTGACATGTTTGGATCCGGTGTCAGGCTTTGAATTGGGATTAAGCAGCCGGCTCTATCTCATTACTGTCCCGCCATCAACGACTACAATCTGGCCGTTGACAGCCGAGGCAAAGTCGGATGCAAGGAACGCGATGACAGTTGCCACCTCTTCTGGTTCTATGAGCCTCTGAAGTGGCGATTCCATCTCGTACTGTGCCCTCTCTTCGCTTGGGAGGCCATCTAGCCATTTGGTTCTGACGTTCCCGGGAGCCACAGCGTTAGCGCGAACGTACGGTTTGTACTCCAGTGCCAGGCTCTTCACCAGTGCTCCGACGCCAGACTTTGCCACCGAGAATAGTCCCCCGCGGTCGTGTCCAGAGAACACAGGGGAAGAACACATCAAAACCACCGAGCCTTTTTTCTGCTCCACCATGTAAGGCACTGCGGATTTGCACAAATGAAACGTCCCCTTGAGGTCGTTGTCGAGGACGGCTCCCCATTCATCTTCAGTAATATCGACCATCCGCTTCTCCCAAATATCACTGGACCAAAAGCCGTGAACTGCGGCCAAGCAGTCTATTCTACCGAACGTCTTGTGGGATTCGCCGATGAATTCCTGAACATCCTCTTGATCTGTTACATCAACGCGTCGGCTAAGAGTTTCCGCTCCAAGGTCTTCACATGCTTTCGTGATCTCTTTTGCTCTGTCTGTCCCAGAGCGATAGCCGAGGACAAGTTTTGCGCCTTCTCTTGCCAAGAGCTTCGCCGTGGCGCCGCCTATTCCTCCTGTAGCACCAGTTATGACCACTACTGTCCCATCGAATAGCCTCATTGGACAATCAACCCTTCGATAACCGATGTCAATACACTGTGCTCTACAAGCTGAGATATGATGTCTACTGTTTGCGCCCGGCCTTCGTTTATCGGATCCGTTCTGTTAATAGCCTGAAAGGGTAACATGGTAGTGTGCGAGGGGCCATATTGTCCAAAGAAGAAGATTCCGATCTGAAGGGACTCGCCGAGATGAAAGCATACCTGGAGAAGAAGATCTCGGACTCTGAACACGAGACCGAGCAACTAAGATCGTTTTTGCGAGCGGTCGACTCAGTTCTCGCGGAGAAGAGCTTCAGACGCGTCAAAATCCCCTCGGAGGCTCAGGCAGCTTCTGCACCAGAGATGCCTGAGGGAAAGGAGAGGCAGACGAGCGAGGTCTGGCCAATAACGACACCTGAGGGAGTCCATCTGGCGGATCTTCAAATAACCGAATCTGAACTTGTGCTCGTTCCGGATCCGAACGCTAGGTACGATGTGACGTCTCCACCCCTGCGAGCGTTTCTCGTGGCACGTGTTCTCGACCCCATCCACATGAAAGATGAAGAGTTAACGCGAGCAGGCCAACTAGGTCCCGATAGGGGCTTGACATACGAGGTAGTCGAGGACGGTGGCGCCTTGAAGTCCTTGCGAGTACGAAACTATGGAGATCAGAGAAGGCTGACAGAACTAAGAAATGCCATGCGGTGGACCGTTCGCCGCATGTACGAGAAAACCCTTCAGACGCGGTGACTGAATCGCAAGAGAACTTGGCTCCGCTACCCTAGGTGATTTCATCCTTATTCATTTATGAGAGTTTGCGCGGGAAATACATACTACTGGGTTCAGGTATCACTCGCGGGACCCTATCGACTTGACCGAGTCGAGTAGTTCTCCGACCTCCCCAGCCAGCACCCGTACCGCGCAGTCCAAGGAATCGGACACATACCACTGACAGTTGGCGTGTTTGCACTCGGCCCCTGCTAGTAGTGGACAGATTGCCATTTCTTCATCACCTCATCCTCGGGTCGTTCATACCGCTCAAATACCCTAGGTGATCTCATCTGTCGTCGTATCTGAGAGTGCTATCATCGCGGCGATTATCAGGTATGACGGGTTTCGCGTATTGAAGGTTACGTAGTCGGAAGTTACTTCGTCTTTCGGTGCCCACGTCGTTTGCCGTGTGGTCCATGCATTGGGCCATGTGGTCGGCGACGCCCTCTTGCCGGTCTCTTCTTTGACAATATGCATCGAAACAGTGCTGCGACTCCGCTCGCATTTTAGACTTGCTAAGTGCTTGTGACGTGCCGAAAAATGCTGTCAGGCCTCTTTCTCGTTCCGAGGCGAATCGACAGGAGGGTTAACCGCTATCGACCCTGTGCGTTGCAAGTGTTCTTCAGCTTTGCGGAGGGTCTCTTTGGCGTTCTTGTAGGTGAGTCGGTCAAGGGCCTCGCGATAGGGCAGCCACTCATATCCGACATGTTCCCCTGATATCTTCACTTGTTCTTCTCCGGTGTTCCTAACTAGGTAGAATATCACTTCTTTCGACACCACTCTACCCCGTCTTCTGTAGAAGTAATCGATTCGTTCTCTGAAATCGTTCAGGAATGTGTTGCTTCCGAGCCCTGTCTCTTCGAGGATTTCTCTCTTGACCGTCTCTTCCTCAGATTCTCCTTTCTCCACGTGTCCTTTCACGAAGTCCCAATGTCCAGCTTCGTAGTGGAGAAGAAGGTATTCAATGCCATTCCCGACCCTGAATATGACCGCTCCACATGACTTTTCGTGTTCCATCTGAGGCTCGCGTCCAGTCGGGGGCTACCATCGTACCCTACGCCACTAGGTATCATTTGTGCTTTGAGTCCGAGAAAGCTCCGCAAGCAAGAGTGCGATGGTTCCTAGATCAGCCTGGTCAGTAGAAATGATACTACTAACCCTGCCAGTGGGGCAATCGTCCAACCAGCTATCACCTGCTGAATGATGCGCTTGTTTGTGATAGCCACTCGCTTAACTGAGGCAGCCCCGCTCATGCCACCGATGACTACCTGTGAAATGGAGATAGGCAGACTCAGTTGTGTGAAGACATGGGCGGACACCGCCCCGCCGAACTGGGCTGAAAGTGCCATGGATGGACTCAGACCTACGAGGTTATCGCCGACGCTTCTTACTGTGCCTTTGCTTAGGAACATGATGCCAACGACTGCTGCAGCTGAGAGAACGAGCGACAGCGACAGGCTGTCTCCGAGGCGGGACGAAAAGAGTCCCACAACAAGACCGAGTGTATTCGCACCGAGAGTGTACGCCGCGTAGAACCCTGCGACCAAAGTAAGGCGTGCATACATGCGATTCAGAGTGAGTACGTCCTTCGCCTTGTGACCGAATCGCAGCATGGCAGTCTCGACGATCGCCGACACGCAGAACCCGAGCACTGGCGATATGACCCACGATGCAACAACAACAAGAGAATAGGCGTTAACAACTGGAACTCCGTATGCAAGAGCGAGTCCCCATCCTGCACCGACTAGAACTTGTGACAGCGAAAGTGGCAGACGAAAGAGTGTCACAATGAACATTACGGATAAGCCAGTAAGCAGAATCACAACAAGACCTGAACTCGAAAGCGTAGGGAGAATTCGTCCACCGAGTACGTTGGAGAGCTTGTATCCTTCGAGGAGTGCGCCGGCTAGCACGCCCACTGACGCTATTAGCATCGCATCTGACAACTTGACGATTCCGGCTCCAAGACTCGCGCCTAGGCATGTCGAGAAGTTGTTCCCTCCCAATACCGCGCAAAGCCCCACCGCCAAGCTCAGCGCCGCATAGAGATAGAAATCAATCGCCAAAGGAACGCGCCCTGTTCTCTAGCCGACCAAAAGAACTCGGGATTCAGCAGACAAGTTCATTCCGAACGAAGGCGAGGCGGATGCTTTGCGATTTCGCTTATGGTGCCACTTGTGTTCAGAGACCGGTTCAATACTCCGTGCTTCTCGCAGTAGTACACTCGCTCGCCTGTTCTTCTTTGGTCTGACTCGCCGAGCGTTGTCATCTCGCGTCCGCAAAGAGGGCATCGCATTCAAATTCGACCGAAACTTCGATCTCAGCTAATGATCGTGTTCGCATTCGGTCGACCTTTCTCTTGCATGCAAGCTTCTTAGGTCTTTCCTTGAAGGAGTAGTGCATGCACCAATGGTGCTAATCTTCGATCTTTGTCACGAGACTGCTTTCACAACGATTGTGATGACAAGGTCAGAGCAGTCCTCGGCTGCATCTGCGACTTCGTCGAGTTTGAGGATCATCTCTTTGGCCTGAAGGTACGTGAGCGCATCTATATGTTGTCTGTGTGTGGAAAGCCTCGAGATCAGTTCTGACTTGATCTGATCGGCTGCTTCCTCCGCTTTTTCAACTTCAAGCGACTTGTTCACGGCGAGTTCGGCATTCGTTCGAAGAGACTCGACCGATTCCACAAGGGTTGTAACGCATCTGTCAATGCAGTCAACAAGTTGGCGAAGCGTCGGATCGGCATTTTGTAGGTACTCGAAGATCTTGGGCTCAATTGGAGCTTCAGCAATTGCCCGGGCGGCGTCTTGCGAGGCATCTGCGATGTCATCTACCTGCTCGATCAGGTCTAGGAAGTCCTCTCTCATGCCCGCGAAGAATGCGCCTTGTGCGATCTGAATGACTGCCTCTCGATGAAGATCATCAGCCATACTCTCGTACTTGGAAACGATCTCTGATTGGCTCTTAACTAGAGCCCAGTTCATCTGTTCGGCCGAGCTGATCATGTTCTTCAACTCCTTTGCGCATCTTTGAACCATCGCCAAATGTTCGGCGATGAGATCGAGAACCTTCTTCTCCCTCTTGCTGCCAAATCGAAACGGTGTTCCAAAAGACGAGAGCCGGAACAAGCGTGCCAAGTCTAGCTCTCCCCCTTGCAATTGCTGAGAGGCAAAGGGTTCACGTCAGACCTGCACATAGAGAAAAAGCGGGGTCTTCATAGGAGGGGTTTGAGAGGTGGGCTACACCCATCCTCTCAGTTTCATCGCTTCTGCGACCCGCTGGACAGAAAGCATGTACGCGGCCATTCGCATGTTCACGTTGTGTTTCACATGCATGTCGTACACGTCGTGGAAGGCCTTCGTCATGATCTTGTCCAAGCGGTCATAGACTTCCTCAACGGGCCAGTAGAGGCCGTATATGTTTTGCACCCATTCGAAGTATGAAACGGTCACTCCTCCCGCGTTGCAGAGAAAGTCTGGAATGTCGAAGACCTTGTTTTTGGACAGGACGTCATCAGCCTCAGGCGTTGTAGGGCCGTTCGCAGCTTCTGCGACTATCTTCGCTTTGATCTTTGACGCGTTCTTCGTCGTTATGACATTCTCGAGCGCTGCGGGGACCAGAATGTCGCATTGTAGTACGAGCAGGTCGTCGTTCGTTATAGGTTTCGTTCCCGGGAAGCCTACAACGCTTCCGGTCTTGTGTTTGTGTTGTAGGACCGCATTTGGACCAAGTCCTTTCTCACTGAGAATTCCACCTTTGGAGTCGCTTACCGCGATAATTCGTGCTCCCATTTCTTGTAGCAGGATTGCCGAATATGAGCCAGCGTTTCCGTAGCCTTGAACCGCAACGGTGGCGCCTTTCAGTGGGATGTTGAGTCTCTTTGCGGCTTCACGGACTGTGTAGACTGCTCCGCGAGCCGTTGCGTCGCCTCGTCCTTGAGATCCGCCAAGCGCGATTGGTTTCCCGGTGATCATGCCCGGGGCGTAGTACCCTCTGATCTTGGCGAATTCATCCACCATCCACGCCATGATCTCTGGAGTCGTGTATACGTCAGGTGCAGGAATGTCCTTCTCGGGTCCTATGATCGAAGCGATGGCGTCTATGTATGCTCTGCTAACCCTTTCCAGCTCACCGCGTGACATCTCCTTGGGATTGCAGATGACTCCTCCCTTTCCTCCGCCGAGAGGTATGTCAACGCAAGCGGTCTTCCAGGTCATCCATGCTGCGAGCGCCTTGACCGTGTCGATTGTCTCTTGCGGGTGAAATCGGATTCCCCCCTTGCAGGGGCCACGAGCGTCGTTGTACTGAACTCTGAACCCTTTGAATGCCTTGACCTGACCGTTATCCATCCTGACTGGGAACGTGACCTCCAGTATGCGTTTGGGTTCCCTGAGTAGACTGTGTACAGCAGGGTCTAATTTCAATAGCTTTGCAGCCATATCCAATTGTTCTTGCGCAATCTTGAAGGGATTCAGCTCTTCCGTCAAGCTTAATCATCAGGTTTCGGTGAGATCGGAAAGTGTCTTTTAAGCTAATCCGTTCTGGCAAGCTGGCACGACGGACGTTCTAGTTGGTCGAGATCGCAGAAGTATGCAAAGCACTTTCACTATGTTCCAGTAAAGCGATCGAGGGTCATTTCTTCATTGTTGGTTTGTGTGCCCGTACCCTCGATATGATCTTCTATTCTCTTCAAGGCCGTCTCGTGCTTCTCATTGGCCAGCCCAAGCATCTTCATCACTTGTATGCAGTTCTCCGGCGCATAACCGCGAAAGTGGTTGTTGAAAACTCCGAACGTCTGCTTTGTGTTGGCTCGCACTTCCTCAATTTTAGGCAGCCAGTCAGTAAGCTGGTCTCCCGTGTACCGGTAGTCGTACCATAAGCGTTGACCTCTGCCGTGCCACCGGATATATCCAATCTCTGAGGTGACGTGGATCTCAGGGGGCAATAGTGGCTCGTCGACGATGCAATATGCGGCTTGGTATTTGCACAAAGTTGTCCACGTGTTCGATTCCAACCACGACGGATGCCTGAACTCTACCACGTATTTGATCCTTCTCGGGAGTGCAGCGAGAAAATCCTCCAAGAGGTCGTCATCACGCTTGAGGGACGGCGGTAACTGAACGAGCATGCATGCCAATTTGTCCTGATAGAGCAGAGGATCGAAAAGCTCGCAAAAAGAATCGAGCTCTGTCTGTGCGCTCTCGTTCAGCTTCAGACGCAGATCATGAGTGAACTTCTTGTTCATCTTTGCACTGAAGACGAAGCTCCGAGGCGTGTACCGTGTCATGCCGAGTATCGAGCCTTTCTCCGGGAACGCGTAGAAAGACGAGTCAATCTCTACGGTGTCGAAGATCGAGGAGTACTGCTGAAGCATGCTCTTGTCGGGGTCGTACAACGGGCCGATCCATTCCTTGTACGACCAGCCAGCGCACCCAAGTCGAATTGGTGCTTGTATTGGCTCATGGTCATTCAGGATAGTTCCCCGTCCCTGGTTTTTTGATGGTGGCCACCACCTATTGCAGATTTCGGGCAACGCTTAAAGGAGCTGCCGAAAGCTTGTCTCAAGTCCGCTGAGACTGGTTGACTGACGTGAGATTTGAGCAGCTTGCCGAGGTCTTCGAGGGAATCGAAGCTACGTCGAAGAGGCTGGAAATGACCGACCTCTTGGTCAAGTTGCTCAAAGACACCCCGGAGGAGCTTGTGGACAAGGTCGTGTATTTGACCCAAGGCAAGCTCTATCCTGACTACTTGGGCATCGAGCTGGGCATGGCAGAGAAGCTCGTTGAAAAGGCGATATCGTTCGCGTCGGGTCGGACGGAAGCTGAAGTTGAGTCCGCTTTTCACCGAAATGGCGACTTGGGCCTTGCGGCCCAAGAGATGCTGAAGAAGCGATCACAGTCGACCCTGATGAAGAAGCAGCTGACAGTAGAGGCGGTGTATAGCACATTCGATAAGATCGCGCGTGCAGCTGGGGATCGATCTGTCGACGCTAAGGTCAAACTGTTATCGAGCCTTCTGATAGACGCGAGCCCCAGCGAGGCGAAATTCGTCACACGAATGGCCATGGGTAAGCTGCGAGTAGGGATCGCCGACATGACAATTCTCGATGCGCTTGCCATCGCATACGCCGGCGGAAAGGAGTTCCGGGAATCGTTTGAGCGAGCCTACAACCTCTCTTCCGACTTGGGATATGTGGCAAAGATGGTCGCAGCACGTGGGATAGGAGGAGTCAAGGACTTCCGGATATCCGTCGGTCGTCCCATAAGACCAATGCTCTGCGAACGGCTCTCCTCCGCCCATGAGATCCTAGCCAAACTAGGAGGAAAAGGATCTGCAGAATTCAAGTACGACGGGCTACGGATCCAAGCGCACATCTCCAAGACGAATGTCGAGCTGTTCTCAAGACGTCTCGAGAACATAACAACTCAGTTTCCCGACGTCGCCGAAAGCCTCAGATCGGCGGTATTGGCGGAGAAGGCGATACTTGAAGGAGAATGCGTCGCGGTCGACACGAACACTGGCGACATGCTACCATTCCAAGTCGTATCGCAGCGGAGAGGACGGAAATACGAGATCGAGACAAAGGCGGAAGAAGTTCCGGTGAGTGTTTTCCTATTCGACGTTCTCTACGATGACGGCCAAGACTTCACACTCACGCCCTACTTGGAGCGTAGAGTCGAGCTCACCAAGATCGTCAAGGAGTCCGACCAAGTCCGCATCGCGGAACAGCTAATGACTGAAGATGCGGACGAGCTTGAACGATACTTCGACAAAGCAGTATCGATGGGATGCGAAGGTCTGGTCGTCAAGAGTACCGGCGCAGAATCGGTCTACCAGGCAGGTGCTCGCGGATGGCTGTGGATCAAGTACAAGAGATCATACAAGGCAGAGGTGGCGGACACGTTCGATTTGGTTCCAGTGGGGGCGTTTCACGGTAGAGGAAAGAGAGCAGGGACCTACGGTGCGCTCCTGATGGCTGTGTATAATCCAGAGACAGAACAGTTCGAAACGATATCCAAGCTCGGCAGCGGCTTCACAGACGAGGACCTTGGAAAACTGCACCAGATCCTTGGGCAGGACGTCGTTCCACATAGGCATGCCAGAACTAGCTCAGAAATGAAAGCGGACGTATGGTTCACCCCCACAAAGGTCCTTGAGGTTTCAGCAGACGAGATCACCCTCTCACCACTCCATACATGTGCATTGGGTTCGATTCGGCGTGGCAGCGGATTGGCACTCAGATTTCCAAGATTCACTGGCAAATATAGGGACGACAAGTCGCCGGAAGACGCGACAACCACTAAGGAAGCGCTTGAGATCTATCGCAGACAGTTGAAGAAGATCGAGGCTGAACCGTAGCGAAGCTCAAACAGCAACCCTAAATTTCAGCGCTCTCCATATGCGCCGCGATCTGACTTGCGCGTCACCGTCAAGTATACCGTGCCTTTTCGCGACGACACGGGGGTCAGAGAGGAGAGATACGAGATAGGTCAAGAATCGACTACCATTGCAAGAGTGCTTGATCTTATTGTTTGCAGGCATTCAACCTTGAGCAAGTTTGTAGATAGAACCAGCGAGGAGGCGCAGAGACACCATCTGGTTGTTGCTGTCAACTCCAGACTTGCTAGGCTATCTGACGAGGTTCACGACGGAGACAGCATAAGTCTCCTGCTACCGGTAAGCGGAGGCTACAAGGAATGATAGGATCGATCGGAGGATACGCAGGAAGAATACTGCACGTGGATCTGTCCAAGCGAAGTCAGCGAGTGGAGGAGCTCTCAGAAGGAGAAGCACGCACGTATATTGGCGGCAGCGGTTTGGCTGCGAAGCGTCTGTGGGAGATGACTGATGGAGACACGGACCCCCTTGGAACTGAGAATGTCCTGATTTTCATGACAGGTCCTCTAACAGGTACAAAGGTTCTGCTTTCAGGTCGTCATGAAGTTGTAGCGAAGTCTCCGCTCACGGGAATCTATGGTGAGGGCGATGTTGGCGGAAGATGGGGGACCCAGCTAAAGAAAGCGGGCTTCGACGGAGTAATCATCACCGGCAAATCAGTCAAGCACACTTACCTCTGGATCAGCGAAAGCGGCGTCGAGTTTCGTGATGCAGAGCACCTCTGGGGACTCGACACATATGAAGCGAGCCCAATTCTCAGGAAAGAGACTGATCAGAAGGCGATTGAAGCATGCATTGGCCTCGCAGGTGAAAGACTCGCACGGATCGCTGCAGTAATGCATGACGGTAGATACGCTAGACCGGCGGGAAGATGCGGGCTAGGCGCTGTTATGGGGTCAAAGAACCTTAAGGCCATCGTGGCTAAGGGCGACAAGGAGGTTCCAGTCGCCGATGCGAAACGTCTATTGGAAATCACAAAGAGACTGGCGCCGGAAATTCTCAAGAATACGAAACGCCTTGCCGACTACGGCACCGGTCAAGTCATGACGACGGCCGAAGAGCTCGGCGACCTCCCAATAAGAAACTGGAGGAAAGGACGCTGGCAGGAAGGTGCCGAGAAGCTGTCAGGAGTAACAATGGCGAAGACGATCCTGAAATCAAAGTACTACTGCGGTTCCTGTATTGTGGGCTGCGGCCGGATTGTTGCAATAGATCACGGCGAATACGCTGGAGTCGAGGGACAAGGTCCAGAATTCGAGAGTGTCGCGTTGCTTGGCGCGAATAATCTAGTCGACGACTTGGAAGCTGTAGCGAAGGCGCATGAGCTTTGCAACAGATACGGTCTAGACGTGATATCCACAGGCGCCGTTATCGGATTCGCTCTAGAGGCAGCCGAAAGAGGAATTCTCAAAGATGATGAGGGTAGGAAGATCGATCTAGATTGGGGAGACGGCAAGGCCATAGTGAGCATGGTCGAGAAGATCGGCCGCCGGGATGGCATAGGATACTTGCTCGGCGAAGGAGTCATGCGTGCTGCGGCAAAGGTCGGGGGAGGCTGTGAGGCATTTGCGTTGCACGTCAAGGGTCTCGAGCCTCCAGCTCACGATCCGCGAGCATACAACAGCCTATCCGTCGGATACGCTACAGGAAACCGTGGAGCCTGTCACCTGCAGGGGATGTCCTACGCGTTTGAACGCTCGGTCACAATGCCGGAGATCGGGATAAATGAAATCCAAGACAGGCTCGGAACCATCAAAAAAGGAGAGCTGGTTGCTAAGACTCAGGACCTGATGTCACTTTTCGACTCTCTGAAATTCTGCAAGTTCACTCTCTACGGCGGACTCAAGGTAACAGACGCACGGGGATACCTGAATGCAGTCACAGGCTGGGACATCAGCCAGGCAGAGTTCCTGAAGGCTGGAGAAAGAATCTACAACTTGAAACGAATGTACAACGTCAGATGCGGAATCACAAGAAAGGACGACGTAGTCCCAACTAGGATGCTTCGAGAGAAACGGGGAGAAGGCGGATCTGCAGAAAACCTGCCTCCGTTTTCCGAGATGCTCAATGAATACTACAGGTATCGCGGTTGGGATGAATCCGGAGTTCCAAGCAAAGAGAAGCTACACGAACTAGGGCTTTCGCAACTTGTCCGTGAGGCAACCTCGTCCCGAAACAAGTTCCCGATCGACTAATATTCCCAACAAGCCAACTCGCTGAAAGGAAGTCCGACTTCTTCTCGTCTCAGCAAGTGATTAATGAGGTTCTTGACCGCATTCGAAGTAAAGAGTTCAGAGGCCCCACACGGGTCACGCAAACTCCGCTTAAAGCGATGAGTGAAGCGTCTCAGGTATCGAGAAGTTCTTCTCCAAACGAATATTTGGAAGAACAAGCAACGTTTGGAGAACTACTAGTCAAGACACGTCCCACAGCCATTCTTTTGGTAAGTGGCGTACGGCAAGTCATTGATGCAGTGAGGAAGGGTGCAGAGCAGCGGCAGGTAGGAGTCGACCGCATCTAGTTGCGGGCTGCGTAGCCACTCCAGTCCTTTCACCGTGAATAGGGCATGCTCGAGTAGTGGAGTGAGTCGGTTGACGAGTAGCTGAGCCTTGATCTTCACCTTCAGTTTGCTACGCAGTTATCTTCAGTGTGTTCGCTCATTGAGGAGCGTGAAAGGCGGCGTGATGTGCTCTTCAGTCCAGTTGGACATTGGCGTGCAACGAGTAGCGAGAGAGGCCTAGTTACGTCAGCTCAGCAGCTCTAGCGAGGAGACAAGGCCTAAATAGCTTCGCATTGCGGTGTATTTGGCCGGTTGAACCATGACTGTCAAAGTTGGCGTCGTTGGATACGGGACGATTGGATCACGCTTGGCTTATGGCGCATCCCTCCAGAAAGATATGGAACTTGTTGGAGTAGCTGACGTTGCTCCAACGTTAACCTTGAGAGCTCTCAGGGCAAGGGGGATGCCGTACAAGCTTTACAGCATTGACAAGGAAAAAACCAAGAATTTCGACGACGCTGGGATTCCGGTTTCAGGTACACTTGAAGATCTGCTGAAAAACGTCGATATCGTATTAGACGCCGCCCCGGGAGGAATCGGCGCTAAGAACAAGCAACTCTATGCGAGACACGATCTTCCAGCGATTTTCCAAGCCGGAGAAAAGGGGGACGTCGCGGACGTCTTCTTTCATGGTTACGCGAACTATGAAAAAGGCCTAGGTAAGAAATACTTGCTCCTGACTTCCTGCAACACTACAGGTCTCATAAGAACTGTGGATTGCTTGGATAGAGCTTTTGGAATAGAGAAGATTGCCATAACAATTATCCGGAGATGCGCTGATCCAGGCGACACGCACCGTGGATACGTCGACCTAGCTAGGGTTGAGCCTGTTCCAACGCATCAAGCGGTTGACTTGATGGAGATAATGCCTCACGTCAACGCCACAGGGGTTCTGGTCCATGTTCCCATAACCCATGGCCACATCATTAGCGTGGTGGCGACTCCAAAGAAGAGTGTCACAAAGGAAGAGGTCTTACGGGAGTTCTCTGCGCATCCGAGAATCCAAGTTGTACGAATCGCTGACGGCTTCGCTACGAACACGTCCCTGTTTCAGTTCGCTCGATTTGCACACAGGCCCGCAGCTGACATGTATGAAGTTGCGGTGTACGATGAAACCATCGGATTCATCGGCGGCGACCTAGTGTATTCCATATACATACCGCAGGAAGCTGTAACGATACCTGAAACAATTGACGGAATCAGGGCCTCTCTGAAAATGCAGACGGATCGACTTCAAGCAGTCTCCTTAACGAACAAATACTTGGGAATGGAACCGAAGAAGCCTCTGTGAGTCCGCGCTCAAGTCGTCCTGCTACTAGGGAAACGTTTCGCCGCCTTCCTTAGGGCAGCTACCGCAGGCAGCTCCTCACCCGAAAGGTACCTGACAAGCGCTCCTCCACCCGTGCTCACGTAGGAGACCTTGTCTAGAATGTCATATTTCCGCAGAGCAGCCATCGAATGTCCGCCTCCGACTACGGAGAAGCTCCCAGAGTCCACGATCGCCTTCAGTATCTGCTTCGTGCCCGCTGAGAACGGCTCGTTTTCGAATACGCCCGGTGGTCCGCTGAAGAAAACCGTCCCAGAGCCTCGTATTACTGCAGAATATCTGTCAGCAGTCTTCTTGCCCACGTCCATTATCGGCGCGTCTTGAGGAAGGGAGGATACGTCTATTTCCTTTCTACCATTATGGTCTATGGCAACATCTGTCGGAAATTCTATCCTATCACGCCCATAGGTGTCGAGTAGCTTTTTGGAGATCGGCAGAAACTTGTCGTAGTGCATCTCTCTGATGAGCGATTCTGTCGCGCCTCCGAGTTCAACTCCAGAGGCTTTCAGCATGAGAAGGCCGATGACTCCTGAAGTCAGCAGCTTGTCAGCTACGTTGTTTATAAGGACGGGTTCCATCATTTCGTACTTGTCTGATATTTTTCTACCGCCGAGACAGAAGATGCAGGGTTTTTTCGGGCTATCTCTAATCCTGATCAACGCGTCCAGCTCTGCCTCCATGACTCTCCCCGCGCATGACGGAAGTACTTCTGAAAATCCAACGAGAGAGGGCTGAGATTTGTGCGCAGCAGCGAAGGCATCGTTCACGAACACGTCAGCCAACGGGTAGAGCTTCTGCACAAGCAGACATTTGGCTTGCTGTTCAGGAGACCTCTTCATCGTGTCCTCGAAGAGTCGTGTATCTTCACTGAAGTATCTCGTATTCTCCAGCAATAGAATCTGTCCTTCCCTCAGTTTTCTTATCGCTTCTCTGGCAGCCGGTCCGTAAGTGTCATCGATGTATTGCACCTCTCTTCGAGTCAGTTCAGAGAGAATCTTCGCGTGCTGCCCTAGCTGCGCAAACTGGTCAGGAATTGTTGGATCTCCTTGATGGGCGAGAAGGACTACCTTCGCTTTCTTGTTAGAAAGTTCCTTCACGGTTTTCGCGTGCTCTCTAATTCTTGAATCATCTAGTATCTTCTGTGTCTTTGGATCGAGCGGGCTGTTCAGGTCGAGCCTGCATAACACTGTCTTGCCGCGAAAATCAAAGTCGTCCATTGTAAGAATACCGGATGCTTTCATATTTCTCAGGCATCCCGAGTGACAAGGTCATCCAGTGTTCTCGTTAGCATCACTATTAGATATCGTTTCCTGCATATTGGCCTCGCACTTGTGAAGAGTCGTCTGATCGAGCTGAGTGCAGCCAGACCTCTTCGTTGTGAGGTCTTCAGTTGCAAGACATCGTATTGCCCACACATCGCTGACATTGATTCAATCACACATCGGTGACATTCGACGCGTATGCCTCGAATATGGCTGACTGAACGTCAACTCTTACATGCATAACGGGGGTTAAAAACCAAGATAACACGTATGAGCAGCATATGTCTAGAGCACATCGCCAAATCGTATGGCCGCGAACCCGCTGTCTGTGACCTTTCCCTTGCGATCAAGGAAAAAGAGCTCATCATCCTTCTGGGCCCCTCTGGCTGCGGGAAGAGCACCACTCTTAACATCATCGCGGGTTTGGTTCCTCAGGATACTGGTCATGTGTACGTAGACGGCAAAATCGTGGATGATGTCACACCTGACAAGAGGAGCTCGTCAGAACTTTTGAGTATACGAGGCCGGACGGCACGAAGCACGGGGACAGTGTCGAACAGGTCTTGGTTCACCTTGTTGTGGAGGAGACACACACGGAGGGGAACTACTCCGCCTACTGTGGCAGATGAATATCCTGCCACCTCATGAGGGCTGGATACCCTGCTTCAAGGATCGTGTAATTGCCGGAAGCGGGATATTTGACCCTAACAAGGTGCGAGTACCGGCGGATTTGAACCTAGGAACAGGCTAGGACGCAAGAAAGGGACCCGCTCAAAGTCTGTGCGGGCCCGGTGGTGCGCACACAAAAATACAAAGGCGATGACAGTTGGACGTCCGCACCATGAGACCACACACTGCGTGCATAATATCTCGTTTAGAAGTAAGCCCTCGGTTCCAAGGAATATCAGCCGGCTGGGCATACTATTCGAATGCGCCTAGCCCCGCCATCTTTCTCATCTGAGCATAGAACTCTTCAAACTTCTTGTCTGCCGCACTGAAATCCTGCTTCAACAATATGGAATTGACGGCAGGCATCACAGTATCATGGAACATTGTGATTAGCTTCTCGGGCACCAAATGCATTAATCCTGACTTTAGGATCAGGTCTTTGATCTCAGTTACTATTGGCAGGATCTTCGGAGCGATTCTCTTCATCTCATTGTCAAGCTCTGCACTGTTCTTGAATGTGGTCTTCTCTCCCGCGATCGTAAATGAACCTGATTGCCCTCTGTCCGCTGCGGATTTTGCTGCTAATATCTGTCTGATCAAGTCAATCGTCGACAGCATTACTAGGAACTCGCGAGCTCTCTGAAGGCACGCTCCGCTCGCTCCTTTCTCGATTCGCGGATCTGCATGTAACTGAATACCAGTGCTAACACGCCAGCTACGCTAAGCGCGACTGATACGACAAATGGCCAGTCGATTGGAGACGCCGAAACCCAGTTTGCAGGGGTTGTCGTTTGTTGTGCAACCTGCCAAAACAGTGGACAGAGCATTCTAGAAACACAGAAATGGATGGACTAACTACACACCTAACAGTTCTCTTGGAGGCCCCCACTGCCGAGTGTAGAGCCGGTAGTGAAGGAATTGGATCAGCAGTTGGTGAGCTGCAGTTGGCGAGTCACGATCTTTCTCTATAATTCTCTACTCGGACGAGCTAACCACGGAGACCTACCGAGAGACCCACACACAATGACTCTAACCAAACTACGGTTCAAATCTAGATGCCTGGACCATGAGGGCATCGCACAAACAAAAACACTCCTCTCAAAGCCTGAATAGGATTCTGTCACAGCACTTTAACAGGCATTGATCAAGGCATGCTCTCTCACTACTTTCATGGCTTGATGGTCGGGGCACTCGGAAGATATCTCTTCGACGCGGAGAAATGCTTAGACATCTTTGTGTGCCATTCTTGATAGTGGTGGACCGACGACAGGTGCGCACGAACAAGCATCGCATCTTCAACTATGAAGCGCGAGACTATTTGGCGTGACTGAATTGTAACGAATCGCTACCTGAGTCAGCCTAATACAGACCTCGCACGAGACTCTCTACGGCGACTCCATGACTAGAATACCTCCGTTCAGGCACGACAGAAAAGAGGGGCGGCTGACAGGTATCAAACGAAACAAGATCAGGCTTGATATTGTGGATCACGTTACGCTGAGGCGAAGCACCTAGCCCCAGAAGATGTTTGTTCTCGAAAAGATTCGCTTTCAAGAATCCCCGCAGAAGAATCGCAAGTTGGAGATAAGGATAGGAAGAAGGGACGCATGAAGGGCAGGTGGGCATGGGGTCAGTTCCGCAGGTCAGTTGGGACGCCAGACACATCTGGGGTCTCGATACATACGAGCTCAGTCCAATCCTGATGGCGGAGACGGATCAGAAGGCGATTGAGGCATGCATAGGTCCTGCCGGTGAACGGCTCGCTAGGATTGCGTCAATAATGCATGATGGAAGACACGCGAGAGCGGCAGGAAGGTGCGGGCTTGGTGCAGTCATGGGGTCAAAGAACCTCAAAGCCATTGTGGCAAGAGGAGACGGGGAGGTCACGGTTGCGGACCCAAAGGTTCTCTCAGAACTGACAAAGGAGCTTGCGCCTGTGATACTCAAGAATACAAAACGCATGGCAGACTACGGCACAAGTCAGGTTGTGACGCCCGCCGAAGAACTTGGCGACATACCGGTAAGAAACTGGAAGAAAGGGAGCTGGAAGGAAGGGGCCGAGAAGCTTTCTGGCGTAACGATGACGAAGACGATCCTGAAGTCAAAGTACTTCTGCGGAGCTTGTATGGTCGGCTGCGGCAGAACCGTTGCAATTGATCACGGCGAGTACGCGGGAGTCGAAGGAGCAGGTCCAGAATACGAGACCATGATACTTCTTGGCTCGAATGTGCTCCTCGATAATCTGGAAGCTGTTGCAAAGGCACACGAGCTCTGCAACAGATACGGCCTAGATGTGATATCCACCGGATCCGTCATCGGATTTGCCCTAGAAGCAGCTGAAAGGGGAATCCTCAAAGACGATCAAGGAACAAAGATCGATCTGAGGTGGGGAGACGCCGAGGCTATCGTGAACGTGGTGGAGAGCATCGGCCGCCGTGAGGGCTTGGGATACCTGCTCGGTGAAGGTGTCATGCGTGCCTCGGCAGAGATCGGGCAAGGCTGCGAAGCATTTGCTGCGCATGTGAAGGGTCTCGAACCTGCAGGTCACGACCCACGAGCCTACTACAGCATGGCCGTCGGATATGCCACAGGAAACCGCGGAGCTTGTCACCTGCAAGGGTTCTCTTATGCATTCGAACGCTCAGTCACAATGCCGGAGATAGGAATAATGGAGGTCCAAGACAGGTTCGGGACCGCTAAGAAAGGCGAGCTAGTCGCGAAGACGCAGGACCTGATGTCGCTTTTCGACTCGCTGAAATTCTGCAAGTTCACCCTTTACGGCGGTCTGAAACTGACACACGCGCTCAAGTTCTTGAATGCGGTCACAGGCTGGGATATCGGCCAGGCCGAGATTCTGAAAACCGGAGAAAGGATCTACAATCTGAAAAGAATGTACAACGTCAGATGCGGTATCACAAGAAAAGACGATACATTGCCGACTAGGCTGCTTCGAGAGAAGCGCGGAGAAGGCGGGGCTGCAGAGAATCTACCTCCATTTGCCGAGGCGCTAGACGAATACTACAGATATCGCAACTGGGATCAAAACGGGATTCCGACCAAGACCAAATTGCGTGAATTAGGGCTCGTAGACGCGGCCGCATAGTGAAGCCCGATCGACTAATATCACCTCGCCGTAGAGTCAACCTCCGGAAGTGCGGAGGACAGGACAGTGAGTTCGGCGAAAATCCCTTCAGAAGTCAAACGTATCGCGGACGACATTCGAGACATGAAGATCAGAGGAGCCGGGGAACTCGCTAGATCAGCTGTCCGTGCTCTTATGATCGCTTGCCAGAAATCGCCGGCGAGAACTTCGCAGGACCTGCTTGCTGACATCCGAGCAGCTGCAGTGGCGTTGCTTGAGACAAGGCCGACCGCAGTCTCCCTGCCAAATGGCATCCGCTACGTCATGCATAGAATCAACCAGGCGGCCCAACGTACTCAGGAAGTGGAGCAGGTCCGTCTGGCGGGAATAAAGGCCGCAGAAGAGTTCATTGCGAATTCGAACACGGCGATCGAACGGATCGGAGAAATCGGAGCACGACGCATCCAAGATGGCGACGTCCTGCTCACTCATTGCAATAGCTCCGCAGCAATCTCCGTCATCAAGACCGCTTGGAAGATCGGAAAACGGTTCCGTGTATATGCAACCGAAACCCGACCTCGATTCCAAGGCAGGCTAACGGCGGGTATCCTACTGGAACAAGGGATACCTGTGACGATGATTATCGACGACGCTGCAAGGCACTTCATGAGAGAGATCGATAAGGTCGTGGTCGGTGCAGATGCTGTCACCGCCAACGGGGCTGTTGTCAACAAGATTGGGACTTCAATGATCGCTTTGGCCGCAAAGGAGTCCGACGTGAACACTTTCGTCGCGGCAGAGACCTACAAGTTCAGCCCAGAAACGATGATCGGCGAAGCGGTCCCGATCGAGCAACGAAGCACAGACGAGGTGATAGGCGAGGCTGAGCTGCAGAAGCTGCCCGGTCTTGAAGTGAAGAATCCCTCATTCGATGTTACGGCTCCGGAGTATATTGATCTCATCATTACTGAGAGGGGAATCATACCTCCTCAAGGCGCCATTCTGATACTGCAAGAACTCATGGGAACAATCACACCCGAAGAGCTGGATGAGTACAAGACACTCACTCTTGCAGAAGACGACTAGGCCCGTTCGTTGCATTCTTTAGAGAGGCAGGCCTACTGGAGAAGTCACATGCTGAACAAGGTTTTTCTCAGTCAGCCCACGTGTAGTGCTTAGGTCTTCTGAGAATTGCAGAAGTTTCAAGCAGGAGTAAGTCCCTATTCCAATCGATATCTAGAGCTTGGATACAAACCAGAAGAGGATGAGCTCCTAATCGCGTTCAAAGTAACCCCGCGCGAAGGCACCTCAATGGAAGAAGCGGCGTCGGCTGTTGCCGCCGAGTCATCTGTGGGGACATGGACTGAAGTCGAGCTGGGAAACGAGCAAAAGTACAACAAATTCAAGGCGCGGGTCTACCGCATCGAAGGCGACATCGCCTACATCTCATACCCGCTCATCATCTTCGAGAAGAACAGCATACCGAACATCCTTAGCAGCGTCGTTGGAAACGTGTTCGGGTTCAAGGCTGTGAGTGCGCTCCGCATCGAGGACATGAAGATTCCGCTCGCGCTCGTGAACAGCTTCCCGGGGCCGAAGTACGGCATAGCTGGCGTGCGAAAGATCCTCGGTGTGAAAGATCGGCCGATGACTGGATCGACGGAGAAGCCTAAGCTCGGCAACAGCCCGAAGGAGCACGCCTACATCGCGTACAATACGCTTCGTGGCGGCATCGACACAGTCAAAGACGATGAGAACCTGAACAGCCAGAGCTGGAGCAACTTCTACAAACGCGCCGACGAGACACTCAAAGCCGTCAACAAAGCCGAGAAAGAAACAGGTGAGAGCAAAGGGTGGTGGGCGAACGTCACGGCGGGCGATACCGAGGAGATGCTTCGCCGCTGCAACTACATCGCAAAGAAGGGCGGCAAGTTCGTGATGATCGACTACCTGACAGCGGGCTTCGCGGCTACGGCGTCGCTGAGAAAACGGACCGGAGAGCTAGGGTTAGCGCTCCATTGTCACAGAGCGATGCACGCCGTCATCGACCGCCAGCCCAATCACGGGGTCGAGTTCAAGGTCCTCGCCAAATGGGCACGCCTAACCGGAGTGGACCATCTACACACCGGAACAGGCGTGGGCAAGCTCGAGGGCGAATTTCAGGACCTGAAGGACAGGTGCAACCTCCTCCGAATGAGCAGCACCCCAAAGGCAGGCGGGCTACACTTCGACCAGCCATGGGGAAGACTCAAGACGGTGGTTCCAGTCGCCTCGGGCGGGCTACATCCTGGGCACGTCTGGAAGATCTATGAGACCTATGGGAACGACGCCTTCTTCTTGTTCGGCGGCGGAACCCACGGACACCCCGGAGGAAGCTACGCAGGAGCCAAAGCTGTAAGAGCCGCGGTAGAGGCGGCGGCGCACGGTATCGGCCCAGAAGAGGCCATGAAGGACAGCAAGGAGCTGCGACAGGCCATCGAGTTGTGGGGAACAGTCAAGTTCTAGAAGGAACAGGCATAGAGGACTCTGATTTCGTGCGCTGTCGTGCCAGCTCCAGAGCTCTAGCCACAGCTTTCTCCGGATCCTGCTCGGATAGGATCATGACGCTTTTGCGTTCGTCCAAAAATGTTCCCTTTGTTTGATCGGCAACGCCCCCGCTTCCCTCAATTGCGATGATCGGCTTGCCTTTCAGATAGCCCGCGCATGTCTCGATGAGTGCTCCAGCACCTCCACCAATCAATATGATCGCGTCGGCGCTGTAGGCAGTGGCAAAATCTCTAGCCCATCCGATTCCCGTCGCTATTACAATATCACAGTACTCGTTCGCATAATGCGGCTCGTCCTGCGGGATTATCCCAACAGTGATTCCGTGGTTCTCTTTGGCGCCTTTGCATGCGGATTCCATAACTCCACCCAAGCCTCCGGTCAACAGGGTCGCGCCGCGTCTTGCCGCTTCGGCTCCGACTCTATACGCCAACTCGCGCGCTTCCTTCGTGCAATGATCCGCAGCCGAACCGATCACCACAAGCTGAACTCTCCTCTCTGCTCTAGATGCCAATGCCTTGTTCTCACTCTCGTCATATCCAACTAATGCCAGATTGATCTCAATATCGGTTCGTCGAGTCTCGGGGAGCCAATGGAACCCCGAGTCATGTCTTGGAGAGACACGAGCGTCCCTACCGTTTCTTGCGGATCTGCAACGTGGATTGATGCTAGGTGACTGGGTGCAAGAGGTGGAAGATATCGCCTATCGACACTTACCAAGTACCGCGAACATAGTAATTTGAACCGGTCGTCTTGGGTTTGTTTTTTTCCCACACACAAAAAAAGAACGAGACGAACAATGGAACGACGACGCCTGACGAGTAACGGAAGGAATCCTCTATCAACACCCCTCCGCCTCTCAACTGCGACGGAACAAAAGAATATCCGAAGTCTGAAATCCTCACAGAAGCGAACCACTAGAGTGGCTTACTGAGATTGAGAGAAGTTGAAGCCTGAAGATATACTCGCCGTTCATCCAGGAATCCGCTTTGCTGGATTAGCGAATCGAGACGGTCACATCCTATTCTCAAAGATGCACGAAGGAGTAGTCAGTTATACGCCAGACTCTGTCGAAAGGACTGGTCTTGAGGATCATGGGCGATACTTCATTGAAACGGCTGAACAAGAGGTCAAATGGAGCGGAAAGCTGGAGCATATCGCAGTATCATACGAAAAGTATGTTGTATTCTACATCCCTGTGAAGCAAGGGTATGTGCTAATCTCGTTAGAGAAAGACGTCCCAGCAGAATCCTACACCAGCATATGCAAAGCCATTCGAGCCCTGGATTAGGCGCACAACGGCGTGTCTTCCGCTAGTCGCAACAATCTCAAGAAGCTGCGAAAACCTACTCCCGTATTCCTACGAGTTCAAATTGCGACGCCCGCATCAATGAAAGATTGTCTTCTGTTGTGCTTCTCGTTTTGGTGTGGGTTGGCTGACTCATGCGGTTTGTAGGCTTGGAAGTCAACGGGCTCTCACTCTAACTCTCTATACGGCAAGGTTATGAGTTCTCTATGCAGCTCCAGCTCTCAAGTAGAAGCGATGACCTCAACTGTTCAGGCGCCCAAGATCGTGATCTTGGAGGACCTCTGCAAAGGATGCAGGATATGCGTCGACCTCTGCCCAATGAAGATACTCAAGACGAGCACCCGCATGACGAAGAAGGGCGTCTTCCCGCCTGAGGTCGTCGACCCGGCAAAGTGCACCGCATGCAAGATATGCCAGCACTACTGTCCTGATTTCGCGATATTCATCGTCGGGGGGCCCAGGCTTTCGCGCTCGTAGAGCCCGGCACATACTTCATGCAAGGAAACGAAGCGTGCGCCCTCGGCGCAGTAGCCGCCGGCTGCCGATTCTTCGCATTCTACCCAATCACTCCGGCCGGCGAGATTGCGGAGAAGATGTCGTGGCTCTTGCCGAAGGCTCGTGGCGTGTACATCCAGATGGAGGACGAGATCGCCTCAATCGGAAGCGTGATCGGGGCTTCGTGGACGGGGCTGAAGGCAATGACGGCCACATCAGGACCAGGATTCAGCCTCATGCAGGAGAACATAGGATACGCCGTGATGACGGAAACGCCTTGCGTCATAGTTGACGTGCAAAGGGCGGGGCCGAGCACAGGAATCGTTTCAGCGCCGATGCAGGGCGACGTGATTCAGGCCCGGCATGGTAGTCACGGGGAGTACGAGATCATCGCCCTCGCGCCGTCCTCGGCCCAGGAAATGTTCGAAATGACGGTGCGCGCCTTCAATCTCGCGGAGCAGTACAGGACGCCTGTGATTGTGCTGGCGGATGAGACTGTGGGTCACATGCGCGAGGAAGTCGTGATCCCCAGCGAGAACTCACTCACAATCGTCAACAGAAAGGTTCCCTCCAGCCGCGAGGAGGCCTCCAGAGCATTCCTGAGCGCCTCGGTTGCTCCGATGCCGATCTTCGGAAGAGGCTTCGCCGTCCATGTGACCGGCTCGTCCCACGACGAATACGGCATGCGGAAAGCAAGCGCGCCCGAGGCGATCGACAAGATTGTTAGGACAATCCACGCAAAGATAGCGCTGCATGCTCACGAAATCTCGAGCATTGAGAGGATCATGCTCGAAGATGCCGACACCATGCTCGTTGCTTACGGCAGCTGTGCGAGAACCGCGGAATATGTGGTAAAACAGGCGCGACAGATGGGCCTGCGGGTTGGACTGCTAAGGCTGATGGGGATTTGGCCGTTTCCGCACGAGGGCGTGAGGCAGGCACTGAAGTCAGCTCGCCGCGTTGTTATGCTGGAGAACAACCTTGGTCAGCTCTTTCCCGAAATTGAGAGGCTTGCTCCGGAAGGTGCGGAAACTGTCTTCCTGCCGCCGGAAGTCATCGGAACGCTTCATAGGCCTGCATATGTTCTCGGTGAGGTCGCCAAGGAGGTGGGCTGAACATGTCTGGGCAGGAACTTCATCCGCTCTCGAAGTACATCCGAAAAGGAGCGCAGCCACATACACACTGCTCGGGCTGCGGCAACGGTATGATCGCCCAGTCTTTTCTCCGCGCCGTGGACGAGGTGGGCATCTCTAAGGAGAAGCTTGTCTGTGTCGCGGGTATAGGGTGCAGCGGTTGGATCCCGAGTCCGTTCTTTGATGTGGACACGCTCCATGTGACTCACGGCAGGCCAATCGCCTTCGCAACGGGCGTGAAGCTGGGAAACCCGAATCTTGAGGTCGTCGTATTTACCGGGGACGGAGACGCATCCGCCATTGGTGGCAATCATCTCATCCATGCCGCTCGCAGGAACATAGGTGTCAAGGTGATCTGCGTCAACAACATGATCTATGGCATGACGGGAGGGGAGGTGGCACCAACGACACCGCGCGGTCTCAAGACTACAACCACGCCGTTTGGGAATCTGGAAAGACCGTTTGACCTTTCAAGGCTCGTCATCGGCGCAGGCGGGACCTATGTGGCAAGGTGGACGACATACCACATCGCCGCGCTGGTTGCCGCAATGAAAAAGGCATTGACAAGAAACGGGTTCGCCTTTCTCGAGGTTTTATCTCATTGTCCGGTTCATTATGGCCGCAGAATCGGCATCTCGGATCCTGTTGAGATGCTGCGATGGTTCCAGAAACAGTCCATCACAATCGAGAAAGCCCGCGGGATGAGCGAGCAGGAACTCGCCGGCAAGTTCGTTGTCGGCGAGTTTGTTGACATCGAGGCGCCCAATCTCAATCAAATGTATGAGCAGCTCTTCGAGGCAGCCAAACGTGAGCCGAACTGAAATCAGGATCACAGGATTCGGAGGCCAGGGCGTCATCCTAGCCGGCATCGTGCTCGGCCACGCAGTAGCGGTGCACGAAGGAAAGAAAGCGGTTCAGACTCAGTCATACGGAGCGGAAACAAGAGGCGGGGCCGCTAGGGCGGAAGTCGTAGTCTCCGATGAGAAGATTGACTACCCCAAAGTGATCTCAGCCGACATCACAATCACAATGTCACAGGAATCATTCGAGAGATACGGGGCTACCACGAGACCGGGAAGCGCGCTCTTCGTCGACGCAGACTTGGTCACAAGTGGGTCAGCCTCATCCGGAGGCACCATCTATCGTGTTCCGGCAACGAAGATCGCGGCCGACGAGTTCAAGAAAACGCTTGCAGCCAACATGGTCATGCTGGGCGCTGTGGCCGCCGTGACCAAGATTGTACGGCTTGAGAGTCTGAAGATGAGCGTTAGTGAAGTGGCTCCGAAGGCGTCTAGGGAGCTGAATACGCGAGCGTTGGAAAGAGGGTTTGAGTGGGCGTTCGCGAACCTCGAGGAATCCTGACTTCGACTATCTTCCTGTGTTCTTGATTTTCTCGACGAGCTTTGGAACGACTTGATAGAGGTCTCCTACGATTCCGTAGTCGGCCATCTTGAAGATCGGCGCCTCCTTGTCCTTGTTGATGGCGACGATGAGCTTCGAGGTCATTATTCCCACCGTATGCTGGATCTGTCCCGATACTCCTATCGACACGTCCAACTTCGGTTTGCATCTCTTGCCAGAGATTCCGACCATTCTATCTTCCGAGATCCAGTGATAGTCAGACGATAGCGCCCGAGTGCACCCGAGCTCCCCTCCAAGCAAGCTCGCAAGTTCCTTCACCATTTCGAGGTCCTCTTTCTTGCCAATTCCTTTCCCGACGCAAACTAGGGTCTCCGCGGATTCGATGTTAACGGCCTCGCCGGTCTTCTTCCTCAGTTCCACGAGTTCAACACGCGTCTTCGGAACCTTAAGGTCCGGCTTCACGACCTCACCCTGAGCCGGCGCTTTCTGAGCTTCAAATGTTCGGGGCATGAAGGAGATGACTTTCTTCGGGCTCTTGATGATCTCTGAGGATACGGTGTTTCCCCCAAGTGCGTATCTATTCACAACGAGATCGCTGCCTTTCATATCTAGGCCGATCGCGTCCGTGATGCACCCGGCCTGAAGCTTCTGGGCAACACGTCCAGCAGTCTCCTTGCCCAGCCGGGTCGACCGCAACAGGAGAATGTCAGGGCCGCTCTCTTTCGAGATCTGGAACAGAACGTTGGCGTAGGTTTCTGCGTCAAGCCTGCCAACACTGTCTTGCGGAACGAGTATGGTCTTCTGGGCGCCGTACTCAAAGTACGGCTGACAGTCGCTATCCGCTTTTCCGAAAACCACCGCGGCAAGCTCAATGCAGAGTGCTTTCGAGATTTCGCGTCCCTTCGTCAGAAGTTCGAAGGTCCCTTCGCTCGTTTCGGAACATGCAAGGATGCCCGGGCTCATTGTAGTACTCCCTCCTTTCGAAGAGCGTCCACCAGTTTTCCGACCGTCTCGTCTAGGTCGCCTTCCATTATCACGTTCTTCCGTTCCTGTTCAGGCGCCACGTTGCTCAGGACCGAGATTGTGGATGCGCCTGTGCCTACCTTGGTCGGGTCGATTCCTAGATCTTTCAGCGTCCACATATTCAGCGGCTTTCTTGAGGCTCTCAGGATCTGTGCAAGTGGGGCTCGCCTCGGCTTGTTGATCTCACTGGTGACGGAGACGACCACGGGTATCTGTGTCTTGACCACCTCAAGCGTTCCTTCTATGTCCCGAACGGCGGTGACGGTCTTGCCTTCGATCGTGAGTTCTCTCACGTAGGTTATCTGCGGGGTGCCGAGGATTTCCGCCACTCTCGCTCCTATCTGCCCCGAGTAGTTGTCGGCGGATCCTTCGCCTACAAGTATCAGATCATGCGCGCCGATCTTCTCAATCGCCTTGGCCAGCGTCAAAGCCGAGCCCGCGGTGTCTGAGCCTTCGCAGGCAGGGTCGACAACTATGCATGCCTCATCAGCACCCATCGCCAGCGCCTCGAGAACTGTGTCCTTCAGTTTGGCTGACCCGACGGAAAGAACGGTGACTTTGGCGCCGTGCTTCTCTTTGATCTTCACCGCCTCCTCGAGCGCATTCTTATCAAAGTCCCCGAAGAGGACGGGCAAACCCTCAAAGACCGGCTCACGCGTGTCTCGTTTTATTCTGACCTGTTGAAGATCAACTACCTGCTTCATGCACGCTATGACATGCAATAATCCTCATCCCAGACAATTGGCCCTAATGTGCCCCGCAGGACTATCGGAATTAGATGACCTTTTCGTCTCAGCTAAATCTGTACTGCACCCCGAAGCTCGCCTTTGGATAGTGCCAGCTAAGTGCTTCTTCAAGACAAGCTAGGACGCAAGCGCCGCACTCCAAGCATCCATCTGGATTTGCGCGCACGTCGCCATTTTCGTCAAGCGAGTACACTTTGGCAGGACACACGAGCAGACAGTACTTTGGCTCACATCTCGCGCGGCAAATCTCGCGGTTTATCTTGATGTGTCCTTCCTTGTCGACTTTGAAGACGTCCTTCCCGAGTTTCTCTTCGACCTTCATGGTTCTCTCCCTCTATATGGTCAGAAGCCCCAGTGCGTCTTTCAAGGTTGAGAGGTTGAGGAAATGCTTTCTGACATGTCTGAGTGCTGTCGAAGAGAGCTTTGGCTTGGGGTCAGGTCCGATGAACATTAGGTCTGTCAGCATAGTGCTGATCGCGTTCGGGTACCTGTCGAACATTCTTGGATTGCTGAGTACCTTCCAGACATTCTTGAAGGTACGAAGGTCCTTCATTACGAAAGAGTCGTTCAGCATCTTCTCATACTCTGAAAGCGAGGCAGCGGAGTAGTTGTCCCGCTTCTTCGCGGCTTTGATCGCCTCTGCTGCAATTACTCCTGACGCAATGGCGAGATCCATTCCTCTCACAATGATGCCCATGTTGAGCGCAAATCCCGCAGCATCGCCGACAAGTAGGATTCCGTCATCAAACAAAGTGGGCACGGATTCGATTCCTCCTTCGGGAATGGCATGAGCAGAGTATTCGACTGTCTCTCCGCCTTCGATGAGGGCGGAGATTTCCGGCCGCTGTTTGAACTCTTCCATCAGTTGGAATGTCTCATGGTGCTGTGGATTGGCCATTAGTGAGCCGATTCCCACTACGATTCCAATGGAGAGGCTTTCGCGATTCGTGTAGAGAACCCCCCCGCCTGTCATCCCTTTGGTTACGCTTCCGAAGTAGAGCTGAGCGGCGCCCTCATCTCCGCGAAGGTGGAATCTGTCTTCAATGGTCTTCCTCGGTAGCTCAACGATCTCCTTTGCTCCAACTGCAAAGTGCATCGGATCGTGCTTGGAACGTAGGCCCGCCTCCTCGGCGACAAAGGACATTGCGCCATCCGCCGCAACGACGACGTTCGCTCCGATATCTTCGCCCTCCGCTCTTATGCCGGTGATCTTTCGGTTCTCTCGCACAAGCCGTTCGACTTTGTACTTCGACACAACTGCCGCGCCTTCGGCAGATGCTTTGTCCGCAAGCCATCTATCGAATGTTGGTCGAGTCAGGGTGTAACTGTGATAGGGTGGCTTGTTGTACGTGTCCGAACGGAGAGTCAGAGTGATCGATGAGTCGTCTGACAGCATTGTGAGTAGTTCTTTCGTGACGTGCCGTTCGAATGGAGCTTCGTCCCAGATGTCGGGCAAGTACCGTCTAACGGGATTCATGTAGAGCCTGCCCCCGGTGACGTTTTTGCTTCCGGGGTAGTCGCCTCGCTCTACAACCAGTACGTCTAAGCCTGCTTTCGCAAGTGTGTATGCGCAAGATAGGCCCGCCAAGCCGGCGCCTATGACGGCAACATCGACGTGCTCCACGTTTAATCTCCAGCTGGACGGGATGCCCCCGGCTACGCTGACTAAATCAGACTGACCTACACTCTCTTTTCATTCGACTATCGGTATGGAATAGCTATGTCTCCCATAAGCTCTCGCGCGATGATGATCTTCATGATATTGGCTCCGCCCTCAGCCCCGACTACATAGGACATGAGCCCTCGCATACACATTTCCAGGGGGCTTTCCTTGCTGTAGCCGAGCGCGCCATGATACATCATCGAATGCTTCACTATCTCAACCCCCAGTAGGGGCGCCCTCAATTTGCAGAACGCGATTGTCTGGTTGATCTCCTTGTTGCTGAAGCTTCCGTCCTTGTAATGCTGGTCAATCATCCAAGCTCCCTTAAGGAGCATGCCCTTGACCATTTCGAGTTCGGTAAGGTCTTCGGCGATCTCAAAGGAAATACCCTCAAAGTTCGCCAGAGGCCTGCCGAAGAGTGCTCGACGTTTCACGTAATCGACACCGAGTTCGAGACATTTCTCAGCTCCCCCAAGGCAAGCGCTCGCCACGAGTGTCCGGGCGACATTGAAACCTTCCATGTTGACGTAGAATCCTCTGTTCTCTTGGCCAAGCACATACTTCACGGGGATCTTCACGTCCTTGTAAGAGAAACCGCCAGTAGACAATCCCATGCGCCCCATGTCCCGGAAAGTTGTGTATGAGATGCCCGGGAGCTTCGCTGGCACATATGCAAAGGTCATGCCCTTGTTGCCGAGCTCTGGAGCCGTACGGAACAGAGTGAGATGCCCGCCGCCCCTCTTCGTCGCCTCTATGACTCCGCTGATGTAGGTCTTCTCACCATTGATCACGTACTCGCTGCCAACTTTCTTCGCGGTAGTCTTGATGTTGGCCAGATCAGATCCTCCCCCGGCCTCTGTAGTGCATATGCCAATGAACCATTTCCCGGATGCGATATTGGGAAGAACTTCCTTCCTCAGTTCCTCACTGCCGTGCTTGACAATCAAGTAGCTCCAGCCCAGATTCAGCAAGGTGTAAACAGGGAGCGACATGGACAGCTCTCCCCGAGCGATTTCGTGAACCGCAAGCATGGCATACACCATCTCCTCGCCCGGACTTGCGGAGCCGCCGTATTCTTCGGGAATCGTGACGCCGAAGATACCTAGGTCGACCATTTCCTTGATGATCTCTTCAGGGATCCCTGCTTCCTTCTCGTCGATTGCGCGTGCTATCGGGAACAGCTTCTCATCGCAGAAGCTACGTACTGTCTTCTTGAACAGCTCCTGCTGGGGGGTTAATCGAAAATCCAACAACGTTCCTCCATTCTGCTTTCGGTGTCGCAGAAGTGGCCTGTGAGTCATATTTGGCTGTTCCGAGTCGCCTGAGATGGAAGAATATCCTTTTCTCTAATATGCAGCGTCGACTGCGCAGATCTAAAGTAAGACTACAACTTGAATATCATTGACATTCGTGTTCGTTCTCCCGGTCATGACGAGATCCTTGAGCGGCATGAAGAACCTGTAGGAATCGTTCTGGGCTAGCAATTCATCGAATTTGAGAGCGAGTTTCTCAGATCGGGAAATGGTCTTTCCATCTGCTATGGCGCCGGCAGCGTCTGTTGGTCCATCTATCCCATCACTCCCAATGGACGCCATGGCAATGCCGTTCAGGGCTTGAATTTCCTTTGCACATGCCATTGTGCACTCTTGATTTCTCCCCCCGAGCCCCGAACCTGCGACCGTGACTGTGGTCTCTCCGCCCAAGATTAGTGCACATGGTCTCCTGAGGGGCTCGTCGAACTTGGCTATCTCTCTGGCTAGGGCGCCGATGAATGAGCCCAGGTAGCGTGCTTCTCCGGTGACAGACGAGGTTAGTATCTCTGCTTCGATTCCTTTCAATCGCAGATATTTCCGTGCAGATGTGCACGCTACCCTGTTGTTTCCTAAGAAGTGATAGCTTACTTTCCGGAAACAGGCGTCTCCTGACTTTGGGGTTTCAGGGATGCTTCCGTTGGCTCCTTCGGTGAGTATTCTTGCCGCGCTGCTAGGAATGGTGTCGAAAAGGTTGTGTCTTCTCAGGACCGCGATTGCGTCTGAGAAGGTGGTTGTGTCAGGTGAGATCGGTCCTGACGCGATTGAATCGAGTCTATCCCCGACGACATCTGAGATTATCAGACCTAGGATTCTTCCCGCATGAGAACGTTTGGCCAGCCAGCCTCCCTTTATCATCGACAAATGCTTTCGGACAGTGTTGAGCTCTACGATTGTGGCCCCGGCATTCATGAGCAATCGAGCCACACTTCCCTTATCATCGATAGCCAAGGGCTCTACGGGAAGTGACAGTAGGGCGGAGCCGCCGCCTGATACCACGCAGATAAGTAGATCTCGGCTACTTAGGTTCTCGACCAGATCGGTGAGTGCTTTGGCAGCATTCACGCTGTTCGTGTCAGGAGTCGGGTGAGAGGCTGTGACGAATCTCACTCTCTCTAGCTGGGGTGATTGCTGTCCCGTCGGCACGACGACAAGGCCACCATTGAGCTTACTCCCTAGAATTGCTTCGAGAGCCTCGGCCATGGCTCCGGATGCCTTCCCCGCACCCGCGACAAAGATACGATCGTAGCCGGCTAGAGGGATAACTTGGTTTTCTACCCGAAGCTTCTGCCCTCGGCTCTTCACTTTCTGCGAGACAAGAACATGGGGGTCAACTGAGGCGAGAGTGAATTCCAAGGTCTCGATGACGAGTCGTCGAGCCCGTCGTGTGACTTGGTCAGAACCGTTGTCGATAAGCTCAGCCTTGTTCGATATCAAATTAGCTCCAAGACATCCAAGTCTAGCATGATACCTTATGACTCTTGGCTGCTCACCCGAATTGAGGATTGACCTGCGGATATTACCGCCAGGCGAAGCTGCACAGGCTTCGCTGGCACAATCAACTCCAAGAAAATGGAGGTGGGGTCCCTATTTGGCTAAGCAGACGTTGAAGGAGTCGAGGAAGTGCCTTCGGACGGCGCGCTCGGCGGTGCCTCAGGAACGGCAGTGGAGACGGGTTCAGGTGCAGGGGCTGCAGGTGGGGCGGGTTTCCGCTTGACAACTCGTTTCTTGGCGGCCTTCCGAGCTTTCTTCTTTATTGCCTTCTTAGCCATCTTTTTCTTCTTTGCCAAGACAAGATTCACTGAGGTAATGTTCAGACTCTGCAAACCTAATAAGACTTGCCTAGGTGTCAGGATGATTTGTCGATGCTTTTGCAATATTCGTGTTTCTCCAACTCAGCCGGTTGACAGGGCCACGGAATGGTCGAATTCGCGACCAAGAACGGAGGACAATGGGGGGCCAGCCCTACGTCGGGCATGAGCGCCGACGGAAAGCCTTGTGCGCTCTGCATTCCAACGTTGGAGTAGGATGGGTGTCCGATACTCATCACACCAGATTGGTGAGCCCTCATAAGGCGGCGATGGGCATTGGCAAGCTAGGTGCAGAAAGTTGACTGAGGAGATCTCCTTTGACGACTTCAAGCGACTAGACATGCGAACAGGAGTCATTACAGGCGTCGAACCGGTCAAAAGGACAGAGAAACTATACAAGATTCTCGTGGACTTGGGCGGCGTTGGAACACGGCAAACGGTTTCAAGTCTTGTAGGCTACTATGAGCCGAACGAGCTCGTCGGAAAGAGGGTGATCTTTCTGACAAACTTGAAGCAGGCCAAGTTCGCTGGCGAGGTGTCGCAGGGAATGCTCCTAGCAGCCGAGATAGACGGGAAACTTGCCCTCCTAACAACAGATCGTGAGATTCAATCAGGAGCGCGAATCACCTAACATCGGCTGAATTTCACGCCCAAATCGCCTTTCAAACGTCTTAATTACCACACTTGATGCTGTATGGGGTCGTCCCAGAAGACGAATCTAAGAAGGTTACAAAATGCCAAGAGGGGGCCCAACCGAACAGGATGTCCTACGCATAGTCATGGACAGAGGAAACGAAGGAATTCTCCAGTCGGCCCTATGGAGAGAAATGAAGGCAGACAGTAGAGAAGGCTCAAGGGCGATACTCAGGCTAGAGCGCAAAGGACTGATCGAAAGGAAGCGCGAACTGCATTCTGGCCGATGGACTTATCGTGTATTTGCCAGACGCAAATACTCGAGCATAGACTCGATCATCGACGTGCCCTGCTCATTCTGCGACATCGAGGCAAGATGCACTCAAGAGGGCGCGGAAAACCCTGCAAAATGCGCAAAGATCAACCAATGGATCATTGCCTCAGCTAGTGGAATGCCTTCCGGAAGATAGTCTTGTCCAGTCGATGGATCCAGAAACGTCGTAGAGACCAATTCTACAAGCTCGCCAAGGACAGAGGCTACAGAAGCCGGGCTAGCTTCAAGCTACTCCAAGTGAACAGGAGCTACAGATTCATCAAACATGGCCGAAACGTCGTCGATCTTGGCGCCGCCCCCGGAGGATGGCTTCAGATCGCACGAGAAGCAGTAGGCGAATCAGGATTCGTCCTCGGAGTGGACAAACAAGAGATCAAGCCACTCTCATGGCGGAATGTCATTACTATGGTGGCGGACATTGAGGATCCAGCTCTCCCCAACTTGGTAATGGAAAAGATGCCAGGCGGCGTCGATGTGGTGCTTTCCGACGTCTCACCTAATCTAACCGGCTCTTGGGAGATAGACCACGCTCGACAGCTATACCTGGCGAACCAATCGCTCGAGTTTGCGACGCGTGTTCTACGAAAAGGCGGCGCATTCTTCGCGAAAGCATTCCACGGCCCAGATCTTCAAGATTTCAGATCCAACCTTGCGCGATCCTTTGAGACAGTTAGAATCGTCAAGCCTCCGGCGAGCAGGAGCGACAGCTCGGAGATATACTTCCTAGGACTCAACTACATCGGCGAGAGGCAGCGGGGGCTCTCTCCCGAGGAGCAGCCTGAGAGAGCGGTCTCTAAAGATGACCCTGCTAATGGGCCATGAGTCGTTCCAAGAGGATGTCAGGCAGCGAATCCCTGCTCTCATTTGTTACTTCAATCACTTCGACTGCTCGGTCTCTTCTTATCGCATTGACTAGGGGATCCTGGGCGTTACGGTGAACGGTACCCAGCAAGGGCTTGCCACAAGCCAAGGCAGCTTGCACGGCCTCTTTGAATCGGCGGGAAGTCAACTCCATGGGGCCGACCTCGTCTATTACGATTAGATCCGCGTGCTTGATCGCGGAGACTATGGCCTCTACTCCTATCCTGTCCAGATCTTCACTCTTCACGTGATATTTGCTTATTCTCGGACCAGTCGCTTGGTTGACATGGGCAAGCACTCCTGCCTCACCAGTCATGAGGTTTCGTATCTCGAAGCCGACGCGTGTCGGACCGGACCTTAGGTCGGATGAGGCCATTCCGCCCACCTTGATGCCTTCTTGCTGAGTTCTTTCAACGACTTTCCTCACAATGGAGCTCTTGCCGACACCGGGGATGCCAGTGAGGAACACGCGAAATGTCAGAGTCCTCGCCCACACTATATCTCAAAAGCGAGACAGGCAAGCTATAACTGGTTTGACGCGTCATCTCAGAGTGTCGGTCGCGCTGTGACCAGTATGGGCAGAAGGATAGCGGGGGTCGACGATGCGGGAAGAGGCCCGGTAATCGGTCCGCTAGTGATCGCCGGCGTCTTAATCGACGAAGACAAAGTTCACGAGCTGGTCTCAATGGGAGTGAAAGACTCCAAGCTCCTGACACCGCGGTCGCGGTCGGACTTGGCTGAGAAGATACAGAAAACTGCGTTGAAGATCGCATATGACGAACTCTCGCCCGCAGAGATCGATGTCGTAGTCCTAAGAGCTAGGAAGCTGCAGAAGCTGAACTTTCTTGAAGCCAAGTCAATGGCAAAGGTGATCGCGAACCTTGAGCCTAATGCGGTTTGGGTCGATGCTTCAGATGTCAAGCCCGAGCGCTACGCGCGTCAGATTCTCGACGATTTGCCTGCTAATCTGAAGCGGACTGTGCTCGTATCAGAGCACAAAGCAGACAGAAAATACCCGGTTGTGTCTGCCGCGAGTATAATGGCCAAGGTGAGGCGTGACGCCAGAATTTCGCAGCTCTGGGAAGAGTATGGTAATTTTGGATCGGGATACGTCACAGATCCCAGCACCATAGAATTCCTGAAAAAATGGCGACGTGCACACGCTGACTACCCGCCGATCGTCAGGAGGTCCTGGAAGACGCTCAGAGAGATCGAGTCGGATTTGGCACAGACGAAGTTGACCGGAAGAGGATGAGTCGGTCTGAGGGTGATTTCTGGGACTGGAAAGACTGGCTACTTGTCCCTTGCGATGACGAACATGGCGTGGTCTTTCTCGTAGGGTTCCAATCGAACGGAGTCGATGATCTTGAATCCTCTTTCCACAAGTATGCGTTTCTCTTGGGAGAACACTGCGCCCGGGCTCATGGTCACGTCGACGCTCCTGGATTTCACGGCTATCATCGCGCTCCCTGTCTCCTTCAGATATAGGTCGCAATTGTCTGCGAGGATTCTTGCTTGCTCGGGCTGGGCAATGTCACAATAGACTGCGTCCACAGGAGAAACAAGGGATCTATACGCGCTTGGATGTCTCGCATCCGCGAGTATCGGGGACAGGTTAGGTCTTTGGGAGCAGACTTGCTCGATTAGCTCACGCATTGTGCGCTGTGCAAATTCGACGGCAAAAACTGTGCCTTCTTCCCTAACAATGTCGCTTACATGACTTGCTGTGGTTCCGCTTGCTGCGCCTAGGTAGAGGATCTTACGACCTGGACCGACTGGGACTTCCTTTATCCCTTTCAGTATCGCAGCTGCGAGTTTGCTTCTGTACGCGTCCCACAGTCTGTACTCTTTTCGACGGAACTTCACCAATTGCTCTCCGTAGACCGAGCGTCCGGGGCTCAGGTTCTCAGTGGCGAGTCGGCGTGATTTGTCTTTGAACTTGGCCCAGTATACGCCGTCGAAATGCTCATGAGGGCTAACGTCTTCGACGTCGATCACGTCTGCGGCCCTCATCGCCTCTGCGGCCTTCATCGCGTCTTCTGAAGAATGGTTCCCTTTCGCCCGTCCGTATCGGTGGGTCTTTGTATTTCGTCTGGATCTCGGAGACTTTCTTCTCCAGATCCTTCGTAAGCTTGTCGCCCATGTAGTCTCCTCCGAACGCGTCGACCCTTGCAGCTATTGCGAGTTTACCGGAAACCGCTCGTGCAATCTTGCCTCTCTGCCACCGGGGGGAGTTATGGATCGAGGCGTACTGGAAGATCACTCCATGCTTCGGCGGTGGGGCTCCAGTTTTCAACGATCTGAAAAGCGCCTTCTCTGCTCCGAGAACCTGCATTGTGCTCGCGGGCATCTTGGCTAGGTTCATTAGTCCTCCCGCAATCGACATCAGTCGAGCAGTCAACAGAGGCCCCAGCATTGTGGTAGTGTTCGGAGCTGCCTGCTTCATGACCTCGTCAACATAGGTTTCAGCTTTCTCTCGAAACCTCGCCAATTCCAGAGTATCGTTACAGAAGGATCGCACCCACTCCAGGTCCTCTTCGGGGAAATTGGCCCCCATCGATTTGCGCGCCGATGAGGCGATCTGCGAAATTCTTTCGCTCGGGATACCCTCTTTCTCAAGGTTTTCCTCGGTGAAGTTGGATCGCAGACCAAGATCTGCGACAAGTCGCGCATAGGTATCATTCTTCTCTACGAGGCGGTCGAGCTCAGGAAAGTGCAACCCGTACCATTCTCGTATCCGCCCCACGAAAAGGTTGATTGTCTTATCTATATCGTCGATAGCGCGTACGGCTTGAACGGCGTAGAGGTCTCGTTTTGCAGTCGCTGTGGTGACTGCACCTCGCGCGAGCTCCACCGTTACCTGACGGATGAACCTCTGGTACTCCTCAAAATCCTCGATCGGTTTGACATCGAGTTTCTGTTGCTTGAGCCACTTCGGCCTCCCTTTCCAGTCCGTAGCGAGTTTCTCCCGGAACTGTGTCACCGTAGCTGACCCGACTTCAACTCTGACCGACATCGTGGCGGTCGACTTAAGCGCCTTCGCTAGGGCGTCAGTCTCTGTGACCAAGGTGTCGAAACCCGCCTTCTCTATCGATTGAACGAATTCCTTCAGTTCCGGAATGGCGATTCCCGATTGAAGCTGCCTGAGCTTCTCAGCTGCTTCATCTGCTTTCTTGCCGAAGAGAGTCTTCTCGATCACTGAGCCGTCCTTGTCGATCGCGAATACTCCGGCTGGCGTTTCTACGACATAAGTCTCCACGTGTGTTCATTCTCCCCGAATCATCAACGTTCCTAGATACTCGATCGCCATAGGACTAGGTGATGTCGAGATAAAGCCTTACTGACCTCATGTCGATAGAGCGTTAATAGTCACCGCTCGATACAGCCTGGAACGTGATTCATGTCCGGGTGTAGTTTGTTGAGCAGCCTCTCGATGGAAATCGCCGGATTGAAGTTCCGCAATCCAACAATGCTCGCTTCTGGGTTCTTGGGCGTTTCAGGTCTGACGTTAGGACGGGCCGTGGAAGCTGGTGCGGGTGCGATCGTAACCAAGTCTTCGAGCCTTAAGCCGCGCGAGGGTAACCCCGGCCCGACGATCGTTGAGCTGCCTGTTGGGCTCCTGAATGCCATTGGCCTCGCGAGTCCAGGGATTGTGCTGATGAAAGACGAGATCGAAGAAGCGAAGCGGTCAGGAGTTCCGGTCATAGTCAGCGTATTCGGATTCTCAGTCTCTGACTACTCGAAATCTGCGCGGTTCGCAGAAACATACGGCGCCGACGCGGTAGAATTGAATGTGTCGTGCCCACACGTTTCCGGAGTATCTGAAATCGGTCAGGATCCAAAGATCGTAGCAAAGGTCACGCGCACTGTCAAGCAAGCAGTCGATATTCCGGTCTTCGCTAAGCTTTCTCCAAACGTCTCAAACATTGTTGAGATAGGTCGCGCTGTCGAAAGGGCGGGTGCGGATGCTATCACAGCCATCAACACAATCAAGGGGATGTTGATCGACATACGTGTTCGACTGCCTGTCCTCTCAGCCAAGATCGGTGGCCTATCAGGCCCTGCGATCAAGCCGGTGGCAGTTCGCTGTGTATACGAGCTCGTCGAGAAGGTCAAGCTTCCCATAATCGGTGTCGGTGGGATCATGGGTTGGGAGGATGCTGTCGAGTTCTTCCTAGCAGGTGCAAGCGCTGTGCAGATAGGAACCGCAATTCTCCGAAAAGATCTCAACGTCTTTTCCGAGGTTACTCAAGGACTAGCGAGCTATCTGAAGGCGAACGGATTCACGAGTGTCTCCGAGCTAGTCGGCCTCGCCCATTCGAAGTCTTCATAGTTTGAAACCGCTTCGAGCTGTACACGATCCTGCCGCCGACTACAGTCGAGAGCACCCTGATTTCTCCTATCTTTCCCAGGGGAACTTCGAGGGGATCGCGATCAAGCACAACCAAATCCGCCATCTTTCCTTCACGAATCGTTCCTCTCAGCTTCTCTTCATGGGTTGCGTATGCCGCTTTCTTTGTGAACAGTTCGACCGCAGCCTGAGCGCCGATACGCTCTCCGTAGTCGCTCGTTGCGGAAGTCACTGCGGCTGAGATGCCCTCTAAAGGATCGATCGGTTCAACTGGGCAGTCAGATCCTCCCACCACGGTTGCGCCACTTCCCAATAGAGATCTAAGCGGATAGACAAACTTCGCACGTTCGCGGCCAACACGCGCTGGCACCCACACGTCAGAGGATATGAAGTGCGGTTGAACCGAGGCGATGACCCTCGCCCGTTTGATCCTCTTGATAAGGTCAGGATTGAGCACCGATACATGCTCTATCCTATGTCTCAACTTGTCGCATTCAGGGACGAGATGTCTCGCGTTCTCGATGGCTGTTAACGCCATCGAAATTGCGTGATCTCCAATCGCATGAATCGCAACCTGAAACCCCCGACGCGACGCAGATTCAACGATCGAGTTCAATTGATCCTGCGAATGGATCAGGACTCCTCGTTCATCCGGCGAGTCAGAATAGGGACTCTCTAGTGCCGCTGTGCGGGCCCCCAATGATCCGTCTGTGAACACTTTGATCGCTTGAATCCTAAGCATCTCATTCCCGAATCCTGTTGAGACGCCAATTTCACCTGCTGGGCCGAGCCATTCATCCGGAATCAAGACATAGATCCTCGCGTGAAGTTCACCTGCAAGGTTCATTGACTGCAAGGTGCGGACGTGCTCGGGATCGTCGACGATACAATGGACTGACGTCAAACCTGCAGACACGGCCTTGTGCACAGCCAATGAGATGGCCGTTCGCAGCTCCGCGCCCTCAAGCGCTGGCATGTGAGAAGATACAAGTCCCATCGCGTTCTCACGGAGTACACCGGTCGGCTCTCCCGTATCATCGTGGTCAATGACCCCTCCTGCAGGTGGGGTGGTCCTCGTCGTGATATTCGCAATCTGCAAGGCGGCACTGTTAGCTACACCAATGTGTTCGCAAACCCGCGTAATGAATGCCGGTCTGTCGGATATGACAGCGTCTAGATCATGTCGATTGGGGAATCGCGGTTCGTCCAGTCTTTCTTGATCCCATCCGTATCCAAGCACCCATGCTCCGAGAGGCGTTTTCTCGGCCTGCTTTCTGAGTACACTCTGGATCTCTGAGAGAGACGTGGTTTTTCTCAGATTTGCGCCATAGAGTTGGATACCATAGCTCACTAGGTGGGTGTGACAATCAACGAAGCCGGGCAGAACGGTCGCTCCGCCAAGGTCCCATACCTGCGTATTCTTTCCTGCTACCGAGAGCACATCACGGTCCGTTCCAGTCCTGGCGATACGTCCGTGCTCAATGGCGAGTGCCTGAACTCTAGGCCGTCGCCTTTCAAGCGTGATAATCTGAGCGTTGAGAAATATGGTGTCGGCGTCTCTTTGAGGTTTCCCGCTAGTCTTCCTTTTCGGGGCTGCGCTTATCGTCGCCCTTCTCGCCCTGTTTCTTGTCGGATAGGATCGGCTGGTACTTCTCAGGCCACTCAATCTTTCCGCCACAGTTATCGCAGTAGAGTGCGTTCAGAAAAAGCTCCCGTTCGCAGTTCTCGCAGAGGAACCTTTTCTGCTTGATTTCCGGTTTGGCCAAGACGGTCATTTGCTCCACTTGTCCTGCTACCGAACCCCCGCCGGGATACCTTATGGGTTCTACACACCGACCAACCAAAATAGCCTCTCTTGGGCACTCGGGTCTAGCAGCCTCACGTCAAGACTACGTTGACCTATGCTTCAAGCAGGTAAAACAGGATAGCCCTAGCGCAATGGAATTGGAGCTTCCAAGCAGGTTAGAATGACATCCGTTACGTGGCACGGGGCCGGCGTCCCTTTGATGACAGGACGACGGCCTGATCTGCGATGATATGTTTGAATCAGTCAGAGCATGGTCCCGTTTCGTAGTCCGGCACACGGCAGGGCCGGGTGGAACGCGACCTGACCTGCATGTGAGTGTCCATGTGGAAAGCCTGCTGATATGTTGTTGAATGAAACATGGGGAGGGCGCAAGCCTTTTCTTCTCACCATGGTGGGTCGGGTGCGTGACGGATAGGGAGAGGCAAAGAAGTGCGAGACAGGTCGGAAATGGGCCGACCCGCTCGAGGCTCGCGGATGAGCCTGGGGAGACGGGTTGTAACCTTTTTCGACTCAGTCTCGGGTTCGCATAGCGCAAGGATCGCGGCGTACGCGATTGGCGTACTGTTCTTTCTCGTCATCGTGTTCGTCCCCCCTGTTTTCGGGATTTTACTCGGTGGCTCAAAGATCTTCGCGATATTGTCACATCCGGATCTTCTAAACCGAGCAGGATCTGCGATTGCCGCTTCCTTTGCGATCGCAGTGACTGTTTCTTTGATGGATCTCGCTGCGGGATTACCAATGGCTTGGTTCATCGTCAGAAGCAGATCTGGTTGGGTCAGCACGATCGATACGCTCGCTAACATACCATTCATTGTTCCAACGGTGGCGCTGGGGTACTCTGTTCTAACATTCTGGGGAGGTAGTCAAGGGATCGGTAGTCTGTTGGGTTCTCAGTTTGTTTTCTCGCCGGGGTGGCAGATGATTGTATTACTGCATTTTGCGTTCTCTTATCCGGTCATAGTTCGAGTAATGGTAGGAGCCCTTGAAGGATACAAGGAGGTCTACGAGACTGCTGCCCGCACCCTAGGCGCGTCGACGTTCACTGCCGTCCGAACAGTCTCGCTACCTTTGCTCAAGCCAGCCTTGGTTGCGGGGTTTCTGTTAGCGTTCGCTCGCTCTCTATCCGAGACTGGGGCGACGGTGATGGTCGCAGGTGTTTTCGAGAATGGTCCCGTTTTCATCCGGAATGCTAGAGCTGCCGGTCAGGAAAGCCCGTTGCTCTTCGTCAGCCTGGTGCTAATAGTAGCATCCAGCCTATTCTTCATCGCAATCAGGATCTTCGCCCCGAAGATGCGGCTTCCGATCTCAACTGTGTGGCCAAGAGTCGAGAAGCGACTGAGCTCCACGTCAGCAATGATATCCAGGAATCTTCTCGCATTCGTAGTGTTCGTTGTATTCGTGATCGTTCCATCACTATTCGTGGTTTTGCCTGGTGCCGGAGCCGTGTTGGACGGAACGCTGCAGGAGGCAATCTCTTCGCAAGGCATTTGGTCGAACTATTGGCAATCCATGGGCCTGTCTTATTTGATCGCCTTGGTTGCAACTGGCCTGAACGTCGTTGCCGGTCTGCCAATGTCTGTGCTCATTGCACGAAAACGAAGTGGGAGAGCCATTTCAGGCATACTGGACACTCTAATCAACATCCCAATTGTAGTTCCATCGATAGCCCTCGGTGTATCGATAGGCATCTTCTGGGGCGGAGTCACTGGCATTTCGGAGTTTTGGTTACTCGTCTTCGCTCATGCAAGCATTACCTACACTTACTTCGTCAGGTCCATGATCGCGGCTGTAGAAAGCATCCCGGTCGAGGTTGAGGATGTCGCACGTACCTTGGGAGCGAAACCTCTCATGATATTTCGAAGGCTCACGATACCACTTTCGAAGTACGCCCTGGTAGCCGGGGCGATCATGGCCTTCACCCGAAGCATCGACGAGACAGGTGCCACCCTCGCCGTTGCGAAGAATCTGACCACTGCACCGGTTCTAATGGTAAACTGGGTCACAGGCAAAGTTCCTGCCTCCTCGCATGCGATAGGCCTGGGCTTGGGGATCTTGGTGTTGACATCATTTGCATCGCTACTGGTCTTAACGATTGCAACTCGGAGGACGTGAGATTCATGCCAACGATCAAGCTCGTGGACGTAACCAAGGCATTCGGCAGAATCAAATCGATCGATCGAGTGAGTCTGCAGACCGCGGATGGAGAGTACGTCTGCGTTCTAGGGCCTACAGGTGCCGGGAAGACAACGTTACTTCGCCTCATAGCGGGGCTCGAGACTGCAACAAGTGGGCGCATCGAGCTGGATGGACATGAGATCACCAATGTCCGGGCTGAAGACAGAAACGCTTCCTATGTTCCGCAACAGTACGCACTCTTCCCCCACATGACGGTCAGAGATAATGTCGCGTTTGGACCGCTTGCGCGCGGATTCACTCCCCAACAATCACTGAAGACTGCTGACGAGATGCTGAAGCTTGTAAGACTCGCCCACAGGGCTACCGCGTTCCCTCACGAACTCAGTGGGGGCATGCAACAAAGAGTTGCGTTGGCACGTGGGCTCGCAAGTCGTTCTCCCTTGCTCCTGCTAGATGAGCCGCTTGGTGCAATCGACGCCCGTTTGAGAGTGATCCTCCGCTATGAACTTCGAAAGCTAGCGAAAGGACTTGGCGTCACGGTAATTCACGTCACCCATGACCAGCAGGAAGCAATGTCCATTGCGGACAGAATCGCAGTACTCAGGGACGGCGCCATACAGCAGTTTGGATGCCCCTCCGAGATCTACGAGGCGCCAGAGTCCCCGTTTCTCGCCAATTTCGTCGGTGGGGCGAACTTTCTGGAAGGAGTTGTGGTTCGACAGGCACGCGACGCGACCATGATCGACATAGCAGAAGGGTTCTCGATTACCTCCTCACATGACCGCCATGGCATGGGTGATTCCGTCGTGGCATCTTTCAGACAAGAAGGAACTCTCATCCTGACGAACGCGAGTCTCGAGGAGAACGTAGTCCCCGGAAGACTCGTCTCGACCAGCTTCCTCGGCAGCTTCCTGAGATGCGTTGTCAACCTGGGGAGAGTTGGAGAAGTAGTTGCGAAGGTGCCAGTCCGCGAGGCACTGGAAAGGAGACTCCCTGACCGCGCTGGAGAGCTTTTCTACGTAAGGGCCGACCGCGGCCGAATCATGATCTTCGACAGGCCAAAGAGGCCGTTGGCTGTGGAGTTGGAGGCCTTCTAAATGCCTAATGTCAGAGTCGTCGGTGTCGGGAAGAAGTACAAAGACGTGGACGCGCTGCGCGATGTATCACTTGAGATTAGAGATCGAGAATATGTCTCAATCATCGGACCAAGCGGCTGCGGAAAATCGACTCTCCTGAAATGCATTGCCGGTATCATCAGACAGGACTCTGGACAGATATTCATTGGAGACAGAGAAGTAAGCGCACTTCCTCCGGAAGAGAGACAGCTGGGATACATGTTCCAAGAGATCGCTCTCTTTCCACACATGACCAGTTGGGACAACGTGGGATACGGCCCGCGAGTTAGAGGGAAGGACAGAGAGCTTGCGCGACAGTTTGTCGGCCAAGTGATGGAAATGGCTAGGCTGAAGATCGGGTATCGAACATATCCTGACGAACTCAGTGGCGGAGCCAGACAGAAGACAGCCCTTGCGAGAGCAATCGCCGCAGAACCTCAGCTCCTGCTACTGGATGAGCCCCTAGGCGCACTTGATGCCCACGTTCGCGCAATTCTCAGATACGAATTGAGAAGGCTCGTCAACGAGCTAGGCCTGACCGCCATACACGTCACACACGACCAAGAAGAGGCCATGTCGATCTCGGATCGCCTTGTCATAATGAAAGCCGGTCAAGTGGTCGAGGTCGGCAAACCACTGGAACTGTACCTGTCTCCAAAGCGCATATTCACCGCGAACTTCCTAGGCGAGACCAACATCATTCCTGCGAAAGTGGAGGACTGTGACCAGGGGCACGTCACTGTTTCGGTAAGCGATTGGAAAATGAGTTCACAAGGCTCGGGATTCACCAAAGGGCAGAGTGTGGTGCTCACCGTACGTCCGGAATCAGCAATTCTGACTTCCAGTCAACAAGATGACCAGCAGTGGACCGGAACCGTTAAAGAACGGATGCTTCTTGGCGACTGCGTACGAACCGAAGTCGAGCTAGATAACGGTCTACGCGTGATTGCCCAGACAACTAGTCAAGAAGCCGAGTCCGTGGGAAATGTAGGGGAACGGGTTAGAGTCAATTTCGTCAAAGACGGCCCAATAGCTTATCAGCTCCCTGCCCACGGTCTGGATGTAGAACTTGCGCTCGAATGAACTGTCACGAGGTTCAAGAAAGTGAAAGCGACTTTTGAAAGCTGGTTTGCCGCAAGAACCAAGGCACGTTCCATAGAAATGGTCAGACAGGCGACTAGGATGCTGATGCCATCAGTCGAGGAGCTGATGGTATGTGTCAACAGCGCAGCTGCCGGAAAGAGGGATGAGCTGGAGAGTGCTTTCACAAGGCTGCACCAGCTTGAAAGAGAAGGAGACAGCCTTCGGAGGTTGATCATCACCGAACTTGCTCGAGGAAGTCTCCCCGTGGATGAAAGGCGCAGCTTCATGCGTCTCACGAGGCAGATTGACTGGGTTGCAGACTGGTGTCTTGAGGCCGGTCGACTTGTCAGGCAGGCCCCGTTGAACAAGGTGTCCGAAGAGACTCGGCGAACAGCTTTCGAGATGTGCAAAGTGGTCAAGGAATGTGTGGCAGGCGTACAGCAGTGCATCGACCTGCTAACCGACAAGAAAGTGCAAGAGGCGCTCGACTCGGCAGATAGGGTTGAGCGTCTTGAAGAAGAGGTCGACGATCTCTACCGCAATGCTAGAGGGCTCCTGAGCGAGATCAGTGGACCAGAGCTTACGGTTGGACAGATCATTCTGATGGCCGAATTCATGGACGCAATTGAGAACATCGCAGACAGATGCGAAGATGTCTCAGACCAAGCAAGAGTAATAGCGGTCAGCGTCGGCACCTAGTTGCCGGAACGTATCCGGCTGCTTCCATTCATTTGTTATTTACTTTCTAATCCAATATCTAGACGAACCGGAATGGAACTGAGAAACCATGAGCTTATTACCTTGTATGAGGCTACGCGACCAACTTTCGCTGGTGAGAGATCATGGTTAAAGTTGTAGTTGACCTGAACAAGTGCAACGGCGACTCCGTCTGTGTAGACGTATGCCCGGTTGCCGTATTCGAGCTACAAGAAATAAAAGGCTACGAAGGCAAGAAATCCGTAGTCGTCAATAACGACGCCTGCATCGTCTGCAGAGCTTGCGAGGTTCAGTGCCCGACGCAAGCAATAACCGTGACAGAATGAACTGTTCGAGGACTAGTCGTCGAATCCAACTGCGCGTGCAACTGGATATCTTTGCTCCTCGGCTTCGCTCTGATCGCCCTCGTGCTGCTCTTGGCTCCACTATGAGTCTTGTCGCGTGATCACAGGCGCCGATCTGCCATTTCACCACGATACCCCCCAGCTTAGAGGCCTTTTGCAAGCGATTCGTCCCAAATGCTCATAGCACAAATGCAGTAGAATACGAACAGATGCATGATCTGAGGACTCGTCAATGAAAGAGTATAGGCCCGGAACATTCGACAGGCATGTAGCCTATGGGCAGCGGCAACGAAAACTCTTGCTGGTCTCCAGGGGCATAATTGGCGGATTCAAAGTTCGTTGTCAATCGACAAAGGACGCAGAGAACCTTGCGCGCGCATTCAGGTCAAGGTCCCGCAGAATAGGAGAAAGTGTAAGAGCCAAGTACTCTCTACGTATCAAAGTAGAAGACAGGACGGTCTACGTCACTCGCAAGGGTTTCCTCGGCCAGTAGCCAGCTCTGTTCAACTTGTGGAGTCTTGAGAGGTCCCGCTTCTCGTCATGACTGAGCGCCTTCATCTGTCGCTCTCTCCTCATCGCCGCCCGGCGTGTTGAAAATCTCTGCAGATACACAATCCTCTTCGGTTGACGCATCTTCGTGTACCGTGCCCCACGCCCCTTCCTGTGCCGCTCAAACCTAGACAGCACATTACTCGTGTATCCAGTGTAATAGCTGCCATCATCACACAGGAGCATATAGACGAAGTAGGACGCGCGTTTCACGTTACGGCTGTGTGCGCCGTGCATTGTCACCGCTCTCCCGGCCAAGGATGCCCCTCGACATTTGTTGTTGAACAGATAGATACATGCGTTGATTTTGCCGATAAGCGGATGCTACGGCGCGGGTTCGGCGCATTATCAATTCACTAGACAAATTATGTGAGAAGGCCTGAGCTTGAGGAGCGCAGGCCTTTATTCCCGTCGCAAGCTTCCTGCATGCCATGAAACCCCAACCAGGACGCACACACAGCATACAGGAAGCACCAATCGTGAAACTGATCTCAGACTCGAAGTTACCCAGCGACGTTGTAGACCTGGGCCAAGGGGTACCGTTCTATGGGCCCCCAAAAGAGGCTATGCTTGCAGCGACCGAAGCGCTCCAAGAAGAATCAGGCTTCAAGTACTCACCAGACTCCGGTTTCCCAGCCCTTAGAGAAACAATCGCTAGGAAGCTCGCTTCCGAGAACCGAGTCGAAGCTGACCCGAGCAACAATATCATGGTCACAGCAGGAGCAAACCAGGCATTTGTGAACGCGATCCTCTCGATCACTCGGCCGGGAGATCATGTCCTAGTACTCTCGCCATACTACTTCAACCACATAATGGCCGTACAGTTGGCGGGATGCAAACCCGTAATCATTGACACTGATAGAAACTACCAGCCGATCGTTGAACGTATTGGCAAGAGGATAAGCAAACGCGCCAGAGCCATAGTTTTGGTATCGCCTAGCAATCCCACAGGCGCCGTGTACTCCAAGGACACGATCAACGAGATAGGTGCGCTCTGCGCCAAGAATGGCATTTACCTCATAACTGATGAGACCTACGAGCATTTCATTTACGATGATGCCAAGTTTGTGAGTGCACTTTCGCTCGACAAGGAAATTGGACACACAATATCATTGTTCTCATTCTCAAAATCGTACGGGATGTCAGGTTACAGGATCGGCTACGCAATCTTCCCAGCCGGCATCTATCGTGAAATGCTCAAGGTTCAGGATACGCTAACGATATGCGCTCCGAGCCCGCTCCAAGTTGCAGCAGAAGCCGCGATGAGGTTAGGCGCGGCCTATCCTAAGCAGTTCATTCCTCGGATAGAGAGAGTGAGAAAGATCTTCATACAGAGACTGACCGGTTTAGATTTTGTTGAGATGCCTGTGACGAAAGGCAGTTACTACTTCCTACTTAGGCTCAGGACAAAGAAGAGCGACTGGAACCTCGCGAAGAGACTAATCGAGAAATACGGAGTCATAACGATTCCGGGAGGAGTCTTTGGCACGAGATATCCCGCGCTCAGAGTAGCATACGCCAACGTGGACGAGAGCATGGCTGAGAAGGGGATCTCGAGATTAGAGAAAGGGCTTCAGGAGATGCTGTGAGGACTGCGTGCAGAGTGATTTGCCTCATCTCGTCTGCGGATCAGGTATGAATTCCAATTGGTGCGGCCGCCGGGACTCACCGTTTCACACACTTGTTGAATGCGAATTCTAGGGATTCAGGAAATCGATCTCGGAATAGCCTACGGGAGTAACTCACTGAACAGAACCTGAGTTGGAACGAAATCAAGTCAAAATGACGTAACTCTAGACCTCTGGCAGCTTCCTAGAGAAACTGAGGGTTCAAATTCGGGCACAGTTTTCCATTGAAGCGGTAAGCTATCCTTCTTTTTCGCAGTATTACGTCCAGCTCTCGATCAGCCACAGAGACTGATCGACTCTGTGCCTGTGCAACCGAAACTCGCTAAGACATCAGATGAGGTTGAAGAGGAGCTACATAGACTCATCAACGCGAACCAGGAAGAATTCTATGCAAGTACCTACCTACATCAGGAAGCTGTCCGCGACATCATTCTAGGCCCCCCAGAAACGAGAACTATGATCATCGACAGACTGCTCGGAATCCACTACTTGAAAGCTTCTGGGTGAAGCCCCAGGCCGAGGAAGAATTGGACTAGCCTTGACCACCGCCGAGACCCGCCTGAAGCCGGTTATCACCTCATCGAATACAAGCAAAGTTCCTGTTTCATCGGATAATTCTCGCAGTCCTTTCAGGAATTCCCGGCCGGCCGGTATCATTCCTCCCGAACCGAGCACCGGTTCCACCGTCATGGAAGCAAGCTTCCTCTTGCCTGATGCGTCGAGTTCCGTCAATGTCGTTATAGGGCAATACGACCGTATCGCTCAGTGTTGCCTGAGTCAGTCCGCAGGAGAGGAAATCATTGTGATGGAAAAACTTGAAATACGTCGGAACATCCTGCGCCTCTAGATTCTAATGAGTCCTGAAATCGTAATGGAGAACATGACTTGGGAGGAGATACGGGATGCCATCAGGAGCGGAAGCACAAACGTCGCTTTCGCCGTGGCATCATGGGAACAGCATGGTCCCCAGCTTCCAATTTCGACCGATACTCTTCTCGGAGATGAGATCGCCAGGAGGGTGGCTTCAAAACTTGCAAAGACTTTGGTTGGACCGACTATTAGACCAGGCTATTCACCTCATCACATGACCTTTCCGGGAACTATAACGTTGCGAGGTGAGACTCTCGAGATGTTGATTGAAGACTACTGCATAAGCCTGGCAAAACACGGGTTCAAGAACATAGTCGTCATTTGCTCTCATGGAGGCAATACGCCAACGATGAAGCTTGCGTGCCGAAAGGCCGCGGGAAGTGTTGTCGGCGTGAACGTAATCCCAATCTACGATATTGTGCCTTACGCCCCTGAGGGCACCTTTGATAGGGAGAGTGGTTTCCACGCAAATAGAGCGGAGACTTCGTTGATCCTGTATATCAGGGAAGGCTTGGTGAAGAAAGATAAGATCCAAAAAGATCCTATGAGGCTGAACAAGAATATTATCGACTATTCCATATTACTAGCTCAAGGCTTTGTTAGCGACATTTCCAGCACCGGAGTACTCGGCGATCCAACGGGAGCTAGTTCCCAGGAAGGAGAGAAAATCTTGGAGGTAATCGTTGAGAACATGACAAAAGAGATTCGACTCCTTCTAGGGGCAGATGATTCACTCGGAATCTCGGCTGGGTGACTTGCTGGCTTCAGGGGTCACGAGAGGATCTCTCAAACATACACACAGCGCCGAAAATGTCCACAAGGTTTCATTGCACTGCACCAGAGTATGCCGTCCACTCTGCGTGGGATGAAGTGGAGTCGATTGTTGGCGTCGATGACTGAGGCTGCTGCCTTCACCGTCTTTGTCGGTAAACCTTTCCGTGTTCTTGTGCACGGCAGGCGCTAGGTGGAATCGAAAGAGCGGTACCTATGACACCGACTGCTACTGGGTCCCCATGCGAATGGACCTTTCCTGTGAAGGAATGTGTGCCTAGAAGAAGGAGAACCTCCATCCGGACAGCCTCGGGCAGTTTACTACTCGTAGCTTGTACCAGATTTCTATGTATCCAAAAGCCTGGTGTCATGTGCTGTGTTGCATGACTAGACGTTTTCGGTCACATGTCTCGGTTCGATGCGGTGTCCTCTTGGCATGGGTATGGTTGAACGGCTGATATTCTCTGCGATCGAGTTATGGTCTGACTGTGAT
>Ga0187878_1000422_pt1 | contig 49286 bp, 38 predicted proteins | sample June2016WEW_17_1_FD_132979 | JGI IMG/M metagenome (GOLD analysis project Ga0187878, IMG submission 132979) | Peatland microbial communities from SPRUCE experiment site at the Marcell Experimental Forest, Minnesota, USA - June2016WEW_17_150 | ecosystem: Environmental > Terrestrial > Soil >... | reverse complement strand
GCCATGTTCGCTCTTAAACTTCCCGAACTTAGAAAAAACATTCGCCCCATATACGTAAAGCTCGGTATTATTAACGAGGTGTCCTCCGGTATTCAGGCCGCGGCAAACCTGACCGCCCCGCCCGAAGATTAACAATTTACAGAACACAAACTATGGCAGACGAAAAACGATACATAGCGGTTGACCTCGGCGCCGAGAGCGGGCGAGTGATGCTCGGAATTGTCTCAGCCGATAAGATTCGTCTTGAAGAAATTTATCGATTTACCAACGGGCCTGTCGAGCAGAATGGGGCTTTACGCTGGGATTTTTCCCGCCTTATGTCGGAAGTCAAAACCGGTATCGGTAAAGCTGCCAAAGAATCCGGCGACATTGTGGGCATCGGCGTCGATAGCTGGGGCGTTGACTTCGGACTGCTCGACAACAACGGCAATCTGATAGAAAACCCGTATCACTACCGCGACAGCCGCACAAACGGGATGATTGAAAAGGCCTGCGAACTGATGTCTAAACGGGAAATTTACGAGCATACGGGCATACAGTTCGCCCAGCACAACAGCATCTATCAACTCCTTTCGATGCGTTTGGCTGATTCGCCGGTACTGGCAAAGGCAAAACGACTGATTTTCATCGCCGACCTCGTCTCATACTTTCTGGCGGGCAAACCCTACGCGGAATACACGCTCGCCGGCACAAGCCAGCTTATGGATATGCGGACGGGAAAATGGTCGCGGGCGATTTTCGAGAAAATGAATCTGCCGATTGAGATTATGCCTGAGGTAATCAATCCTGGAACGATAGTTGGAACGCTGACAAAGAATGTGGCGAAAGAAATCGGATGCCCCCGGATTCCCGTTATAGCAGTCGCCTCGCACGATACGGCAAGTGCGGTCGCGGCAGTGCCCGCCGACAGGAAAACCAAATGGGCGTATTTATCCAGCGGGACGTGGAGCTTGATGGGCGTTGAAACACCAAACGCAATCATTAATGACAAGACATTCGCGTATCCCTTTACCAATGAGGGCGGGGTCAAGGGAACGATTCGGCTGTTGAAAAATATAATGGGGCTTTGGCTCGTGCAGGAATGCAAAAGACAGTGGCAAAAAGAAGGTGAGGATTTGTCCTACGCTCGGCTGACGGAACTGGCGGAAAAGGCAAAGCCGGGCAAAGCGACTATCGACGTGGATGACTCGCAATTTTACGCGCCCGGGCAAATGCCCGCCCGGATAAACAAATACCTGGCAGGAACGGGTCAAAAACCAATCAACGACAAAGGGCAAATGGTGCGGATGATTCTGGAGAACCTCGCTCGCAAGTACGCCGACACGATAAATCAGCTTGAGGATGTGGTCGCCGGCAGTATTGACTGCCTGCACGTCGTAGGCGGCGGCTCACAAAATACGCTCTTGAATCAGCTCACGGCCAATGCTACCGGCAAAAAAGTGATAGCAGGACCTGCCGAGGCAACCGCTATCGGCAACATCCTGATGCAGGCCGGGGCAACCGGGCAAATACAGGATTTGGCGCAGGGCAGAGACCTCATCCAAAACTCGTTTACTCCGAAGGAATACCGCCCCCAAAACACCACGCCGAAAAAAAACAATACAAAAAAATGACAAGCATTGCATCGCGCGACCAATAAATATAAACTAATGGGATTGACTTGACGCGTGAGTATATGGAAAGGCATTAAAAGGAGTATGTCGGACTTGCCAAAGACGCAGCACGCCGTGCAGTTGGTCGCGGCCAATGAGTTGGTCCTTAACAAATCGAAACCGATTGCCTCGCCGGGGCGACATCAGATTCTATGTCGCGTCGAGGCGGTCGGTCTGTGTTTCAGCGACCTGAAGTTAATCAAACAATTCGCGGCACATCCGCGAAAAATGGAGATAGTTAGCGGTATCACCCCGGCCATACTTGGGGAAATCAGCAGTTATGTCCCCGGTGATAAACCCACTGTGCCCGGCCACGAGACGGTAGTCCGCGTGGAAGCGGTCGGCGAGGGTGTAACCAAATTCAAACCGGGCGAGCGTTTCCTCGTCGAGACCGATTACCGCTGGCTCCCCACGCCAGAATCCAACGGCGCCTTTGGCTACAATTTCGAAGGTGCCCTGCAGGAATACGTCCTGATGGACGAAAGGGTCATCACCTCGCCGCAGGGCGAATCGATGCTCATCCCGGCCCCCGAAAAACTAAGCGCATCTGCTGTTGCGTTGATAGAACCATGGGGTTGCGTGGAAAACGCTTATGACAGCGATGAAACCCAGCGCATCGAACCGGACAACACAATGCTCATTGTCGCCGACGTAATTGTAACCCCCAACGACCTCACGGAACTGTTCAAACAATGGGGACAACCCGCAAAAGTTATCTGGGCCTCACAATACAGGCCTCCCGAAGTCCCCGGCGTTAATATGGAGCTTTGTCCCGAAATCGCCCGCCTGACCGACGCCAGTTTCGACGATGTGATTTATCTCGGCGCCAACCCCGACAGGGTCGAGGCGCTCTTTTCAAAGGTCGGCCCGCAGGGTCTTTTCAACATCGTCCTGTGCGGCGAACGTTTCGGACGAGACGTCGCCGTCCCAATCGGTCGGGTTCATTACGCGGGTATCCGGATAACCGGCGCCGTAGGCTACGAACCTGCCGACTCGATGAAACATATCCCCCAAACCAGTGAGGTCCGCAAAGGCGATAAAATAAACATCGTCGGTGCGGCCGGGCCTATGGGGACAATGCACGTAATACGCAACATCTACTCTGGCATAGAAGGGATAAGCATATCCGCGGGCGATTCGGATGACAGCCGACTCGCCACCCTGCTCAAAATAGCCGAACCAATGGCCACAGCCAAAAACGTCCCCTATAAGCAATACAGTCCTGTCAAAGACAAAATGCCCGAAGGCACCGACTACATCGTTATTATGGCGCCCGCGCCGGAGCTTGCCGCAGCAGCAGTCCTCAGCGCGGGTAAACGCGCGATTATCAACGTATTCGCTGGAATACCGGCGACGATGACCGCCAAAATCAACCTCGATGCGTATATCGAGAAGCAGATGTATTTCGTCGGAACAAGCGGCTCGGTGCTGCAGGATATGAAACGCGAGTTGGCAGAGCTGGAAGCGGGCCGGCTCGATACGAATATCTCGGTGGCTGCCGTCTGCGGCCTTGACGGCGCCTGCGATGGAATTCACGCCATTGAGAACCGCTCGATTGCGGGCAAAATTATCGTATATCCCGTCTGCAAAGGGTTGGCCCTCACGCCGATTGCCAAACTCGCCGACAAACTGCCGGAAGTCGCCGCCTGCCTCAGCAACGGAATCTGGACCGCCCAGGCCGAGCAAAAACTCCTCGAAAGATACGCCGCCTCCCCTGCGCCAAATGGATAAGGCACTTGCTGACCTCATAAAAATATCAAATACCACGGGCAGGAACCCCGCGCTTACCCAGGCCGCCGGCGGCAACACCTCCGTCAAAACAGACAACGGCAAATTTATGTTCATCAAGGCAAGCGGCACCGCCCTCAAAGATATGAACGCCAAACGCGGCTGGCGAAAACTACGCCTCGACAAAGTCCACGGCGTCATCAAAGATAAAAAGCTCGCCAAACTCCCCGCCGCCAGACGCGAGCTGGAAATCATCAGCCGCCACCTTACAAGTTGCTGCGACGGCATCGCAAGCACAACTCGCCCTTCCGTTGAAGCAAACTTGCACGCCTTATTGGATAAATGCGTCATTCACCTGCACCCATTAGTGATTGGCGCGTATGTCAATTCAAAAAAAGGCCGCGTCGAAATCACAAAACTCTTCAAATCCGAAAAATATCCCCCGCTCTGGATTCCCTACGCCCCGCCCGGCTTTCCACTCGCGATAAAAACATCACGCCTCGTAGCCGACTATCAAAAGCGTTACAACAAAAAACCCGCGATTATGTTCCTCGCTAAGCACGGCATCTTTGTCACCGCCCAAAACGCCCCCGACGCGATGCGCCTCCTGCACAAAATCCTCAATTGCTGCGAAAATAATCTCCCCAAATTAAAAACATTACGCCTTAAACCTCCCGCCGCGAAAATAATCCTCGCCGTCAAATCCGCTATTCAAAAAGCCGTCATCAATACAACCGGCCGACTCCTGCCCGTCACCTTCATTTACAATAACGAAATCGCCCATTTTATAAACCGCCCCGACGCCGCCAAACTCCTCGCGATGGGCCCCCTCGAACCCGCCGAAATGGTCTATGTCAACGGCACCCCGATGTGGGTCGAAACACCTTCTCCGGCAAAAATAGCATCGGGTATGAAAAAAATAGTCCGACAGGGCAACAAACCGGTATCCGCTTTCCTCGTCAAAGGCATCGGGCTTTTCATCGCCGCCGACAAAAAAACCGCGACCATAGTAAAGGACTTCGCCACAGGCACAATCCTCGTCCGCATCTGGGCATCACATTTTGGCGGAGTTGTCCCCCTCACCAAAACCGAACAAAATTTCATAAAACGTCTGTATATCGCCGCCCCTTAATTGTTTTATTCTCTGTGTCCTCTGTGTGCTCTGTGTGCTCTGTGGCTAATTGTTCTTCGCCTTCGTATCGCGCGGAAAATAATAAATCGGCTGATGCCTGTGCTCGCTCGTCGTGTAATACCCCATCCCGTTGGCGTCAAAACAAATCGCCTCCTCCTGCTGCTCTAAAATTATTGGAATCGAACATTCGCTGTTTTCAAACGCCTTCCACATCGGCCCGTCTTTGGGCCGCAGCCACAGCGACGCCCCAAAATATCCCCTTACGATAATCTCCTGCCCATCAGGCGAAATGTCCCCCGCCGTCGCCATCCCCCAGTGCAGCTTCGCGACCTGCTCCAGCGTCGTCTTTCCCGTCGTTGACCTGTCCGCCATAGCAGTAGCGAAGGCGGATTGAGGATAAGCCGCCCGATAAACCTTGCTCGTCCCCTCCTTTGAAACGATATAAATATCTTTGGTAAGCGGGTCAACTATCAGCGTCTCCGCGTCTCTCGGCCCATCGGGATAAACCAATTCAATCGTCTCAACGTTAGTAAGCGTAACATTTGCCGGTGCCTGATTGGCATCAACTTTTGGTTCAGGCACGCGGTAAATTTTTATACTCTTGCACCTCGAATAATTATCACCGATTTCCCCCGCATAAATATAATCGACATTCGGCTCGGGCCCCGGCCCAATCGCGATGTCCTCCCAGTTGCGGTTCTTCGCCCCCTCAAGATTATACACCCCCAGATGCTTTCCCTCCGCGGTCATCGCGTAAACGCACGCCGGCCCATAATCGTTATGCGTCCACAACACCCCCGGATTCTTTCTGCTCGCCGCCAGCCCCGACGCCCCGTTTATCTTCGCCAACTGAATTGTGCCGACTTTATGCCCCGCCAGAAACTTAGGACAATCCGCGGACGCAGACCGACACCCGGCTGACAAAACCAAAACCATCAATGCAATTCTCGAAAAGCGTTCTATCATTCTTTACGGGTTAGCCGCCAGCTCTTGTGCAAGCTGATGATACTTTTCGTGGGTCCCTTCACCCATTTCGTCCATTTCTGCCTTTTCAAACGCCTCCGACAGAGCGACCTGGTCTCCGGCAGTGAGAATCTTGTCAGCCATAGCAAACAGGACGTTGTCCTCCTTGCTGATGTGCTCTTTGAGCAGCTTGACGTATGCGGCCAGATTGTCTCTTACCTCCCGAATCGCCTGCCTGTCGCCCGTTCTTGCCTTCGGCAGCGCGTCAGCAACCGCCTTTAGCCGATGGCGCCCGTGCTGATGCTCAGCCAGCATCACCGCGATTGGCCCAACGTCGGGTCGCAGCCCTCGCTGCTCTAAAGCGACAAAAAGGTGCTTTTCCTCCTTTGAGTGGTGACAGCGGTCAGCAAAATTGCGGAAAAAATCGAGCAGCTTATCAATCTTGTCGCCGTCTATCTTGCCGGTCGCTTCAATCGCCTTGACCTGTTTCTCAGCGGCTGCCAAAACAAGCAGGATTATCTTGTGTTCGTGTTTGAGCGTTTCTGTCGGCTTCATCAAAAATCCCTTAATACAGTCATTCTCTTTATACTCGCCATAGCCACCTGCTTATGAATTTTAGATTCACGAAAGGGACTTGTCAACCGTAACTAAATCTGCAATCCGCAATCGGAAATCTGCAATTAACAGTCCTTGACTCCTAACCGCCTTTGATGGACAATAATCGCATATTATTTTACGGAGAGGTAAATGGCAAAACACCCTGTGAAAATGGACGGTATCTCAATCGGCCCACGAAAATCAATCGTCTTTAGCAAATCATTACGCAACGACCAGTTAAAAAGAAGCACCGCCCTGCAAATGTAACCGGCAAAGATTGAGTTTAAGTTGATATGAGAAAAACGATATGAGTAGCGAAGCAAATATCTCAAATTTCAAATCTCAAATCTCACACGTAGCAAAGTTTACCCGCCATAGTGTCAATGAAGGCGGGCGCAGGGCCCGCTTCGGAAATTTTATATGAGGATAAAACGATGAAATATGAGCGATTCGAGGATTTGCCGGTCTGGCAAGCGGCTGTCGAGTTGGCTATTCGGGTATATGTTCTGACGAAAGATAAATTCTTTAACCAGCCCGGTGACCTGCGTGACCAGTTGCGGCGGGCGTCGCTGTCGGTTTCAAATAACATCGCCGAAGGTTTTGAACGCGGCTCGACGGCGGAATTGCTCGCCTTTCTTTATATCGCGCGCGGCTCCTGCGGTGAGACACGCTCAATGCTGCTTTTTACGGAACGGTCTCCCGAGGCTGCTCATCTGAAATCTGAAATTTCAAATCTAAAATCTTTGGCCGAATCCTGTTCTCGTCAGATACGTGGCTGGGCGGATAATCTCCAGAACAGCGACATCAAAGGTCAGCGGCATTTAAATGACCAGGTCCGCATTGTTTATCAGGGCAATAAAAGCAGAGAAGCATTTGAAAAACGGCTCGAAGAAACTATGCGAAAGGCAAGGCCGCAGGATTACCCGGAGGAGCAGCAATGATCTCAAATCTCACACGTAGCAAAGTTTACCCGCCATAGTGTCAATGAAGGCGGGCGCAGAGCCCGCTTCGGAAATTTCAAATCTTAAATCTCAAATCTTAAATCTCTCACGTAGCAAAGTTTACCCGCCATAGTGTCAATGAAGGCGGGCGCAGAGCCCGCTTCAGAAATCTTAACTCTCAAATTTTAAATCTCAAATCTTAAATTCTTATTCCCCGCCAAACGCCCAATTGGCTTTTCAGCCATTCTTTGGCAGTCATACAATTAATATGAGTGGGACCGCAATCACATATTCGTTTATGCTCAATAGGTAACTTTTTACTGAAAAAATCGCTTCCCTCTAGAATTGCTGTTGGTAATTTCGTTTGAGGGGGGTCTATTGTTGCTGATGTTGACTTGGTCACAAACCTAATCCTTTCTATATTTATAAACGCTCCTTCCGGTAAGGCGATAATCTTTGCCTTTCGGCATTATAGGGTTTTAAGACTGCGCGTCAACAAATAGAGAAATTGGGAAAATTCGACCCCACTCCCCCAAACCCTGTCTTTCGTCAATAATTGCGTTCCCTATTAAAAAATCGACAATTGGCAATCTCTCAAATATTAAATCTGAGATCTTAAATCCGAAGTCCGAAACTTCTCCTATTGCCCACGCCGTCTTAAAATCCGAAATCGCCAATTTCGGCTAAATTTATCCGCCTCCGGCGAACCTGTGTCTTTGCTCGGCTCAAAAATGAAGGCCAAAGGCCTTTTACCCTCCGTAGCAGTAAAGCGAAGGACGGGTCGCGGACAAGGCGAAAGGGTGTCGCAGATGCTTGTATCGAGAATACCCTTAGCCGAAGAACGCAAGCCGAGCAAATGCAGTGTTAATCTGTGTCTAAGAAAAGTTCTCTGTGTTCCCTGCCTGCCCTGCGTAGCTTTAGCAAAGTAGGGTGTTCTCTGTGGCTAAAGTAAAAAAACAGCGTAACCAGCGCAATCAGCGTCTAAACAGCCCAGTTTTACAATTAATTCCGCTAATATATCGAACTGAAAAAGGGGTATCAAAACCCATCAAAACGCGCGCGTTTTGGCTCACTTTTCGTTCAAAACACCCTCACTTTTCTCAATTTGACCCCATTTTGCCTCACTTTTTCAGTGCTTTTTGAGATGAAAAAAATTTTCATCCCTACCCCATTTTCTCCATGTAGCCCATATTCGTCAATCTGGGCTATATGTAACGTTTATCCGTCAATTTCTTCCCAAAGTTTTTTACGAAAATCGTAAAATCATAAGTTCTAACTAATACTATTTTCCCAAAAATACCAATTCCGCAATACTCATTTTCCTTGATTTAAGTCCTGCAATTTGATATACTGAAATCGAAGCGAGTGAGGGAACATCAGCTTATATCATCGAGGCATCTTAGGTTATTCCGGCACAGGCCGGAGGGGAAGAAGAAGAGAATGGTCGGGTGGTTTGAAATAGCAGGCGTAATAATAGCCGCGTTTTTAGGGGCCGTCGGAGGCCGCTCATTTTCTCGTCTCAAAAATCCGCACTGGTGCTGGGGCTATTTTCTGCCCCTGATGCTCATCTTTTTACTGCTGCTCATCACTTACGCCGGCTTAAACGCTTTTACCCCGTTCTTTGCCTGGATTTCGTCGGGCCGGCTGCGTTTCGTCATTATCGCACTTTCCGTAACAATGGGTGCTATGACCCTGATTGGCCGACTCAAAAACCGCACCGAAAAGGCATTCGTCTTTGTCATGATGATTGGCGTCGTCGCCTGGGGTTCGGTGCTGCCCTTTGTGATGCCCCTGTTAGTCAGAAACGACCTTGCGGATTTGAAGACCCAAACCAACGCCGACAATATCTGTGTCCAAAGCACCTCCTATACCTGCGGCCCGGCAGCGGCGGTTACAGCGCTACGCCAGCTCGGCGTAACCGCACAGGAGGGCGAATTAGCAATCCTCTCGCACACAAGCCCAATTATAGGCACTATGCCGTGGTCTCTTTATAAAGCGATTCAGGACCGCTACGCCGGCGATGGTATCGATTGCCGGTTCCGCCACTTCGACTCAATCAGTCAGCTACGCGAGGCAGACGTTACGCTTGCGGTGATAAAGGACGCCTTCCTGCTCGACCACTGCGTCGCCATCATTGAAGTCGGCGATAACACGGTAACAATCGGCGACCCCATCCTCGGCAAAATCCAAATGTCCTATAAAGATTTTCAGAGCGTCTGGCGCTTCTACGGCATTGCCCTAAAACACAATCCAACATAAAAACCGACATTATCGGTCGTTACCCTACTGCCGCCACACAGCAATAACCTCCACAAAAATATACTCCTTATTCCTTTCAAAAAGCAGATTTTGGGCCCAATCACCGCCGAATAGTCCTTCAGCGGCAGCCCCTTTATGACGATGAATCGATGCCGGCTTACCGGACAGCAATGTTAAGCGCTTTAGATTAAACATCTTGTCGTCTTAAAAGGGGCAGTAACGAGCGAGGGAATATGGTTGACGTAAAGACAATACTAACCGCGGCAATAGGACGCAACGCCAGTGACGTTCACATCAACGTAGGGCTGCCGCCGATACTGCGTAAAAATACCGAGCTGATAGATATGGACTTTCCCATTATCAGCAACGAGCACGCCAAAGAAATAGTCCTCGGTATGCTCGGGCCGGAACGTTACAAAAAATTCGAGACGCTCAGGGACGCCGATTTCTCAACCACCCTCGACGACGGCCACCGCTTCCGTGTCAACGCTCACTACCAGAGAGGGACCATCGCTATCGCTTTTCGTCTCATCCCAAATCATATCCCTTTGATTGACGACCTGCACCTAGCGCCAATCGTAAAAGACCTCACTGATTTGCCAAGAGGACTTGTGCTCGTTACAGGCCACACCGGCGCGGGCAAAAGCACAACTCTTGCCTCGATGCTCGGCGTCATAAACGCAAAATACCGAAAGCACATCATCACGCTCGAAGACCCCATCGAATACGCACTCGAAAACAAGAAGTGCATAATCGAGCAGCGTGAAATCGGCTTCGACAGCCCAAGCTTCGGTGCCGCTCTCAAACGCGTTCTGCGTCAGGACCCCGATATTATAATGGTCGGGGAAATGCGCGACCTCGAAACCTGCCGGTCAACCGTTACCGCAGCCGAGACGGGCCACCTCGTCTTCAGCACGCTGCACACAATAAACGCCGCTCAAACGATTGAGCGTATTATCGATATTTACCCCGCGAGCCAGCAAAACCAGATTCGCACAATGCTCGCGAACACCCTTCAGGCAGTCGTCTCGCAGACACTGTTCCGCAGAGTTGACCAGCCGGGTATGGTCCCCTGCACAGAAATTCTTCTCTGCACATCGGCTGTCCGTAACTGCATCCGCGAAAACCGCATCTACGAAATCGCCAACGTCATCGAGACCAGCCGGAAATTCGGTATGCAGACGATGGACCACAGTATCGCCGACGCTTATTTCAAGGGCTTCATCGGCAGAGATGAGGCCATCGCCCGCTCCACTAACCCGGCCAAGATGGAAAAGGTCCTCAAGTCGGACGGCAGCCCCGCTGCAGGCAGACCCATCGTTACTTCTATTCTCGAATAAGTTCTTTGCCACAGAAAACATTCAACCCCCGAAGTCCCTGACTTCGGGGGTTTTTCTTTGCCTGCCGAAGGCGGGTTCCCCGGCTATCCCAAAAATATCTCGAAGAACCATTGACTTAACGCCTAAATTCAAGTAAACTGGCAATATAATGCTCAAATTGCACGCCCTTTAGGCCCTATTAGGAGAGTGGTGATGTCGTTTCTAAAGAACGAAGACCAGCACCGGATTTGTCCCAAAACAGGTAAAATCATCCAGTCAGGCCGCAAATTCAGGTGGGCGTGGTGGCTGTTTCCATTCACGGGCCTGGCCGCGCTTATCTGGTTTTTAGTCCGCGTTATACCCAAGCCGTCACGGGCGGCATATCCCTGCCAGCGGCTGGCGTTTCCGCTGGCGTCGGGCTTCATCGTCTGGCTCGTTGGTCTGGCTGCCTCGACCATCGCGTTTCATAAGGCAAAACGTCACCTTGTGCAGGCCCGCTACGTCCTTGCGGCAATATGCATCGTAATCAGCGTGGCATCCATCTATGTAGCCCTTAGCTATACTTCACAGGATGACGCTATGGCTGTTCCGCCATCCCGTATCCCACAACCGGCAAATGCCCCCATAGGCGTCGGCAAAGGCGTTCATCCCGGCCGAGTCGCCTGGATTTACGACCCCAACGCCACTACCTGGGGGGGAATCGGCGATGGAAACTATTATGACCCTAACCACACAGACCAAAACGTCGTAAACTCAATGGTCTCAAAATCGCTTCGTGCGTTAACAGGCAAAAGCAGCGATTACGCAGCATGGGACTCTATTTTCCGTTATTTCAATCAGCAGCATGGCAAAGGCAACGTCGGCTACCAGCCCGGCGAGAAAATTATGATTAAGGTCAACCTTGTCGGACTCATCGGTTCTCTAAGTTACACTTATAATAACACCAATTACCTTAATTACCCGAATACTTCCCCGGAGGTTATGCACGCTGTTCTCGACCAGCTCGTAAACGTCGTCGGTGTAAATGATGTTGACATCGCTATCGGTGATACAGTGTGCACCTTTGTCAATGATTACTATAACAGGCTCCACAACGACTTTCCTCATGCGACATACATCGACGTTGTGGGAACCAGCGGACGCACCAAAACAACCACCCCTTCTACAAATCCTCGCGTATATTGGGCTGATGCCAACTCCAACAGCGCTACCAACAAGGATTATGTCCCCAATATTTACCATAACGCCGCATACGTAATCAACCTCGGAAATTTAAAGGGGCATTACAACCAGGCGGGTGTTACGATGTGCGGTAAAAACCACTATGGCACCCTGTGCAGAACACCAAACGCAACCGGCTATTATGACCTCCACGCCAAGCAAGTGTGGGGCGTCCCCGGGATGGGACATTACAGGCCTTTAGTTGATTTTATGGGGCATCCCGAAATTGGCGGCAGAACAGTTCTGTGCCTTCTTGACGGGTTATATACGACAAAGCATTGCAGATATAATGTCTGGCCTAATCCCCCGTTGAAATTCCCGAATCCGCCATTTAATAACGACTGGCCCTCGAGTGTTTTTGCCTCGCAGGACCCGGTCGCAATTGATTCCGTCGGCTTCGATATTCTTTACTCTCAATGGCCGGACACCGATGGGCCGGGAGGCGACGGGACAGATGATTATCTCCACGAGGCAGCATCGATTCCCAACCCGCCTTCAGGCACCACCTATGACCCCAATCATGACGGGAGTTTGACCGCAAGTTTGGGCGTTCATGAGCACTGGAATAACGCAACCGACAGGCAATACACCCGTAATCTCGGCACGGGCAATGGAATCGAGCTTACTACAAGCGCGCCTGGCTGGGCAGACCTCAATTATGACGGGTTTGTCGATTTCAAGGACTTCGCTATACTCGCAAACGCCTGGGGCAGTCATTCAGGAGACACCAACTGGGACGCCAATTGCGATATTTCATCGACACCGGGCGACGGCGTAATCGACGAAAAAGACCTGTATGTCCTGTGCGACAACTGGCTGACGGACTATACCACTACTCTTGTTGCACCCGGGGCAACACTACAGCAGGTCTATTATGATTTGAATTATAATTTCGAGGGGCCAACCTGGGACCCGAACAGCAATAAACTTTTCTTTACCAAGAGGCCGAGGAGCAGCGGAACATATCAGATTTTACGGCTCGATTCGCCAAACAACGTAACCGTCTGGATGACCCCCTCTCCTTACACCAACGGCACAATCCTTTCGCTCGATGGCCGGCTGCTCACGGCTGACGAAAGCACAATGCAGATTCGCAGTCACCGCATAGGCGCATCCGGTCCTGAAGATACCGTTGTTGTGGCGAATACGCCGAAAAAACCAAACGACCTCTGTGAGCTGCTCAACGGCGACATCTATTTTACCTGTCCTGACTGGAACGGCGTCGGCCCCGCAGGTCAGGGCGTATATCTCCTCGAACCGAACGGCGTTATGACACGGGTCAACAACGCCCTGTACCAGCCAAACGGCATTATCACCTCCTTAGATGAAACCAAACTATACGTCTCCGAAAGCAGCAGCAGTGACCTCACCAAGAAACGCTGGTGGGTATTCCCAATCAATTCCGATGGGACTTTAGGCACCGGCTCGGTGTTCTTCAAACCAACAACATCTTATACCAGCGACCCTGATGGAATGACAATCGATGAGCGCGGCAACCTTTATTTCACAGGTTTAGGCGGAGTGTGGATTGTTTCGCCAACCGGCCAGCAGATTAAAATGATTCCGACGCCTGATGTTCCTGCGAATGTTTGTTTCGGCGGACCCGAATATAGAACGCTTTATATCACCTGTAATTACAGGGTTTATTCGCTCGCGATGGTCGTCCGCGGCGGCGAATAAAGGGGGAATTGTCCGTCAGTCCTTAGGACTCCTTACGGAGGACTCCCTATGAGAACACTGCCTTGGCGGGGATTTTTGCCTTGAAGAACTCCTTGTATTTCATATCGCATTTGAGAATGTGAAATGTCAACCATATTTTAAGGAATTCTACAATCTCACGCAAGACCATTGATTGCTTATTCAGGGCGTTTATGGATAGTTCGGCCGTCGTCTTGAAGAAGTAGATGTGCTGCTCTTTATGCGACTCAATCTCCGGATAGCCGTATTCCTGCATAAGCTCTTCTTCAGTCGTGAAATGCTCTTTCGCGTAGTTAAGCATTTCCGTCAACGTCTCCGAAACCAGCGCTGAATCCCCGGATGAGCCGGAGTGGTCGATGAGCTTATTGATGATTTCAAATAGATGCCGATGTTGACGGTCAATCTTTTCAACCCCTACGCTGTATTCATCTTTCCAGCGAATCTTTTCCATTTTAACTCCCATATTCAGCTATTGTTAAGGCCAGGGCCTTTTGGAAACGCTTCCCATTTATATTTATCGGCGTTTAAATTCCAGGAGGTTATTGTTTTTTTGGCAAAAAACAACTAAACATCAAAAACCAGCAGCGGGTCATTATCTTAATCGCTTCCCAGCAAAAGCCGCATCCCACAATCATAAATCATAAATAGAAAACCCCTTTCCTCCCGACAAATAGGACTCTATAATGCCGTTTATACCTGTGGTGATTTGATTATCTCACAGGCGTGGCAGATTGAAAAAAAGTGGACGCTACCAATAAATAGTGTGAATAGAAATGGCCAACATAAGTCATAAGAATAATTTAAGTGGCTATATAGGGAATTGGCTCATTGTGATGAACACCGTCAAGAAAACTCAACCGCCTATAAGGATACCCCAAGAAATTATTTCATATAACGACAATATATACGATTTATCCTTAATGCTTTGGTATCTGGATAATAATTTGACGGTACTTGAGAACACACCAATTACACCTGAAAAATTCGATTATATGGCTTATGCTCAGTCCAGAGCTTTTATGAAAGCGTGTTATTTATTGCTTAGAATATTATTAGATGATGTGTCAGGGGTAATCAAATATTTTTACGATCAAAACGAACACCCGATTATAGTACCGAAAAGTTTTAATGAGCTTCTCAAGAAAACCGATAATCAGGAATTACCCAACGATCTGATGAAACTACTACAGCCTACAAAGGAATGGTTCCGTCAGATGAGAGACAGAAGGGGTGATTTGGAACATAATTACGAGTCGCTTTTAATTTCTTTTCGACAAGGGAAAAAAGACGAGAATATTCTTGGGCATTTTAGTACCAAGGGACATACTACCAGAGAGTATGAAGATATTAGGCAATATTTTGGTTTTGTTCTTTGCGAGTATCAAAAACTGATAGATAACTTGCTTGATCATTTTGATTCCAAATTTGTAAAGTGGTATGGTGTTGTACCACCTCGAAGCATGACAACGCTTTTTAGTATTGTAGATATGCCATTATGTTGGGCGTACAAGTACGGAAATTACAGGCATAAAGATTTACAAATAACCGAGGGCAAAGATGAAAATAGAACATAGTAGGCCACGAAAAGTTCTTTTGCCTTCAAAAGGAGAAACTGTAGCAATTTCTTCTAAGGAAAAAACCGCTGCTCTTTGCTATGATAGAATATTATCACCAGATTTACCACCACCATATAATGATAATATTCCAGATTCAATACGATGCTGTGGCGAATCACGTTTAGAAATTCACTATTTAAAAATGATGGAAGCTGTCGTAAATGAACATTCTTTAAAAACTGTAGGCACAAAAAAAATGAAGGATGATTTATTAAGTTCTTTTGTATTTTTCAATATTCTTTCACCTAATAAATTTATATCTAATAAAAAAGATATAAAGTTTCTTATTAAAGAATTGGAACAAAATCCATCACCATACCATTCAAATTATATGAGAGTAGCAGCTAAATCCTTTTTTGGCAAATATGGTATGCCAGTATCTGTGGTCTGTGATTCTGGAAAAGAAAGGGCGAAGCTTTATAAAGAAGGAAATCGTGAAGTGGTTGCCTCTGCTTTATCCAATCTTGAAATTGTTGATGAAAGAAAATTAACATGGCAACAGGTTATAGAATTCAGAAAAGACAAAATAAGTTTAAAAAAATATAGACGCTTTCTACATTGGTTAGACAAAGAGATGATTGGAAAATCACAGAAATTTATTGAGGATGATATTGCACAGAAACTTGAGGATTATGGATCTACATTGAAAAAACATGGAATTAAGACGGTCATTGGAACAATAGAAGAAGTGTTGGATGGTAAATACTTACTTGGTACGTCTGGTGTAATAGGAAGTTTTTCGTTGGCTGGCTACCCTGGGTTAGGCATATTGGCTGGCGCTGGTTTAATGATTGGAAAAATGGCAGTTAAACTTGGTAATACTTGGATTGATTATGATGACACCGAGCGTGGAGTTAATTCAGAAATATCTTGGGTATACGAAGTTAAGGAAAAGTTGAAAAAATAATTTATGCCTGATAGCGAAGTAAAGACCCTCCGCAGGAAATGTTGAACATTGAACATCCAATAACCAATGTCAAAGTAAATCGAACATCCGGATGGGGCTTGCAAAAAAATTGCAAAAAGAGACAATATAGTAACAAAACCGTAACACGGATGAGTCAAAATCAGAACCTGACGCCAGATGCAGATGTTCAGAATGGTTGTGTATTTCAGGAGACAAGCAATGAGAAGGTATTTACCTGAAACTCTACTGGCCTGCTGTCTTGTTTTAACCTCGCTTGTTTGCGGATGCTGCATGTGCTGGGGGTGGCCCGGGAAGGAGCACTATGAAAGGACTGAGCAACTATCGGCTTCAATGGCAGGGATAGAGCGGATAAAGATTGATACGAGCTTCGGGGACGTGAAAATCAGGGGAGCCGATACGACGGAATGCAACGCCACCGCCAAAATCAACGGCCGGGCACCGACTTTGGAAGAGGCCCAACAACTCGCAGAGCAGACAAAAATAACGCTGGTAGCCGAAGACAAGGTCCTGGTATTCAAGGTTGAAAAGCCGAATCTGAAAAACAACCGTTCAATCGGGATTAGTTATGATGTTACCGTGCCGACCAGAACGGGCATAAAATGCGAAACCTCCTTCGGCAAAGTCGAGCTGAAAAATATCACCGGAGACGTCGACGCAAAAACCAGTTTCGGGAAAATAGACGCGGAAAATATCACCGGCAATGTGCAACTGGACACTTCATACGGCGAGGTTGACTGCGAGGGGATTACCACAGGCTATTTTTCGGCAAAATCGAGCTTCGGAAAAATGGATATCGATTTCTCAGACGCCTGCCCGGCCGATATACGAGCGAAAATCGAGACGTCATTCGGCGAAGTGGATGTGGATATACCGCATAATTTTGCAGGGGACATAGCCGTTGAAACGAGTTTCGGCAGCGTCAAGACGGAACTGCCGATAACCGTCAAAGGAGACGTCAGCAAGACCCGGATTGACGGCACAATCGGACAAGGCAAAGGCAGAATGGACTTGAAAACCAGCTTCGGCTCAATAAAGATAAAGTAACGACTTAGCCGGCGATTCGGTTAAAAATCGATTCGGCGCAAAAGAAAAGCCCTGTCGCAAGACAGGGCTTTTAGTTAAACCAAAACAACTTAAAGACCGCTTTTACACAATTGGCTGTTCCGGGTCCGGCTCATCTGCCGGCGGCTGTTCCTGGGCCGGGGTGCCTTCCGGCTGCGCGGCCTCTGTCTCTGTAGCAACGGCTTCTTCTGTGGCAACGATATCTGCGACGACCGCGTCCGTGGCGACTGTATCCATGCCTTCGCCTGCCTGCCCTTCCGCCGCCCACTGCGCCCTTCGCAAACTCAAGCCAATCTTGCGGGCCTCGTTATCCACCTTCAAAATCTTGACCTCAAGCTCATCGTCAACCTTGACCACGTCCTGCGGCCTCTTGATTTTCTGGTCCGACAGCTCTGAAATATGAAGCAGGCCCTCGAGGTCCTGCTCAAGCTGCACAAACGCCCCGAAATTCGTCAGCTTCGTTACTCTGCCTTTGACGATATGGCCGGGGATATATTTATCCGGTATCGCGTGAAGCCACGGGTCCTCGCTCAACTGTTTGACGCCTAAGGAAACCCGCTGCTTGTCGGGGTCGATATCGAGAACGACGCATTTGACCTTGTCGCCCTTCTGCAGGGCCTCATTCGGATGGCTGTATTTTCTCGTCCAGCTCAGGTCCGAAATATGAATCATCCCGTCGATGCCTTCTTCCACCTCGACAAAAGCGCCATAATTGGTAACGCCGCGGACGACGGCATTGACGAGTGTCCCCGCCGGGTACTTCTGTGCCGCCACTGACCAGGGATTGGTCTCCGTCTGCTTAAGACCAAGCGAAATCTCCTGCTTGTCCTTGTTGACGTTGAGGACCATTACCTCTACCTCGTCGCCGAGATTGAGCATCTCGCTAGGATGGTTCAGGCGTTTCGTCCAGCTCATCTCGCTTATATGGACAAGCCCTTCGATGCCGTCATCAAGCCGGACAAACACGCCGTAATTCATAATATTGACAACCTTGCCCTTTACCCTTGTGCCCACCGGATAGTCATTCTCCACGTTTTCCCACGGGCTTTGGCTTTTCTGCTTCAGGCCAAGTGAAATTTTTTCGTTTGCCTTGTCAACGCCTATGACGACGCACTCGATTTCATCATCGAGCCGGACAACTTCCGACGGATGACTGACTCGGCCCCAGCTCAGGTCCGAAATATGCAGCAGGCCGTCTACGCCGCCCAAATCCACGAATACGCCGAAGTCGGCGATGTTCTTGACGATGCCTTTTCGCCGCTGTCCAACTTCGATTTCCGCCAGAATCTTCTCTTTGCTCAGCCGGCGTTCCTCCTCTATCAGCTTGCGCCTTGATATGACGATATTGTGACCTTCGATGTCAATCTTGAGAACTATGCAATCAACTTCCTTTCCGATGAATCTGCTGATGTCGCCCGGCCTGCGAATATCAACCTGCGACGCGGGCAGGAATACCGGCACACCGATATCCACGAGCAGGCCGCCCTTGATTCGGCGGACGACCTTGCCCTTGACCACGTCCCCTTCCTTCTTGGTATTAATCAGGTTCTCCCAGCCCCTGATTCTGTCCGCTTTGTGTTTGCTCAGCAGCAGAAGCCCCGTCTCGGAATCCGTATCCTCGAGCAGCACTTCTATATCTGTGCCGGGGACCAGTTCCGAAGCATTATCGAATTCAGATGCATCGACGACACCTTCACTTTTGAGGCCCACCTCGATGATGACATCGTTGCCGATCTGGGTGACGATTTTGCCCTTCAGGATTGTTCCGGGCTGGTGCGAATCCACCTTCGCCAGCAGCGCCTCCTGAAACATCTCGTTTTCCTTTTCACCGAACATCTCCTGGACCTGCGAGTCCACCTGCTCGGCAGTCATACCCAATTTGTTAATTATATTTCTGTCAACCATAAATATGCTTATCCCCTGTGGCGTCTTGTTCTACGCCCGCCGTCGCCCCACATTTACGCCGACGAACCACCGAGCAACATAGCCCGGCTAAAAAGTTAATAATCCAAAAAGCATCTGCCCACGCAGCAAACGCCTGAAAATCGTCTTTCGGCTACACTTCCACCGCTTCCAGGTTTTTCACGAAGTCGTCAATAATCCACTGGGGCGTTGAGGCCCCTGCTGTAACGCCTGCGGTCCGACAGCCGAAAACCAGTTTTTTATCAAATTCGTCCCAGTTTTGCAAATGAAATGTTCTATTATTGTACTTTTTGCACAATTCGGCCAGTTTTCGCGTATTGGCGCTCTCCAAACCGCCTAAAACGAACATAATATCGACTTTCCTGCACAATTCGACGGCGGCCTGCTGCCTTTTTATGGCCTCCTTGCACAGGGTATTTATGACTTTCATTTCGTCAAAACCGGCCCGCGCTATCGCGGAAAGCATTCGGCCAAAAAATTCGGGACTCTGTGTCGTCTGGCAGACAATTCCCAGTCGGCCGGTCCCGATGGTGCTTATATCCGACTCATTGCCGACGACCACCGCCCCGCTTGTGCAGCCGACAACCGCACGAACCTCCGGATGGTTCTGGTCGCCGACTATCACCACCTTATACCCCTGCTCCTCCATCTGCATCGCGATTTGCTGCATCCGTTTGACCAGAACGCAGGTCGCGTCAACGATATCCGCGTTTTTCTGTTTCAGATGGGCTATCTCTTCAGAGGCCGCACCGTGTGAACGTATCAGCACCGTCGCACCGGCCGGTATCTGCTCCACGTCGTCAACCGTAACAAGACCCTTCTTTGCCAATCGCTCGACCACGCCGGGGTTATGAATAATAGGCCCCAGCGAATAAACCTGGCCCTTCTCCGCCAGCACCTTCTCCGCTGTGCTTATGGCGTTCCGCACGCCCGCGCAAAAACCATACTTCTCAGCTACCATAACTTTCATAAGGAACAGGATTATAGCCACCCTTCTTCGCTAAAGCTATGAAGGGCAGGCAGATTACACGGATTTTTTTAGACGCAAGAAGGCACAAAAGGAACCAAGGTTCTTACTTTGAATGGGCGAAAAAGAGAAACTTTTGATGTTTAGAACGCCGATAAATACAGATATGGCTGGCACTAACATAACTGAATAGGGAGATTAAAATGGAAAAGATATGCTGGAAAGACGAATACAGCGTGGGGGTTGAGAAAATCGACCATCAGCATCAGCACCTGTTTGAAATTATCAATAAACTCATCGAAAGGCCTGTTTCATCTGATGATTCAGGGCTGGTTTCGGACATATTGTCGGAAATGGTCAACTATGCGAGGGAGCATTTCTCAACGGAAGAAATGCTTATGCGGCAATATGGTTATCCGGCGATTGAGCCGCATGAAAAGGAGCATGATTACTTCATCGATACCACGGCTGAACTTGCCATAAGTTTTATGAATAACAGGAATACGACGGGAGATGAAATCACGGAATTCCTTATAATCTGGCTGACAAACCACATCCTCAAGACAGATATGAAATTTAAGCCCTTCTTTGCGGCAAAAATCCCCGCCGGTGTCTGAAAACCTTTAATCATGAATTAGACGCGGCTCTGCTTCATAGGATTAACGCTGTTTTGCCAGATAAAGCCATAGTTCTTTTGATTAGTCAAAAGGACTATGAACATTTTAATCAAGCACCGGTAGAAATTGGGAGAGAGTCACACTTTCGTCCGTCAATATTGTCGGCACCCCCCGCCGTCCCTAAGGGACGAGATGCGGGGGCAGGCCGGTTTACGTACCAATTTCCTGATGAGTTAAAATCTCGGGTTCCTGCTCCTGACGCACACAGCCCTGATGTATATGACAATATTCATCATGGTTATAGATACTCAGGATATGCGTGCATTTCGGAAATATACATTTCCTGTTATCAGCCGAAGTTTTCAGCATCTTTCCCATCTTTGCTCCTGTAGGTGAATCATCAAAAAATATGAAAGGCCTCCCACGGGCGAGGCCTTTCTTTGGCGTTAATTTATGGTGGTTTGTTTCGGAATTACGTTTGTCGCGCAGGGTCCTTTTTTGCCCTCGCCCACGGTGTACTCAACCTTCTGCCCTTCGTCCAGATTCGCGTATCCGGCTGTCTTGACTTCCGAGTGGTGAACGAACAGGTCGGCTCCGCCATCGTCGGCGACGATAAACCCATATCCTTTTTCACCATTGAACCATTTTACTGTTCCTGAACTCACAATAATGCTCCCTGGCCTTATAACCGGCCATCAATCTGTAATATGCCTCTCACATTTGCTGCTGGAGGATACCCTTGAAAGGCGGAAAGATATGCTCGACATAATACCTATTATACGACATATTCCATCGCCCACAACAAAAATAATAAAAAATTATTCAAAATTCCCAGAAACCGCGTTTTAACCACAGATTACACCCTTCTTCGCCGAAGCTGCTATGCAGGGCAGGCAGATTTACACGGATTATTTAACCGCAGAGAACGCGGAGTAATGCCGAATGTCCAATATCGAATATCCAATAACCAATTTCGAAGCAAACCACGCCTGCGGTGAGCGTCATCATAAATTTCCGAAATTTCCGAAAAATATTTAAAAATAGCGCTTGACAGAACAGTTAATATATGTATAGTTGATATACGAACAGTATTTGCCAACGCGAAAGTTAATATGGCGTTGAACAACAAAACGCAATGTTATGAATGTCACCTGCGGAAAACCAAAACTTGTCCGCCGCAGGCGAAAATGTTATACTAAGCCGCTCATTCAGGGATGTAAGATTGAGACCGGAGAAAGGACTTATGCAAGAGCAACCAAAGCTGATTTCTTCGCAAAAAACCACTAAGGGCTCGACTGGTTCGACACGCTCACCACAAGTCGAACCGCTCCGAGGCAAGCGCACGCTCAGTATCGGTATCGACATCGGCTCGACCAGCAGTGATTTAGTCGTCCTCGACGACGAAAACCGCGTTGTCCTGTCGGACTACCGACGGACAAAAGGCAAACCCGTAGAGACATTCCGCACACAATTGCGGGACATATTCGCGAAGATTAACCCAGCCGGCGTCGAGACAATCGCCGCGACCGGCTCCGCTGCCCGATTACCCGCAAAAATACTGGGAATTCCGTTCATAAATGAAGTGGCGGCACAGGCCGCCGCGATAACGCACCTGTACCCGGACATACAAAACGCGACCGTCATCGAAATGGGAGGCCAGGACAGCAAACTTATATTCCTGCAACCAGGCGAGGGACGGGTGAGGGATTTCGCCCTGAATACCGTCTGCGCCGCGGGGACAGGGTCGTTTCTCGACCAGCAGGCGGACCGGCTGGGAATCAATATCGAAAACGAATTCAGCCAACTGGCCATCCAGAGCAAAAACGTTCCGCGAATGGCGGGCCGATGCTCGGTCTTCGCGAAAAGCGATATGATTCACCTCCAGCAGCAGGCAACGCCTGTCTGCGACATCCTCGCCGGGCTTTGCCTTGCGCTTGCCCGCAATCTGAAAAGCAACCTCGGCTGCGGACGAGAGTTTGTCAAGCCAATCGTCTTTACAGGAGGCGTCGCCGCAAACGCGGGCGTCGTCCGGGCTATCGAGGATGCATTTGAAACCAAACCGGGCGAGGTCCTCGTCCCGGATGCGCACTTCTTCACCGGGGCAATCGGCGCTTGTTTAACCGCAAAAAGCAAGGGATTACAGCACAGTATCCCCACCAATTCGCTGTTAGAGAAGATTGACGAATATATCAGTCGGCAGGGTTCCGCACTTCAAAACGCCCCTCGCAGGGAGGTGCTCGCAACACCTGTTTTGCCTCCTCCGAAAAATAACGTTCGCAGCGACCTGCTCGCCAATGCGACGGAGCCGATAGAAGCATACCTCGGCGTTGATGTCGGGTCGCTGAGTACAAAAGCCGTTGTGATGGATAGATATAAACGCATCCTCGCCAAAATTTACCTTATGACGGCAGGCAGACCGTTAGACGCAATACATCAGGTGATGAAGGAAATCGGCGACCAGGTCCAGAATAAAGTCAAAATAACCGGAGCGGCCAGCACCGGCTCGGGAAGATACCTCACCGGCGACTTTATCGGCGCCGATGTAGTAATAAATGAAATCACGGCACAGGCAACGGGCGCGGCAATCGTCAATCCGAAAGTGGATACCATTTTTGAAATAGGCGGACAGGACAGCAAATACATCTCGTTAAACAATGGCGTGGTCGTGGATTTCGAGATGAACCACGCCTGCGCCGCGGGGACAGGTTCATTTATTGAAGAGCAGGCACAACGGCTGGGCATAAGCATCAAAAACGAGTTTGCCCAACTGGCCTTCGCGAGCAAATCACCTGTCAAATTAGGCGAGCGCTGCACGGTCTTTATGGAATCGGATTTGCTGAGCTATCAGCAACAAGGAGCGACCACCGAAGACCTTGTCGCGGGTTTGAGCTATTCGATAGTTGCCAATTATCTCAACCGAGTCGTCGGCAGACGAAAAATCGGAGACAATATCTGCTTTCAGGGCGGGACGGCCTTCAACAAGGCGGTATGGGCCGCGTTTGAGAAGGTAACAGGCAAACCGATTATGGTCCCCGACCACCATGAATGCACAGGCGCGCTCGGGGCGGCGGCAATCGCGGCGGAACATATCGAACAAGCCGCTCAGCAGGCGGGTGTCAGGCCGGAAAGCAAATTCAAGGGATTTGAAAACCTCGTCAACGCTGATTATACCGTGGAGTCATTCGCGTGCGACCACTGCTCCAATCATTGCGAGATAAAGAAAGTTCAAATGGTTGGTTCCGAGCCGTTATATTACGGCTCGCGATGCGACAGGTATAACGTCAAGAAAACCGCTCAAAAGAAGAGCCGGTTTGGGGCTTTCGAATACCGTCAAAGCAAATTGCTCGAATTCGCAGGGCTAAATTTAAAATCCTCCTTCGCTAAAGCTTCGGCGGACAAATCTCAAATCTCAAATCTCAAATCTAAAAAAATTGGAATACCGATGGCGCTGGCGTCGTGGCAGTTATTGCCCACATTTTCACAATTTTTCAGGGAGCTGGGATTTGAGGTCATGTTATCCAGCAGGACTTCGAAAGAGACAATTCGCAAGGGCGTGGAATCGGTAACGGCCCAGCCGTGCTTTCCGATAAAAGTCGCTTATGGGCACATCGTCGAGCTAATCGAAAAAGGCGTGGATTATATATTCCTGCCGAGCATAGTTTCGACAATCGCCAGCTTCCCGGAGAATAAACACAATCATTTTTGCCCGTATATCCAGTCGTTCCCGTACCAGGTGCGAAGCGCATTCGGCGATAAGTCCTTCGACTCCGCTCAGGACAGGCTTGGCAAAACGAAGTTGTTAATTGCCCCGCTGCGTCTTGGCGAGGGTGATAAGCTCGCGAAAAAAACGTTTGTGGAATTAGGCAAGCGATTGAATGTTTCGCCTTCAGAGGCACGGCGGGCTATGGAGAAGGGATTTGAGGCACAGCGTGGTTTCGATAAGTCGCTGACAGATAAAGGCAGGGAGATCTTGGCGAGCATCAGGGAAGGTGAAAAACTTTTTATTCTTGTGAGCAGACCATACAACGGCTGCGACGAAGGCGTGAGTTTGCAGTTGCCGAAGAAATTTGCCGATGCCGGAGTCGAAATGATGCCGATGGACATGCTCGATTTCAGTAAGGCCCGGCTGAGCGACGAAAAACTTCATAGCGAGATTTACTGGTCATACGGGCAAAAGATTTTGCGAGCAGCGGACATAATCAGGCAGGACAATCGGCTCTTCGCGGTTTACCTGTCGAACTTCAGTTGCGGGCCTGATTCGTTCCTGATGCCATTCTTCAAGGACATAATGGGAAGCAAACCGTGCCTGCAACTGGAAATCGACGAACACTCCGCGGACGCAGGCGTGATTACGCGGTTAGAAGCGTTTTTGGAAAGCTTGAAGAACTATAAACCGTCGCTCGCGGCTCGTGACTCGTCGCTCGTATCACGGATCGCAAGTCACGGGCCAGCGGCGAAACGAACGCTGTATGTACCCTATATGGGCGACGCGTCTTATGGCCTGGCCGGGTGCCTGCGGGCTTACGGACAACCTGCCGAGGTTATGCCAATAGCGGACGAAGCAGTGCTTATGCGGGGAAGGGCCTATACGACGGGCAAGGAATGTCTGCCCTGCGCGATAACCAACGGTGAAATGCTGAATGTGCTCAGCCGGGACGGCGTGAAACCGGAAAACGCGGCGTTTTTTATGCCGGGGGCATCAGGACCATGCAGATTCGGGCTGTATCACTGTATGGGCCGGTTAATTCTCAAACAAGCCGGCGTGGATGAGGCCATCATCGTCTCGCCAAATCAGGACAGTAACTTCTACGGCCAGCTTGTGGGCAGCTTCGACGGTTCGGCAAACGGCACGGGACTGGGCACATTTATGAAGGATATGTGGACCGCAGTCGTCGGCATAGACCTTCTGCACAAATTGGTTTTGCGACTGCGTCCCTATGCAATCGAACCCAAACAGGCACAGGAGGTTTACGAAAAATGTGTTCGGCGATGGGTAGAGCATGTGGAAAAGCGCAGCCGGCTTTCGGATATGGTGCGAATCTTCGAACAATTCGCGGAGGAATTCGCAAAAGTCAAATTAGACAAAAGCGTTCACAAGCCGAGGATAGGAATTGTGGGCGAGATTTACGTTCGCAATCACCCGTTCGCGAACCTCAATATCATTCGCCGGCTTGAGGAGCTTGGGGCGGCGTGCGACCTCGCCCCGCTTGCCGAATGGGTTTATTACACCAACTTCACAAGAAGCAAAATGGCAAAACGCAGGGGCCAGATTAAGAACCTGTTCAGTAATACAATCCAAAACTTTTTCCAGCACAGAATCGAACGAGCCCTTGCGCAGCCGATGGAGAAAAAGTTCGGCAAACTCGCCGAGCATCCAATCAGACACGTCATCGACCTTGCCAAACCATATATCGACGAGTCGTTTGAAGGCGAAGCGATACTGAGTATCGGCAAAATTGTCGAATACCACCAAGACGGCTTGGGCGGCGTGGTCAACGTGATGCCATTCACCTGTATGCCCTCAACGATAGTCAACACACAGACAAGACGATTGAGCGCCGACTGCAATGAAATGCCAATTCTCAATCTCAGCTTCGACGGCCAAGAGGACGCGACGCTGACTACACGGCTGGAGGCGTTCGTGGAACAAGTGGGAGCGAGAAGCAAGGTAGGTGTCGCCGAACTGGTGGTACACTGACGGATTGACACAGATTCCGCCAGAAGACAGAAGACGGATGACGGTTTTAAGTTTTGAGTTTCCGAAGCGGGCTCGTCGCTTCGCTCCGTGTTAAGTGTTTAGTTTTGAGTGGCGGAAACGTCCCGCCTACGGCGGGCAAGCTGCGACGGATTATTAATAATTAAACGGTTGTTTGCCTTCGGCGATTCGGGTTTGGGACTGCATATCTCTCATCGTTTTGGTCAACATAGCGGCGAAATCATCATCTTCCATACCAGTGATTTTTTCAACCGATATTGGTTTTCCGTAAGTAACTGTAATCTTCGAGCCGATTTTGAATGACTTTCGATGTCTGGGCCAGCATTCGAATGCGCCGTCAATGAGGACGGGGACAACGGGGGCATTGCCACGGCGGCAGAGAAGGCCGAAGCCGCCTTTGAAGGGAGCGATTCTGCCATCGGTTGTGCGTGTCGCCTCGGGAAAAAGGCAGACGCCTTCGCCCTGCTTTAGTTTGGCAATAATCATTTTAATTGATGAGATGTCGGCCTGGCCTCGCCTGACGGGGATGGCCTTGACCGATTTAAGCAGCGGGCCGAAGATTCTGCTTTTGAACAGTGTGTCGCGAGCCATAAAGCAAAGCTGACTTTTCAACGCAATGCCGGCAAAAAGCGGGTCAAGAAAACTCTGGTGATTGACGGCGAGAATATAGGGGCCATCTGAGGGGACATTTTCCAGGCCGACGAAACGCATACGTAAAAACGTAACGCAGAATAACCTGCACCACCAGCGGGCAAACAGGCACCAACGAGATTTTATAGATTCGCCTAACATTTTTGCCACAGAGCAAAATAATAATTATATTTAGCCACAGAGGACACAGAGCACACAGAGAATTTTAATTTATTTTTTTCTGTAGTTAAAAGCTCATTCGCTTAGACGAGCATTCACGCAATCAACCAGCTTTTTGACAACCTCATCGATAGTCAAGCCAGTTGTATCAACGATAACGGCATCATCGGCGGGCTTCAAAGGTCCGACAGACCTGTTTTCATCGCTCTGGTCTCTTTTGAGAATGGCCCGACGGATTTCATCATCGGTTTGTTGTATTCCTTTGGCTTTCAGCTCCGCCTGTCTTCGGCGTGCCCTTTCATCGAGGTCGGCGGTCAGGTAAAACTTCACATCCGCATCAGGAAACGCGACTGTCCCCTGGTCTCTGCCCTCGGTAACAACCTTGCCATACGCCTCGGCAAATCGTCGCTGCATATCGACCAGACGTTGGCGGGCGGGCGCAAGACAAGCGACGTAACGGGCATTGGCGGTAACTTTTGGGTCGCGTATTTGCGCGGTGGTATCGACACCATCGATTCGCACGAGCATACCCTCGGGGGTCGCTTTAAATTCAAATACCGTTTCGTCCAGCACATCGAGTATTCGCTGCTGGTCAGTCAAATCCGCCCCATCGAGCATCGCGGCGAGAGTAGCCGCCCGATACATCGCGCCGGTATCGAGAAAGGTAGCGTCAAGTTTCGCTGCCACTAAGCGGGCAACCGTGCTCTTGCCGCTGGCGGCGGGGCCATCGATAGTAATTATAAGTCGAATCATAAATTTAACCGCGGAGTTCGCAGAGACCGCAGAAAATCTTAACCAACTGTTTTTGCGACCCTTACAACGACCATACTCGTGTCATCGACCTGTCGAGCAAGACCTACAAAGCGTCTCCTGTAGGCGAGTATATTATTAATCACCTGGGAGGCAGAGCCCATATGGCATTTATCGAATGTTTTGAGAAGGCGGTCTCTGCCCCATATATCGCCGTCGAAATTCGCCGCGTCAATCAGCCCGTCGGTATAAAACAGGAGGTAATCGTTTTCGTTCAACTGGACAGTCTCCGACTGATATTCAGCATTCGGCAAAACGCCAAGAACAAGGCCGCCCTTGTTCAGGTCAGCAACGTGTTTATCCCTATACAAAGCGGGTGGTTCGTGGCCGCAGTTGCAATAGGTGATGGTCCTTTTCTCCACGTCGATAACGCCGTAGAACAGCGAGATGAATTCTCCCGCGGCGCATTCCGCGCACGCCATTTTGTTAAGCCGGCGGACGGTTTCAAGAAGGTCATCCGTCCCGCAGTGACACTCCGAATAGGCGCGCAGCGCACCGCGAAAGGAGCTTGTCATAATCGCGGCGGGAATGCCCTTGCCGATAACGTCAGCGATGGCGATGCCGATTCTGTTATTGTCCAGCCGGAGGAAATCGTAAAAGTCGCCGCCCACGTCGAAACAGGGAATATACGTCGCGGCAATATCAAGCCCGGACACCTGAGGCGCCTTTTCGGGAATCATTCGCCGCTGAATATGCCCCGCCAGCCGCATCTGCTCGGTGATTCGAGCCCCCTCAATCGCCTCGGCGTAGAGCTTGGCGTTGGTGATAGCCACGGCGCACTGGGAGCCGATGGCCCTGGCAAGGTCGATATCGTCATCTCCAAAGTGGACGGGTTTGCCGCTGTAAAGTCGCAGGACGCCGATGGGCTTGTCTCTGAATTTCATTGCGACTGTAAGCTGGCCGACCAGCCCTTCTTTTATCGTGGATTCCCTGAATAAAACCCTGCCGTCATCCTGCATATCATCGAGAACAACAGCTTCGCCGGCAAAGGCCGCTTTGATTACCGGGTCGTCTTTGTTAACCACGCCTTTGTTGCGGTATTCTTCGCTCAGCCCGTAGGTACTTCGCATCTTCAGGTCGCCGGCGTCTTCGTCGAGCAGACGAATCGAGCAGGCCTTGAGGCCGGTAATTTTAACCGCGGCCTCTGCCAGTTTGTCGAGGGCTTCCTGGAGCGTAAAGCGACCAGCCACCAGCGTCGTTATCTGGTATATCTGCTCGTCTCGTTCAATTTGTTCTCTCGTTCTTACAGGCATAGCCACTCAATACAGATACAACCACACAGTTGTGCGGGAAAAATCGTTATTTTTCGTATTAAACAATTCGGGGATTATACCCGACGTCAGGCCATCCGTGAACATCAAATTAGACATTAAGCCGCACTTGCATAAAATACGTTTTTTGGTTAGCATAGAATTTTCGGAAAGTTAATTTTTCGCAATAAGGTGCAAGCAATGGAACTGACTGCAAGAAAAATCGTATTCTCAGGGCGCGTTCAGGGCGTAGGGTTTCGCTTTACCGCCCTGAATATCGCCAGCCGATATGAGCTGAAGGGCTACGTGCGAAACATTCCAGACGGCGAAGTCGAAATGCTTGCCCAGGGGACGGCGGAAATGATAGACGAATGCGTTCGCGACCTCCAAGATTCCTTCGTGGGGACCATAAACCACATAGATATTGAGGAGGCGATACCTGACCCGAAGATTACCGATTTCAGAATCACCTTCTAATCAACCGCGGCAATTTTAACAGCCGGCGGCCAATTCTGCACTGTGCATCGATAACGCTCACAACCCCATGAATTGAATGGCCAAGCCGCACATCAGGATTGACGCACCCGCTATGGCATGAGAATATCGCTGCATAGAGTTGAAATTCAGCAGTTTGACGCCATGTCGTGCGAGAATAACCACCGTGAGCATCGTGCCGATGGTAACAGCGGCAAAAACAGCGGTTACCATAAACACTCCGAACATATTGTTTTTGGCCGCGGGGTACATAACTAATGGTATTAACGGCTCACAAGGCCCTAAGGCGAATATAATAAAAAGGACCCACGGCGTGATGCTCACCCTGTCGAGATGGTCATGAATATGAACGTGTTCGCTGTGATGGTCGTGGCTGTGCTCGTGCTCAACACCGGGTATATGAAAATGAATATGTTTGTGGGGTTTGTTCCTGTATGCCAAGCGAAGACCCCAGACAAGATATGCGATGCCAAATCCTATCATGAGCCACGCAGCGAGATTGCCGCGAACAGATTCGAACCACTGGAGCTTATTGACAGCTAAACCGAGGGCAACGCCTGCAAGTCCCAAGACCACGGAACCTCCGACGTGCCCGATGCCGCACAGGAAAGTTACCATTGTTGTTTTAAGGCCGGACCACTTTCTGGCCCAGGCAATCATAACAAACGGCAGGTAATGGTCGGGGCCGAGAAGCGTATGGAAAAAGCCTACCGTGGCCGCGGTGATATTTAAGGCGTTCATTTCTACTGCCATAACCAACTCCTTTCATTCCGGTAACGGCACATCTGCGCATAATAATATATGAATAGTGCTACTGTGTCAACGGTGGATTTCCACGAATTGCAAAAAAATAATAGTCAGGCGTCTATGCGTTTCTGGACAGGTAATCTAAAACGGTCTGGAAACGCAGTTTGTGTCCGACCTCCTCCTGGGCTAGGGCAAGCAGTATCTCTTTGGAATGAGCGTCTGAAATCATTTCTGCCATGTCAACATAAAGCCGGATTGACGCCTCTTCCTTTTGCATCCCCATAAGCAGAATATCTTTGTAGTCCATTTCAATTTCGGGCGGCACATAATCGGCCCTGTCATTCTTAAACCCGGCCGGCGTCTTGTCCTTATTAACCACCCTGCCCGTCTTCATAATCTCAAGCTCAATTTTGGCCTTGTGTTCGAGCTCCTCAGCCGCCAGCATCTCAAATATTCTTCGTATGCGGGGATTTTCCACCCGTTCCGCAAGCACAAGGTAAAATCGGTTGGCGTCCACCTCACGGGCAACGGCCATTTCAAGAATCTCATCGTCAATAAAATCCGCCATATACGCAACAGGATATACCGCCGGCGTTCAAGCGTCAATGCTGTTTGAGGACACGTAACGTTCGGGGATTACCTGTGGAAATACAGAAAATGCGGCAAAATTAATTAAGAAAGAAAAAGATTCCTTATCTCCGCACAAACATACTGCCCGGCAACTGCTTTATAAGGCCTTTTAGCCGAAGCGAGACGATTGAGGCGTTGACGCTGCCCGCAGGCAATTGCGAATCCGCGATAACCTGCTCAATATGAACAGGGTCGCTATGCAAACATTCATAAACTGACTTCTCGCTTGCGCTGAGGTTTAACTGGGCGATATCGAATAAAGGCATCTCGGCTTTTGCTGTAAGCAAATCGGCCTGCTGATTGACATGTCCTCTGATTTTATCGCCTATGTACCCCAGCGATTCAATTATGTCTTCGACGCAGTCAACCAGTTTAGCCCCCTGCTTAATCAACCGATTCGCACCCCGGCTGAGCGGAGAATCGATTTTTCCGGGCATCGCCATAACTTCGCGATTGTATTCGAGGGCCGATTTGGCGGTATGAAGCGCGCCGGAATTGCTGCCTGCCTCGATAACGATTGTCCCCAGCGACAGACCGGCTATAATCCTGTTGCGGGGCGGAAAATTTTCAGCCAGCGGTTCATATCGAAGCGGTAATTCACTGATGCATGCGCCGGACTCCACAATCGAATCGAATAATTTTTTATTTTCGGGGGGAAATACATTGGCCAACCCGCAGCCCTGGACAGCGATGGTGCGGCCGCCCGCAGCGAGAGCGCCCTGATGAGCAGCGGTGTCGATGCCACGAGCCATACCTGAGCATATAGTAAAACCTGCGCCTGCCAATATGTGCGCAAATCGGGACGCCTGCTCGCTGCCGTATAAGCTACACCGGCGGGAACCCACTATCGCCACGCTGAGATTATCCTGCTCAACGAGAGTACCCTTGACGTATAAAACAGGAGGCGGGTCGTAAATAAGTTTTAACTGGGCGGGATAACGTTCATCCTGAAGGTGAATAATCCATACCTCAAGCTTTTCAGCCAATGCTATCTCGGCATCTGTGTTTATTTTGTCACGACTGGCCGCTATTTTTTCCGCAGTGTGAAGACCTATACCCTCAACCTTTGACAACTCATAAGCCGATGCGCCAAGAACATTTTCCGCCGAACCGAAATAACTTAACAGCTTGCCGAAAGTAACTGGGCCGACACCATCTGCGCCTGCCAGTTTCAACCACTTCTCGATATCTGGTGAATTTGGGTGCAAGTCGGACATCCTGAAATAAACAAAATAACCTGACTATAAAGTATATGTCCCCCTTGTATAAGGTCAAGCCGAATTATCGGTGAAGGCAAATTACAAGAGTGAACGCGGAATATACCCACCTATACCATATTTGTAACACGATGCTTGTTGCTAAGCGAACAAACCCCCGGTAATCTCGTAAATAATAGCAATTTGGGCTTGGCGGTATATAATAGCTTGTCATAAGCACTCATAATAGCGATTTTATGTTTTCTAATATTACGGCCTGCCTGGGACAAAAGAACAGAACCATTTACAGGTTCACAACCTTTTGTTTAACAAGAGGTTACATTTATTTTTGGCTGATAAAATAGCTTTCTGTATGATTAGCAGCCCTATGGGGTTGAAATGCACAAGATATTGTGTTATACTGATAGATTCATGGCACGAATAGTAACTAAAACTCGGAAGAAACATGGCAAAAGCCGCGCATCAAAGCTGGCCGCGGTGGTCTCACGTAAACCCTTTAAGACCTACGACGAGGCAATCAAGTACCTTTTTAACAGAACTAACTATGAGCAGGAAAAGCACTTACGGTACAACGTCGATACATTCAACCTGAAGCGAATGGAGCATTTGCTTTCGCTGGTGGGCAATCCACACACGAAAGTCGATACAGTCCACATAGCCGGCACAAAAGGTAAAGGCAGCACAGCTACGATGCTGGCAAGGATGCTCGAGGCAAACGGCTACAAAGTGGGCTTGTACACTTCGCCGCACGTGGTTGACCTGCACGAACGAATTATCGTCAATTCTGAAATGATAAGCAGAACCGCGATGCTTGGTTTGCTTAACCGTATATACAAAGCGGTCGAAACCGTTTCAAAAACCAGCGCCCCCACTTTTTTTGAGATAATGACGGCGCTTGCCTTTATGCACTTCGCGGACAACAAGGCGGATGTTGCGGTCATTGAAACAGGCATGGGCGGCCGATTAGACAGCACCAACGTAATAAAGCCCAAGGTCGTCGGCATTACCAATTTGAGTTTCGATCACCAGAAGCAATTAGGAAACACGATAGAAGAAATCGCAAAGGAAAAGGCCGGGATTTTCAAGCCGGGCGTGCCGATTGTAACAGTCCAGCAGGACCCAAACGCAATGCGGGTATTGAAGGCACAGGCGGCGGCAGTCAAAGCCCCCTTCAGCGTAACCGGAGTCGATATAGATTTCTCACATCGCTTTGAAACGTCATCCGAACACGGGCCGCATAATCGCGTGTGTTTAACAACACCTACCAGCAAATTCGAACACCTTCGCGTCCCTCTGCTCGGGATACATCAGGCCGTAAACTGCGGTCTGGCCCTTGCGATGCTCGATAAGCTCAAGGGTTGCGGATTCGACATAGACAACGACAAATCAATCGCGGGGCTTGCCAAAGTAAAACTGCCGGGCCGGATGGAGATGATTTGCGAGGACCCGCGAATCCTCATAGACGGGGCACACAACGCCGCCAGCATCAGGGCGCTTATGCACGCGATAGGCCAGAGCATCCCTTACGATTCGATGATAGTAATCTTCGGCTGCAATGAGGACAAGGACGCAAAAGGAATGCTACAGGAGCTGCAATTCGGGGCCGACAAAGTGGTATTCACCCGCAGCAACTCCGCCAAGGCGATGTCACCGGATGAGCTGGCCGAAATGTATGCCGCCATATCAGGCAAGATGTGCCAAAGCGCCCCGGCGATTGGAGAAGCATTGCGATTAGCTAAAAGCGCAGTGGACAAGGAAGACCTCATTTGTATTACGGGCAGTTTCTATTTGATAGGCCAGGCCAAGGTCCGCTTTCAGACAAGCTGAACCCGTTGCGACCCAACTTTTCCCCTGCACATAAGCAAGGAAACGGATGAATCTATCCATTGTTATACCGGCGTTTAACGAATGCGGCAAAATTGGATACGATGTCGAATCCGCCTGTGAATTCCTGCAAGGAAATGGTTTCCAGGGCGAGGTTATAGTCGCCGACGACGGCAGCAGGGACACGACGGCTGATGAGACCAAAAAAGTCGGCGATAAATATCGTAATCGAGTCAATGTAAAGGTAATCCGAAACCAGCAGCACCGAGGCAAGGGATACGCCGTCCGCAGCGGAATAATGCAGACGACCGGCGATTACGTGATGTTCGCGGACAGCGGCAGTTGCGTCCCGTTTGATAACGCCCTGCGCGGGCTGGAGCAACTCAAGGCGGGCAAATGCGATATCGCTAACGGCTCGCGCAGATTAGCCGGGGCGCACCTCATAAAAGACCAGGGGCCTTACAGGCATATATGCTCGGCGATTTTTCACTGGTTTGTGATACGAATTATGAAACTGCCGACCCAGCTTACGGACACTCAGTGCGGCTTCAAAATTTACCGCGGCGACATCGCTCGCCTGCTTTATGGCAAATGCGTAATCGACGGCTTTATGTTCGATATCGAAATAATCAGGCGAGCGATAAACCAGCATTACCGGATTGCGGAATTTCCCATCGACTGGACGTGCGACCCTGACAGCCGACTTTCACCAACAAGAAGCTTTTGGCGAATACTTTCAGAATTGCTGAAAATAAGAAAAGCAACTTAAACAAACGTTCCGCATTATTTCGAGTAAAATTTTGCCTTGCCCCATCGCCCGAAACGCAGGATCCTGCTACCTGTCTTTTTGCTTTTGCCCGACAGAACCAGCAGTGCGGAAGTACCCTTGTGTTTTTCACAAAAAGACCGCACCGCGTTAACGGGCATCACCATAAAAGCTGTTGAAAGAGCGTCCGCCTCGGCTGCGGTCTTTGCCATCGACCAGGCGCCTGGTCTTGTAACCGGTTTCCCTGAACGAGGATTTATTATGTGCTGACCTTTGCGAAGCCCCGATGCGCTAATCGCCCTGCCTGACAAATGAATCTTCGCTATGAGCCGGCTGTAATCAGCCGGGTCCGACAACGATATCGGCCAGCCGGGCAATCCCGCTGGTATGCCAACCGGCAAAATCGTGCTTTGCCCCGCGGAGATGAGAGCTACCTTTATTCCCCACTCGCCGAGTAATTGTGCAATTTTATCCGCGGCGTAACCTTTACCGATAGCGCCAAAATCAATCCTAACGCCATCGGTTCGCAACACAACCGTGTGTTCGGATTCGTCAAGCACAAGAAACTTGTTGCCTGTCTTTTTAAGTGCGGCATCAAGATTCTTTTTCGACGGCTTACGCGGCGTCCGGTCTTTATCAAGCCAGCAGTCATACAACGGGCCAATGGTAATATCGAACGCGCCCTTTGTTTGCACAGACATCTCAACGCTTGTCTGGAGACATTCAAAGGCCGTTAGGCCGAGTTGCAGCGACTGACCGGCAGCAAGAGAATTGATACGGGAAACATCGCTATTTTCAATAAATCGGCTGAGATTGCCTTCGATACGGTCAAGCTCTTCAAACGCGGCCCAGGCGGCCTGCTCGGCGTAAACGGCATCGTGATGAACTATGAATATCTCGAACGTCGCCGCCATCGCGTTGTGTCGAAACTTCCTGAGATTGGCAATTCCGCAGCGGTCTTTTTCAAACGAGATAGTATCAGGTTGCTGCTGGGCCATAACTTGCTCTCATTTGCCGGCCTGATTATCAGATTTGCTCGATTGCCATTGGTCCCACAGGTCTTTTGTTACGTAGCCGCGTAATTCAACCCGTGGCCGAAGCTCAATACCTTTATCAAACAGCGGGACATATAGATTTTTTTGTCCCGGCGGCGAAAGGTCAAACAGCCGGGTGATGAGCCGACCCTCAAGGCCGGCGGACGCGATTACGACAGGGGCAGGCGAACGAATCTCGTTAACATCATTATAATAGCCCACGCTTTTGAATGAGCGCAGATACCACGGCAACGGCCAATAATCACCTTCAGGACAAACAACCCAAACAGGCATATCACGCCCCGCCGGATACGCTCGTGAAACTTCCTCGACTCGCCTGGCGATTGTCAGCACGTCTTTTGTAGGGTGAGCATACACATAGGGATTACCCGGCTCGGCAAAAGAAATGAAATTTGCCACGAACGCCTGCAAAACAAGGTCCATTGCGAACGTCGCAAAAAACGCGGCCACTATTACGCGAGACAATGTCCGCCCAAACAAATTAACTACCGCGACGACGGCGACCGCCGCCAGCAGAATCATACCCTGATAAAAGCTCAGCAGACACCACGGCGTCTTATAGGGTATCGCGGAATAAACGACGGTCATTATCACTGTATAAAAAGCAATAAATTTAAGCAGGTTTGAATCGAGACCGGATACGCCGCACCTGCTGATAATAACTAACAGGCCGACCAAAGCCATTACCACTATAAACCCTTCCGTCCACGGCGGCCCCATCTCGGCCTTACTGTAAATAAGCAACTGCAGATAATAATACCACGGATGAATATGAAACTGATTATGGCCCGCTCGCTCAAAATATATCGCGTAGGTTCTGAATGAATCGATAAGTCCCGCCGGATTATTAAAAAAGGAAGAATAAAATAATCCCCATACAACTACCGCGCCAATTATCGCTAAAACCAAATGGCCGGGGCGCACCAGATTAAGCGTCGGCTGGCCGTCTTTTCGGGTTAGTAACACAACCACCAAAGCCACAATAACAGCCCCAAAAGCAATTACGCTCGTTTCTTTTGTGGCGAAGCACAATGCGGCCAATACTCCCGTCCGTAGTGCCCATATCCATTTTGGGCTACGAGCGTATCTGTACCCACAGGCAATCATCCCGAAAGTAAAACACACAAGCAGCATTTCGGGGATATAGTATCGGCTGTAAAAAACAAACGCGGGCGAAATGGCAGTAAGCACACAAGCAACCACCGCGACCGGCCTGCCAAGACCATCGAGCAGCAATAACGGCATCAGAACCAGAACCAATCCGAAAAACACAGGCACGATTCGCAACGTGATTTCAGTCAACGATACGTAGGTATGCTGGCCAAAAAGCAAAGCGGGAATCAACGTAAAATAATTGAGCGTCGGCCCGTGGAATTCGGTAGGGTCATAGCGATAATTGTTTGCCTCGAGAAGCTGGCCGAATCGGCAAGCGTGGACCGCTTCATCGCCGTGCATCGGGCGGACATCCAAACGGGAAGTCCGCAATACAACGGCCAAAATCAGGACGGCTGAAACTGCACACAAAAATCTCATCTACTTCATTTCGCAGGCGTTCCGTAAACCTCGACCTCAATATAATTATTCAGGTCGTTGCTCGTGTTGCCGTTACTATAGCACCGAACGTAGCGGCCCACCACACCTTTGGCATCAATGAGCTTGCCCTCGGAGGTCTCGACATAATTTCTGTCCTTGCCGGCACCAAGGCCCATTGTGTTGTCTGTGTCATTGTTAAAAATCGTATGGACATTTTTGATAAAATCCTTGTCCCCAGCTATCTGCACAATCACATCCTTATAAACACGGGCCTGCTTGTGGTAATGCCAGACAATGACAGCGTAGATATTGTATGACGCTCCAAGGTCTATTGTTATGTTTTGTTTTAACGGGCCTAATTCGACGTAGCTGCCGTCTGTCGCTTCTTTGTCCCCGTCGGTAATCATCTCTATTTCGCCGATAATCGGCTGCTCATCCGAGCTTTTCACCGGCTTTTTAAACGCGACGTTGGTTGTCCCTTTGGGGGCGTAAAACGGCTCTCTCGGTTTGCCTAACGGTTTTTCAAGATTCGCGATGCCCTGAAAATTCTGCGGCGTGCCGACGAACTGCGGCTTGGGCAAAACCAGCGGTATAGGCACCAAATCGCCGGCGGGTTTTATCGCAGCGGCATTGTTAGCATCCGGCTTCGCAGTTGCCGGGGTATTGCCGTCGGCGGATTTGGGTCCAGCTTTCAGTGTTGCCGCGGCAACAAATCCCAAAAGTATTACCAACGCTATACTTGCTGCTATGCGAACGCTTCTGCGTGCCATTTTGCCTGTACCCTTCACCAAAATCAACCAAATGTATCGTCTATCCTATTGCCGCACCGGCAGCTTGTCAATCACAATTGACCGGCTACTTGTACATCTCATCAAAATGCTTCTGGGCAGCCACAACCGCGGCCCGCATCATATCCTCGGCCTTGGCTGTTTCACGTTTGGCAAGAACCGCCATCAAGGCCTTAGTATCCAGCTCTTTGGCGGCCTTTGCGCAGGCCTCCCAGCTCAATACGCTTCTTACGACCCTGTCGATTCCCTGTTCGGCGTTGTCATACGCGCGGGTCTGCATATCGTGGCCCTTCCAGCGGGCATATCCCGCCTGCTGAAGAAGACCGGCAATCGCGATATTCATACCGTTGATTCTCGTGCCGTGGTCAATATCATACTTGCCCGGCCCGCCGAGAATAATCCCGTCGTTGTAACCCTGGCTGTTGAGGTGCATATGCACCATCATATCGTTGTCTAATTCCTCGACGCTGTCGTAAACGTGGTCAAGACCAATCATTTCCGAATGGCCGAATTCCTTGTTGACGCCCTTGTTCTTTAACGAGACGCCGAATTCCTTCTCGATTCTCCTCCAGAACACAATGGCACTGGCCACTGTCGGGATGAGCATCGCGGGATGTCCCTCGTTGGGCTTCGGCTCGAAACCTATATGAAGATTTCCGCCTTTTTTTTGCTCGTACTTGCACAGACCCGCGACGCTTTCCTTCAGGTTTTGATACATCTGTTTGACGCCCACGGTAGCGATGTCGTATCCGAATGAACCGTTCCAGATTACAAACGCCGGCGCCTTGCTGGCGTCGGGATGCCAGGCCTTTTTCAGTGTGCCGTATGCCAAATCGACGGTCTTTGTGCCTAATGCCTCACCGGCCTTTCTCTCGCTGGGATCTAATGACGCGATACCGCCGTATGCAAAATGGGCGTGAGCGCCGGGCGTAATCATCGCCAGGTAAAGCTTATTGCTCACAAGAGCATCGGCAACGGCCGAAGCGTTCTTATCATCGACCTCGGCATCATAATGCATCTCGATACCAAGCTCGATATCCTTCGGCAGACGCGGCTGAACCTTCTTTGCCGTTAGTGCTATCATTTCAGGCGTTCCGAACTTGCTGCCGCCCCATTCGGGTCTCATATCACCCGGCACAAAACCGCCCTTGCCGGGATTGAAAGTCCATCTGCATATACTGTGCAATGATTTTTCCGCCATTTCATATTCTCCTTAGTTATTCTTTAGTTATTCTTTCTATTCCTTGTTCGACAATCGATATCCCAGGACACTATTCCATTTTTTATACGCCTCCTGGTAGGCCTTTGTCAATCTTCCGTTTGGTTCGATTTTGCTGACCGGCTTCAAACCGGCAAAGGCATCCTTTATATCCCTGTATATCCCCGCCCCTATCCCTGCCCCGCGTGCGGCCCCCTGCGAGCCGTCGGTATTGTACAATTCCACGGTAGCTCCCGTAACCGTCGAAAACGCCTCGCCGAATAACGGGCTAAGGAACATATTGGCGTGTCCCGCCCGGACGGTCTTGACCTTGACGCCGGCGTTGTGCATTATTTCAAGGCCGTAGTTCAAAGCAAAGACGATGCCTTCCTGCGCCGCCCTCAGCAGATGTGACCTGTTGTGCATATTGAAATTCAGGCCGTGAATCGAAGCCCCTATATTGCGATTCTCAAGGGTCCGCTCTGCGCCGTTGCCGAAGGGAAGTATCGCAAGACCATCGGAACCCACCGGGGCCTTTGCGGCAAGCTCATTCATCTGGTGGTAGTCCATCGTGCCGGTATTGTGTTTTAGCCAGCTATTGAGAATGCCTGTTCCGTTGATACACAACAGCACGCCGTATCTCGGCTTATTCCCGGTATGGTTTACGTGGACGAACGTATTGACCCTCGATTTGGAGTCGTATTTTGCCAAGTCGGTAATGCCGTAAACGACGCCCGAAGTTCCCGCGGTTGCTGCTATCTCGCCGGGATTAAGTACGTTTAAAGACAACGCGTTATTCGGCTGGTCGCCAGCTCTGTAAGAAACAATGGTGCCCGCCTTGAGTCCCAGCAAGTTGGCCGATTCTTTAGTGAGATTCCCCTGCACCGAAAACGTCGGCGTTTGTTCCGCAACAAAATTGGGCGATATGCCGTAATGTTCGAGCAGCATTCCGGCAAGGCCCTCTTTTTTGAAGTCCCACATAATGCCCTCTGAAAGCCCCGAGGGCGTGGTCTTGATTTCGCCCGTCATTTTCATTGCGATGTAGTCGCCGGGGAGCATCATCTTATAAATCTTCGCGTAAACCCTCGGCTCGTTGTCTTTGACCCATTTGAGCTTCGACGCCGTGAAATTGCCCGGTGAATTCAAAAGCTCGGAGAGGCACTTTTTTTCGCCGATTGCCTTCATCGCCTTTTTGCCTATTTCGACCGCGCGGCTGTCGCACCAGATTATCGAAGGCCGCAAGACCTCCTGCTTTTTATCGACAATGACCAGTCCGTGCATCTGGTATGAGATTCCGATTGCCCTTACGTCTGCGGCATTGAAATTGGTCTTTGCCTTAATCTTCTCAATCGCAGCAATACAATTTTCCCACCACGTTTGCGGATGCTGCTCCGCCCAGCCGGTTTTTTTGGCGATGATTTCCAGTTCCTTTTCGGGCGATGTAGCAGAACCGATAACGGCACCCGTCTGGGAATCCAGAAGGGTCGCCTTTATCGACGAGCTTCCAACATCAAAACCTAATAATAACGCCATACATCCATTCCTTTCTTATTTCTCAACTGTCCACAAATGCCAAGGGCTCCGCATCGGTCTCTACAACATCCTGTTTGCCTGTCCATCATTTATGAATCTTTCATTCTTCGGGTACCATTTCAGCTTCCGGCCCGGACGCATGGTATTATACCCAGATTATACAGGCAGTGCAAGCCCCTGTGCCCGATTTTTTGCGTCAGTAATCGTTTACTTTTGGCCTTTTACGCACCCTGTAAAATTGGCATTGTGTGGAGCCTTGTCCGCGAACTGGCCTTAAATCCGTTCATTAGCTCATAAATGCCATGGCGACCTCATCGGCCGGGCCAGCATTTTATCCGCCTGGGCGTCATTTATGAAGCATTCTTTTACCGGGTCCCACTGCAATTTCCTGCCAAGCCGGACCGCGATACCGCCTATATGACAAACCGTCGCGGAACGGTGCCCCGTTTCGATATCCGCAACCGGTTTTGTCCGCAGCCGAATACAATCGAGGAAATCCTGATGATGGTCCTTGCTGCGATAAAGATGAACTTCATCTGGTCCTGTTGTTGACTGAACAAGCGAAGCCGGCTGCGAGAAAAATTTCTCCCGGCTTACAAATATCCAACCCTCGGTCCCCTCAAAGCGAACGGGTGATTCCGGGCCTCCTGCTTTGACCGTTGTGCATAAAAGGCGAACCCCATTGGCATATTTGTATTCTATATCATAGCTCAAAGGCGTCTCGAACAACCCCTCTTTAGGAAACTCGCCTGTCCCGCTGACCTCCACAGGGCCGGTCGAATCTGTGCCGTTACCCCACTGAGCAATATCGATAGCGTGCGCTCCCCAGTTTGTCAATTGTCCCCATCCGAAGTCGTAGATAAAATGCCAGTTATAATGGCATCCCTGTTCGATATACGGCCTGTACATAGCAGGGCCGAGCCACAAGTCGTAATCCAAACCTGCCGGCGGCGGCTCAGTTTTCCAGGTAAGCGGATTGGGCCTGCTGTTTTCCGGGATTTCTACTTTGATTGTGTGGAGCTTGCCGATTCGGCCGTTGCGAACAAGCTCGCAGGCATTCCTGAAATTATTATCCGACCGCTGATGTGACCCCGTCTGCAAAACACGCTCGTATTGTTTTACGGTATCGCACAACATCCTGCCTTCGGTGACATTAAAGGCGAGCGGTTTTTCGCAATAAATATCCTTGCCCGCCTTTGCCGCAGCGATTGATATGGGCGCATGCCACTGGTCAGGCGTGCAAACCACTACCGCGTCAACATCCGGCCGCGCAAGCAATCCGCGAAAATCATTATATGATGCTTTTTCCGACAACCTGGCTATTTTCCTCGCCTCCTCACGATGCGCGTAATCAACATCGCAAACGGCCACAACCTGTGAGGACTGCTTACGCAAAAACGCCTTGAGATTCAATACACCCTGGCTGCCCGTGCCGATTATGCTAATTGTAATTCTGTTGCTCGGCGCATCTTCGCCAAATACCGAAGATGGAACGATAACAGGCAACGCGCAGACCGCGCCTGCGGCAAACCCTTTCCGCAGAAAAGCCCGTCTTGATAACCCGTCATATCTTTTAGCCATTGTACCCTTCGGCGCCAAAATGCAACGGCAGGGACCCGAAGTTCAAGGCCCCTGCCGTATAATCAGCTCATAAGAACAAGGCCGACAACTACTTGTTCTGCGTCATCTCAACAACAGGCGGCTGCAACCCCGCCTTTGCGAGCAACGCGTAAACAACAAGGCCTATGAAGAACGCGATTACCGGGGCCGGACTTATAAAACCGAATTTTTCGGCATTTATCGTCGGCAGTATCGCAACGACAAATCCAATGGCCCATGAAATATACCCAGCCAAGTTAACTCCCTTGCGAGGCCCAGCCCACTTTTCGCCGCTCAGGAAATAATCCGCGACCATCGCGCCGCAAATCGGCCCGAATGACGCTCCGATAATGCTGAAAACACCGACAAGATTCAACGCCTTGCCAGTTGCCGCGAGAATAATCGCAATCACTCCGCCAATCGAAACCATAACGACCTTGTTGGCCTTTGGGAACATCGTGCCGATACTGTTGGCGGCTATAAAAGAGCTGAAACACGCGGGAGCAAAACTCGCTATCGCGAACAGTATGAACATTGACTTTGCCAAAAGCCCGCCCTGTGCGCTAATTACGGCGTCAAAAGTGAAACCCTTCATCGCGGGATTCGCCGCGTGAGCGCCTGCTATGGCTACAAGGGGCAAACCGCCCGCGACTAATATCGCCAGCATTATGCCCACAACACCGCCAAGCTGAACGTCTTTCGAGTTCCGATTACCCATACCGAAATCGACGCCAGCAGCGCCCGCGGTTGCGAAGAAACCCACGACAATAGTTATTATCATGAGAAATCCTTCAGACGCGTCTGCGCCTGGTGTCGGCTTAAAATTACCCGCCGAGCCGACGTTGGTAAAAAACACAAGCAGAATCATAACCAATGGAACAATCGGCAGAAAAGTCGAGACCTTGCCGACATATTGAATTCCCTTGAGCGCGACAAACACAGCGAGGACCGTCCAGATGATTGACACAACGATGAACTTGGGCGTTCCAGGCGTGGCATCGGCGTCACACGCCTGAAGAATAAACTTAGTCGATACGGCCGAATTGACAGCCAGCCAGCCGAACTGCAAAAGACCCATCAGCAAGCCGGGCATTAAAAAACCCCCATTTGTCCCGTATGTCGATGAGCCGACGACGTAAAGCGGGTAACCCGTCTTCATCCCTAAAAGACCAGGCACCAGGTAAAACAGGAAATAACATATCAGGGCGCCCACTACCAGCCCGAGGATACTCAGACCCAGCCCGGCCTTCGACAACGTCCCGTCGGCAATATTCATATAAAAGACAACCCACAGGAAGATGCCCGCGTAAACAGGGGCAGTGCCCTTATACCACGGCGCTCGCTTGTCGGCGGGGTTTGGCTTTGCCATGCTCAGGTAGCTTGGCAGCATTCCATTACTCATAATCGTTTCTCCTAACAATAATTTATAGTTACACAACCCGGCAAACAGCCGGGGACATTTGCGCCCATCAACGACGAATCACTTGGCCGCGGTTCTGTTCATTTCGGTCAGGGCCACAAGATACAAATAAACTATTGCGAATAATGACAAGAGTAACGTGCTGTAACGGTGAATCTGCAAAAGAATCCCCTGCCACCAGGTGCCGAACAACGGAAATGTCCCCAAAATGGCAGAAAGAATCATCGGCAGCGATAATAACAAAATCGCCCAGAAACTAATCTTAAGCTCAAGCTCGCATTTTTCCGGCGGCGTCGTGCTCTTCGGCTGACGAAGCAGCGCCCGGTTCAGCCAGGGCCAGTAATTTTTGTCCAATCTGTTCTTGTCCGCCCAAAGAACCGCAAGCGCAGCTACACAAGCCGCAAAAATCGGGGCAAACGTCGCGTGAATCATCAGCCACCAGCCGGTTATCGACTTTCCTGAGAAAATCATCGGCGTAAAACCTGTAATCACCAGCACAACAAAACACAAAATCGCCAGCAGAAACACTAATTTTCTCAATACGCCGACCAAACTCCATTTTTGCTCGACGAAAAGAAGCGTTATGAAGAAAACCACCAGCCGGACAGGGTCAAGAATGCGAAGCGACCTGTCTTTGCCGAATACGTCATCGAACTTCGGCTTCGATATGACAAAATGCAGGATAACGCCTGCGATTACCGCTATAAAACCCGTTATGGCAACTGAGCGAAACATAAGTCCTTACATAAAATGCGAATAACTAATCTTTGCCGACTACGGCCTTTGCCACAAATCCCAGCGCCTTCAGCGCATAAAACACCAGCACACCGATTATAACCACCGACGCCAGAATCGACACTATTTTAAACATAGGCCTGAACACAAAAGACCACGCAAACCACTCTGTGGAGAGTTCAGGCAGGTTCTCAAACTTAATCATCTTCACGCCTGCCGCTGCCGATTTCAAAGGCGAATCACCCGAAACAAGCCCGAACAAAAACGGCGAATTCGTCGTGTGACAATCCTGGCAGTTGCGAACGCCAAGTGATTGAGCCGCGGGCCTGATGTCGTGAGCAATCGGCCACATATATGGCGCAGCCATATTGCTGTCAGCCGACACAAGCTGACCGGCTTCATTCAGCGAATAAAGTTTGCCACCCGTGATATAAACCGGCTTGGTACCAGCATTCACTTTTGAGCCAAGTGCGGTCAGAATTTTAATAACATCTTCGTCTTTCAAATCAGGCCAACTGCCCGTTGTTGAGAACGCCGTCTTCGTGATTACCCTTGAAGTGACCGACTTGACGGTTTCCATCGCCAAAGGCGTTACATTACCGTCGGCCACCGCCGCCCAGAACGTGGGCCAGAAAAGTTTGAATACGCCGATTTTCCCGTCCTGTCCCCTTGCGAAAACCGGGTAAAGCAAGTGAGGCAATACATCGCCGGATTTGTTTGCCCCGGCGATACCCAGCGCATGAGCTCTCGCGGTCTTTGTTCGTATCGTCTCATTCGCGGGCCACGGCCCCGAATGGCACGCCGTGCAAGTTAGCTTGTCAAAATGAACGGTTGGTATACCCACATGTTTCGGTACCGGCGCCGCGAATCGTCCGGCGACTGGTTTTCCTGCATCTTTACCGAGATGACAACCTTCGCAGGACGTATTGGCCGCCAAGGGATTGGTTGAGTTGCACGGCTCTGAGGCATAACCGCGGATGATATTATGGTCGAGACCATTGCGATGGCAATCCGCGCAAATCAACCCCGCTGCAAGATGAACGTCCTCATCCCTGAACCACTTCTCAGTGTTGCCGTCCTGGACGTCGATATTCGAATGGCAGAAATAACATCGCTGCTTCGGCGGCTCTAAGCGAATATCGAAACTCGCCCAGTCATTGTGGCCGAACGCCTCCTTGCGATACACCACGACAGGCGGCTTGATCTTCGAATCAGCAGACACATAAGGCGCCCTGAAATCGTATTCATTGGGCAATTTGCCTATTGAGCGGGTAACATAAGCGAATTCACAGGATGCCGTCGCCGCCCAGCGGTAATTGCCCCGGATTACCTGTATCGAATAGCCGCTCGCCCCGCCCATATCCTGCCCCGGGCTGCCGCCGTGGCAGGCAAGACAGTTAATCTCCAGTTTGCCCGTAACATCCGAACGCAGCGATTCTTCGGGATTATCGCTTTTATCGACCATTTCGCCGATAGCGCCGCCCGGCATCTGCCTGCCGAATGACTCCAAAAACGCCATCGGCGTCAGGCCTATCTGCTCGGGTCTGAATGTCCCCGGCCAATTCCTGTATGACAGTGGTATTTGAGTCGCGCTCGTAGGGTCCGCGAATATCCAGGGCTGTCCCTTTCGGCCCGGATTAACATTCGGGTCAACCGCGTTGAAATGCCAGCCGGCGCTTATTTTGTCGTAACTGTGGCACACCGTCCCACAGGTTTGTTTCGTCGAGAATGGCAGCACAGGGTCAGAATCCGGGTGAATCTGGTCCGGCTCCTTGCCCGCCACCGGTTCAGCAAGCAGCGGTATTAAATGAACGAAATTGCTCCTGCTGCCGTCGGGAGTATCGCCGAGTTTCGCCTCCGCACCGACAGCCACTCCTGTCACCAAGACGACCACTAAAAACAGCGATTTAGCAATCAATCCGTTTCGCAATTTCAAATCAGTCCCTTGAACAATTAAACCTTAAATTCTTCCGGCTTGAATTCGAGCTTGCAGCCCGCCTCGACCGCATCATTAACCTTCAGAACCGTCGCCGCGGTCTCATAGCCAACCTCGGCGGGACAATTCAGTTTCTCTTTGCCGCGAACCGCGTTAAAGAAATTCTCCAGATGCGGCTTGTGATACTGTTCCTTGAATTCGGCGCCGATTTTATACATCTCCGGAGGCAGCGACTCACGAACATCCACAAGTGCGCCTGAGTCCGATTTTTCTTCCTTCTTTTCAGGAGGCGCAAGCAGGTAACCGTTTTTGACCCACTTGTCCCACTGCGGGGCTGCCGGCTCACGATACGCCTCGCCCCTGCTGCCCACCTCGGAAATCACTAATGTCCCCTGGTCGCCCATAAACGTTTCGTGGACCCCCTGACAACAGCTGGTGTTGATTGTCTGGTAAAATGCCCGGACAACCCCCTTCTTCGTTTCGTATGTATAAACAGCCATAACGTTGTCATACCACTCGTGGTCTTTCTTGTCGTAGTAATCTGTCCCGCCGCTGGCAATAACGATTTTGGGCGTCGCTTCGAGAAACCAGTTATATATATCAATCTGGTGCGAACCAAGGTCAACTATCGCGCCGCCGCCAAGCCCCTTATACCATCGCCAGTCGCGGAACTGCTCCATCGACTTGAAACCGTATTTGTTCAGCGTCGCCTCGTCGATACCCTTGCCCTGTGGGAAACCACGGGCCGGCTGAACCGAACGATTCCACTGCCCGTTAACCGCCGTAATACGACCGAGGATGCCCGCCTCTTTCAGGAGCTTCTCATAGCAATGCAGATATCGCGGATTGCTTCGCCGCTGATGACCTATTTGTAACAACTTACCCGTTTCTTTCGCCGCCTGCACCATTTTGCGGGCGCCATCGAGCGTGTTCGACATCTCTTTTTCGCAGTAAACGTGCAGTCCCGCCTTAAGACATGCCACTGTGTGCTCTGAATGCCAGAAATCAGGCGTTGCTATGATGACCGCCTGCAAATCCTTTTCCTTATCGAGCATCTCTTTGTAATCAACATAAACGTTATGCTCCTGCTTGTATGCCTTGAGGAATCTTGACTGGTTCTGCTGATTCCACGCGGTCCATATATCACACAACGCCTTGAAGCGAAGACCCTTAATTTTCACAGCCGATTCGAGCAGCGTCTTGCCCTGCTCACCAACGCCGATTATTGCCACGTTTATATCGTCCGATTTTGAGCCGGTTGTCGTCTCACCCAGAACCATAGGCGAAAAAATCAGCCCCGCCCCGACCACCGCCGTCGAACGGATAAATTCCCGCCTGTTAATCCCCGTTGTTGCCTTATTTTTGCTCATTTTAGCCCTTTTCAAAACCCGACCAATATCAGTTTTATCCCCGCCCAACAACACCGCTTAATAATACCCAAATCCACCCCGCCAAGCAACTACAAACTCCGTCAATTTTCCGCCTTGAAAAGATGCTTATACCGCAAAATCTCATAAAAAAAGGGCCGGACGACTAACGCCATCCGGCCCTAAAAACAACTATGTATTCCCTAATTACCGCCCAGATGCGTAAAGCTGATAAACCTCGTTAGCTGTAAGAACACGGTTGAAAATCATAACGTCATCAATCGTCCCACAGAACGGCCCGCCTTTGAGAGGAGGGTTACCGCTGCTTACGTAGCTTCCGTCGCCAATTCTGAACTTTGTATTGGTATTACAGTAATACCGAAACGCCGGTGTTCCTTCTGACTGGCCATCGACGTACAAAATCGTATTTGAGGTACCTTGGCCAGGGTAATTCGGATGGACAAGCGCAAAGTGGTGCCAGCCGTCATTTACGTCTTTGGTTCCTGTGATATTAGATAGACCTATACCGGGGCAATTCGTTGCGAATCTCGCCACAACCTTATTGTTCTCAACGAGAACCTGCCAGCCGGAGTAAAAGGTCATGTTGGGGCCCGGTGAGTAGTACCACTGTGACCAGTTGCCGACAATTGTCTGTATCCCTGTTGACTGCGATGTTTTGAACCACCCGGCAACAGTGAACGTGCTGGTAGCATAGTAAGAATTGTCCAAACTGGAAACCGAGAAGTAGTCACTTACGCCGTTAAGGTCAACCTCGCCGCCGATAAGACCAGTAACCCAGCAGGGTGTGCCATTGGTAGTTCCAACAGAATCGTATGCCGTTGTCCCGCTGGTCTCGTCAAGTTTCCACCAGTGTCCATTCGGCTCCAGCGCATTAAAATTGACTTCGTCGGCTCCTATATCAACACATCTGCCGATAACCCTCGCCTCGCCGTCAATGTCGGTCTCGCCTATGTAACTACCATTCGGGTCACCGGCATTAACACACGGCGAGTGAATACCAATATGAAAATCGTTGTTGCCTGCACCGATGAAACAGGGGTCGGAACTGATATTCCCTGTGCCCGCGTCACCGTTCTCAATACAGCTATACGTTGCGCTGCAACCGAATAAATCGTCATTACAGTCCCAAATAATACAATTGGTGATTATAGGAGTAGAAGAACTACCACTCTTGAAAATGCCGCCTTTTGCGTGATGAACTATTGTGTTATTG
>Ga0187878_1000418_pt1 | contig 49409 bp, 43 predicted proteins | sample June2016WEW_17_1_FD_132979 | JGI IMG/M metagenome (GOLD analysis project Ga0187878, IMG submission 132979) | Peatland microbial communities from SPRUCE experiment site at the Marcell Experimental Forest, Minnesota, USA - June2016WEW_17_150 | ecosystem: Environmental > Terrestrial > Soil >... | reverse complement strand
AGTTGCGTGGGTGTTGGTCCACGAATAGACGCCTGTGTAGAAGCTCCAACCACTTTCACTACCAAGGCTGGTACTCCAGAGTTGGCCTACGTCAGAAAGACCGTTATTGTGATTCTGGATGTTCACAGTGCCAAGAAGCGTCGCACTTGCTGTCGAAGTCAGTGCAATACCGATTAAAACGACCGCCGCGAAACTTCTCACCCTTCTCTTCATACTCTTCTTCATTTCCCTTCTTCCTTCTTAAATTTTACACGGAGAAAACCGGCGCAGAACGTCCCCACGCCAAACCAGGGTTTCTCCTGATTTAATTTACTTTTTTCCCTTGATGGATAGACAGAATGCGCAGAGTGAATGTTACTGGAGAATAAAATAACACCAAGTGGTGAACGTGAGGAGTGTTCTCTTCGCCTTCTCTACTCCTCGTACTTCATTCTCTCTTCATACCCTCTACCACTGTCGTAAGGCCTCCGGCCCTACAATGAATAATATATCATAATGTCCCATAGCTTGTCAATAGTTTTTGGACTATTTTAAGAATAATTAAGCGCATTGTGTATGCCAGTCCTTTTTCAGCAGAAGATAGACCAGAGCCATAGACCCGTTAAAAATTTTAGCACTGAAAGATTAGTCGAGAGGGGCCTCTGTCCGGCGGGGATTATATGGCTTTGGCAGATACGGTTTGAGCTGCGACGGGCAGATATACCGTGAAGGTGCTGCCTTTATCAATTTCGCTTTCGACGTCTATCCTGCCATCGTGCCTGATGACGATTTCCTTGACAATGGCAAGGCCCAACCCCGTGCCCTGGATTTGCTTGCCGGGTCGGTGGACGCGATAGAACCGGCCGAAGATTTTAGACATGTCATCTTTGGGTATTCCCATACCGGTATCGGACACCTTGACGACCAGCTCATTATTAACGAGCTGGGCCGATACCGTGACCGTACCGTTTTCGGGTGTGAACTTGATTGCGTTATTGACCAGGTTTGTAATCATCGAGTAGATTTTGTTTTCGTCGCCTATCAGTTCCGGCAGATGCTCCGCGATATCGGTTTCGAGGCGGACTTTCTTTTTGTCTGCGACGTGTTCGAACGATTCAGCCGCACGCTTCGCAACCAAGGCCACATTGACGGGTTTACGAATGATTTCGATTGTGCCGGCCTCTATCTTGGAAATGTCGAGGATTCCATTGATAAGGTTGGTGAGCCGGTCGGATTCCTCGTTGATGATTTGAAGGAACTCACGCCTTGTTTCATCGGTCATATTGCGGTCATCAAGCATCGTCTCGGCGTAGGCCTTTATCGAGGTAAGCGGCGTGCGCAGCTCGTGCGAAACCGATGAGATAAAGTCCGATTTCATCCGGTCGATTTCGCGCTGTTGCGACACATCCCGCAGTACCATAACGATGCCGGTCATAGTCCCGTCGTTTCTTCGGATGGGTGCGGCCGTAGCGGCTATGGGACATTCACGCCCAATTCTGGCGATTAGTGCGTCATGGTCTGTTCCGCTTTCGATTTCTCGCGACTCAAGCACCCTGTCAATGGGGCTGTTGGCCGGCTGCTTGGTTTGCTCGTTGACAATCCTGATTATCTTATCGACTGGTTTGCCCTGCACTTCTTCGAATCGCCAGCCGGTCAATTGTTCAGCGGTTTTGTTGAACAACGTTATCCGGTTCTGGGCGTCAACCGCGATCACGGCGTCGCCCATACTCGACAGCGTCACGGCCAGCAACTCTTTTTCTTCCGCGAGCTGTTCGGTTCGCTCTTTTACCAGTTCAACAAGTTTATCATGGTATTGTTTAAGCTCATCCTCGGCCTTTTTGTGGCGAATGGCGTTTTTTACGATCTCAGGAAGGACCTTGAGATAGTTTCTGGAGGGGTCTTTGATGAGGTAGTCGGAGGCGCCGGACTTCATCGCCTTTACCGCAAGCTCCTCGCTGCCTGTTCCTGTAGCGAAGACCGCCGGCGTGTCGACAATGGACTCGAGTATGTCGAAAGCAGTCCCGTCGCCGAGGAGATAGTCCACAAAAACAAGGTCGAATTTCTCGCCGCCGAGGATTTCAGTGGCCTGGGCGACCGAGCCGGCGATTGTGTAATCGTAGGGAAGACCTTCCTCCTTGACTAAGCGTTTGAACGCCATCTGGTCGAGTCGGTCATCTTCAACCAGCAGTATTTTGTATCTTTTGTCTTCCATCGGTTATGTGCTTGGGTAGGGCAACTCGCTTAGCGTCCAATACAGGTCGAGTGTCTTGAGTGACTCCGCGAATTTTTTATAGTCGGTGGATTTTATGATGTAGCCGGCTACGGAAAACTCGAAACTTTCCATCTTGTCGCGTTCGTCTTTGGACGTGGTCATAACAATCACCGGAATTTTTTTCAGTTCATCATCGCTTTTGATAATTTTCAGGAAATCAATGCCGTTCATCCTGGGCATATTCAAATCAAGCAGGATAATACAGGGCCTTTTATTGTCGCTGGACCTGAGGTATTCGAGGGCGTCCTCGCCGTCGAGCTGGTGAACGATGCCGTTGGGGACATTGAGGTCCTTCAGCGCCCGCCTGACCGTCATTGCGTCAACATTGTCATCTTCCACCAGCAGTATTGGCTTGGAGCTTCTCATTTGTGCTCTCCTGTTCGCTGTTTGGCATTTCGCTGAGGGTCCAGTACAAATTTACGATTCTCATCGCTTCGACGAACTTTACATAATCCACGGGCTTGACGACAAAGCCGGCGATGCTGAGCTGGAAGGTTCTGAACCTGTCCTGGTCGTCTTTCGAGGTGGTCAGAACTATCGCAGGAATCCTTTTGAGCTTTTCGTCGGCTTTTGTGACCTTGAGGAACTCAATGCCGTTCATCTTCGGCATGTTCAGGTCAAGCAGGATAACGCAGGGTTTTTCCTTGCTGTCATCTTTGAGGTACACAAGGGCCTCTTCGCCGTTGGCGACACGCACCAACGGGTTTAGGACATGAAGGTCTTTTAAGGCCCGCTTCACTGTCATCGCGTCAACAGTGTCGTCTTCAAGAAGCAGAATTGGTCTACAATCTCGCATTAGTTGCCTCCCTTTCCTTTTCCACAAGCCCGTTCCAGGCCCAGTATTGAATTATAATGTCCATAGCCCGCAGGAAAGCGTCGTAATCAACCGCTTTTATCACGTACCCCGCCACGCCGAAGTCGAAGGTGTCGAGCTTGTCCTGTTCATATTTCGATACCGTCAGGGCAACTACCGGTATTTGCTGCAGCTCGGCGTCCGTCTTCATAATCTGCAGCAGCTCTATGCCGTTTATTCTCGGCATATTGAGGTCCAGCAGTATCATCGCCGGCTTGTCATTGTTCTGGTCTCTGAGGTATTCAAGTGCCTCTTCCCCGTCTGTTTTGTGAATGACGGGATTCCTGACCCTGAGGTCTTGTATCGCCTGTTTTGCGGTGGATGCGTCCACAAAATCATCTTCAACAAGCAGTATTGGTTTTAGCAATGACATTTTTCGTCTCCCTGGCTTTTGGCTTTCGGCAGGGTGAAAAAGAACGTGCTGCCCTCATTGACTTTTGATTCCACCCATACTTTGCCGCCGTATAGCTCTACTATTTTTTTGACGATGGTTAGTCCGATGCCCGTGCTTTCCGTTTTGTCGCGGGACGTCAGCGTTTGGAATATCTCGAATATCTTTCCAAAATACTTTTCTTTGATTCCGCAGCCGTTGTCGGCAACGCTGAATTTCCAGAAGCCGTTTTCCTCGGTGCAGCCGATTTTGATTTGCCCCTTCGGTTTGTCCGTATATTTGACCGCATTACTCAAAAGGTTCTGGAATACCTGTTTGAGGCGCAGTCGTTCGCTTCGCACGGTGGGCAGGGGCTGTTCGATAATGATTTCAAAATTATCCGGGATGACGATTTCCCCGATTATTTCCGTTAGAAGTGCGTTTACGTCCACATCATGCTGTTCCTCGACAACGTGTCCGATTTCGGCATATCGTAATATTCCGTCGATGAAATCGCTCATTCGCTTTGCCCTTACGATGAGCAGCCGGAGCTGGTCGTTGCCTTCGTCGTCGAGTTTGTCGGAGTATTTCCGTATTAGACGGTCGGCGATAGCCCCGATGCCTCGCAGGGGCGATTTCAGGTCGTGGGCGATAACATGAGCGAAGTTGCGGTGCTCCTGGTTGGAATTCTCGAGGTCTTTGACGGTTTTGTGGAGTTCAATGTTGATCTTCGCGAGTGTCTGCTCGGCTTTTTTACGATAGGTTATGTCTCTGAGGATATGGACGAAATACGCGATGTCGCCCGTGTCGTTGGTTACAGGGTCCGCCGATACCGCGATCCAGGCGTCTTTCTGAGGCACATAAAGCTCCGCGTCCTCGTGCCTGTTGGTTTGCCTGGCTGTTTTCAGCGGCCAGTTATCCGGAGGCAGGTCCGTTCCATAAAGCAGCCAATGTGTGGTTTGGCCCAGAATTGTGCCCAGCGATTTGCCGAAAAATCGCGCCGCGGAGTGATTGGCCTGGACTATCCTGAAGTCCTTGTCCACCAGCATAATGGGGTCCCGCGTAGCGTTGAACGTGGCTTCCCACTCCTGAATGGCCGTGATAAGCGCCTGCTCCACCCGTTCGTGTTCGCTTTCGAGCCGTTCAAGGCCCGCCACACGGGCGCGCAATGACTTTATGTAGCTGAGCAACTGCTCTTTTGTTTGCTGCTCCTGACACTGGTATGTGTCCGCAGCGGCGTCTTTGGCCACAATCGTTTGCCCGTTCTGGATTTGTTCTGTTTCCATTGGTTTAAGCATTATTCGGTTAGTGTCTTATCTCGGCGAGCAGATGCTCATCTTTTGGCAGTTCACTCGAATTCCAATAAATCATAATCTTGCTGAGTATCTCTACGAATTTTGAATAATCCACCGGCTTAACCATATAACCGGAGGCGCCAATCTCAAAACTGTCGAGAACGTCCTGTCGTTCCTTCGAGGTTGTAAGTACTATGACGGGTATCGTTTTGAGCTCAGGATGTGCCTTAATAACTTTCAAAAACTCAATGCCGTTCATCTTGGGCATATTCAGGTCCAGAAGGATGACGAATGGTTTTTCCGTGTCGGGACTGGTCAGGTACTTCATCGCCTCTTCACCGTTGACCGAATGTATCACGGAGTGGTTGACCTGAAGGTCTCGCATCGCTCGCTTGACTGTCATCGCATCGACGCTGTCGTCTTCAACAAGCAGTATTGGCTTCAGCTTTTGCATATACAGGTCCCTCTATGTGTCTGGGGAATGTGAAGAAAAATGTGCTGCCTGAACCGGGCTGGGACTCTACCCATATTTTGCCGCCATAAAGTTCGACAATTTTCTTGACGACAGCCAGGCCGATTCCTGCGGTTTCCGGCTCGTCTTTCCTGGGCAGGGTCTGGAATATCTTGAAGATTTTATCGAAATACTTCTGGTCTATACCGGGCCCGTTATCGCAGACATAGAACTTCCAGAAGTCCCCTTGTTCGACGCAGCCGACCTTTATCAGCCCTTTCGTTTTGTCCATAAAGGTTACTGCGTTTGTCAAAAGATTCTGGAATACAAGCTCCAAGTGTTCGTACTCACAGGCAACGCCGGGTAAACTGTCCATGGCTATTTTGACGTTGTCGGGCGGTGTTATCCCGCGGATAATATCAGACAGCATTGCATTTAAGTCCACTTGCCGCTCTTTTTGTTTGGTTCGCACAAGCTTTGAGTATTGCAGCATTCCGTCGATAAGTTTGTCGATTCGAACGACTCTGGCTTTAAGCAGGCGAATTTGTTCGCGGCCCTGCTCGTCGAACCAGTCGCCATAGTCGCTGATAATCCAGTCCGCAAGGGTGCCGATTCCACGCACAGGTGTTTTCAGGTCGTGAGCGGCGATATGAACAAAGTCCTGGAGCTGCCTGTTGGACCGGCTAAGCTCCTGGACGGTGGCCTCAAGGTCTTTGTTGAGTTTTTCGAGCGTCTGTTCGGCTTTTATGCGTTCTGCGGCCTCGAGTTTCAGTGAAATCATATCGGCCACCGATGCCGCAAAATCCTGCTCCGTGCTTGTCCATTCTCTGGCTGTGCCGATGTGCTCGTGACATATTATGCCTATTATTCGTCCGTGCAGTCGAATAGGGACGTCTATCATCGACGTAATGCCTTTGGGTTTCAGGTGTGTGTCGGCGAATTCGCAGGTGCGAAGGTCAGTCAGAGCGTTGTTTGTTGCGACTATTCGGCTGTTTTCCAGCGCATTGAAGTAGTGTGGATAATCGTGCGCTTTCAGCGACTCGCCGCTTTCGTGGGTCTTTTGGTATTTGATGAACTGGTCGCGGCAGACAATCTCGGTATTGTCGGGGTTGAAGAACCAGATGCCTACCTGTGCGACATTGAGGACTTCGGCGTCCTGCTCGGTGATTGTCCGCAGCAGTGAGTCGAGGTCCTGCTCGGGAATATTGGCCAGTTTCAACAAGGTGTTATGGTGGTGCATAATCTGCTCGGCTCTTTCGGTGAGCAGGGCCTCTGCCTTTCTCTGCTCAGTGATGTCCGCATCCACTCCTCTGTATCCGAGCAGTTCACCCTTTTCATCAAGTATAGGCATTGCGCTTGTGGATAACCATACCGTGTGCCCGTCTTTGTGGATGTTGCGGTTCAGGAATTTTTGGAAGCTCGCCTTTTTGGCAAAGGTGTCATAAGCCGCTTTCTTCAATGCCTCGCGGTCTTCAGGGTGGAACAGGTCGTAGAATCGCTTCTTTCCGACAAGTTCTTCAGGGCTGAACCCCAGTATTTCCTTAACGACCGGACTTACGTATGTGTACAGGCCATCCACATTTATTTCCCAGACCCATTCTCTGGCGTTTTCGACAACCTGGCTGAATCGTTGCTCGGACAGCTTGAGGGCCTGCTCGGCTTTTTTGTGTTCGCTGACATCAACAAAACTTTCGAGCAGATGTTTCCGCCCGTCGAGCGTAATTGTTACAACCGTTTTGATAATAGGGAGTTTTTTGCCTTTAGCTGTCAGCAGGACACGTTCGGCATTATCCACTCGCTGGCCGAGGTCGGTAATAGGACAGCAACCTTTTTCAGCGGGGCAGATATATTTATGGCATATTGAGCCGACCAGCTGCTCCTGGCTGGCGTTGGCGAGATGTGCCGCGACAGGGTTGGCATAAACGATTTTGTGCGTGTCGGGGTCGATGATGAAAATGCCCGTTTGGATATTATCGAGAATGGTTCGGAGGCGGGCTTCACTTTCCCGCAGGGCCCCCTCTGTTTTTTTGCGTCCGTTGACTTCGTCATTAAGGTCTTCTATTGTTTTCTTGAGACGCTGGGCCATTTTCTGGAAGGAATTGGCGAGCTGGCCTATTTCGTCAAAGCCGGAGTTTGTCAGGTTGGTATCGAGATTGCCTGAGGCGATTTGGACGGTTGCCTTTTGAAGCTCTGCAATCGGAACAACAATGGAGCGGTAGGTGATTGAGCTGGCCAGCAATGCAAGCCCTATAATCGCCAGTCCAGCCAGCAGCGTCGTGTCTCTTAAACTAACAATGGGGACGAAAATTTCGGCGGTGTTGGTTTCTGTTACCAGAGTCCACCCCAGCCCTTTGAAATCTTTGTATCCATGTGAATGGGCGTGGGCGAAGAGCATTCCTTTTTCACCGGTTTTTTTACCGATAAGGTAGCATTTGTGTTCCGGCCGGTTGGGGTTAACACAACGTGGAACAATCTGGTTATTCACATCCTCGAGGAAACCATAACCTTTTGTAGAGTATATTATTTTGCCGTTGCTGTTTATCAGGTGCAGTTGTGTTGTTTTGTATTCGGCGGCAAGTTTCGCTTCGTTGATAATATTGATTGTCTCTTTGATGTTCGGGGTCGCCTTGATTACTCCGATGAAGTTGCCGTTCGCGTCGTTGATTCTTATCGCGATTTCGGTGGAGAAGACTCTGGAGCTTTCGTCGTATTTAATATTGCTTACAAACAGGCCGTCTCTTTTGGTAATCTGCCACCACTCTTTGTCGGCCTGGTAATAGTCGGTTGTCCTGCCGGTCTGCGCTATGTTTGCGCCATATCGGTTTGTTACAGAAATCTCTCCTATCAGAGGGTAGCCGTATTTTTTTCGGTAGAATTTTTGCCGCGATTGCAGTTCCCTGGCCAGCTCGTTGCGGGTAAGTTCGCTGATAATAGGAAGGTCTGCCCCGTTTATCCAGTCGCGGTCAATTTGTGCGATGTAACCGTTGGGGTCGGACATATTCTCGAACTGTGCGTTTGACAGGGGCAGGTATTTTTGTGCCAGCTCATCTGCTGCTAAGGCCTGTATTTCTTCGACTCGGCTATGGATGTTTCGGGAAATTTTATCCAGTATTTGTTCGGCAAAGTCGGCGGAATTCTTGCCGATGGCTTCTTCGAGGGTCGTTCGGCTTGTGCTCAGGGCGAAGTATCCAAGCCCTGCCATTAGCAGCGTCAAACCGACGAATCCAATCGCTAATTTGTGTCCTATTTTCATCTCGAATCTTTCGCCATTCAGTAACTCAATTACCTAAACCTCCATCTCCTGGTTGCCGTTGAAGTCCTCTTCTGCGCTGACGGCTGCGGTTACTTCCTCCGGGGACGGCTCAGGCGCTCCGGCCTTGGGGAATGTGAACAAGAACGTTGTTCCCTTGCCGACCTCGGATTCAAGCCATATTTTTCCGCCATAAAGCTCAACTATTTTCTTCACAACCGTCAGACCGATGCCGGTGCTTTCAAACTCATCCCGCGGCGCAAGGGTCTGGAATATCTTGAAGATGCGCTCCCAGTGTTTCTTTTCTATGCCGGGGCCGTTGTCGGCGATGCCGAATTTCCAGAATTCGCCGTCTTCGGCGCAGCCCACTTTTATCAACCCGTTTGGTTTGTCCATATACTTGATGGCGTTGCTGAGCAGGTTCTGGAATACCTGTGTAATACGGGTTTCCTCGCATTTGACCGTGGGCAGTTCCGTTTCCACCGTAATCTTTATGTTCGCCGGCGGGGCGAGCATATCGATGATTTCGGGCAGGAGTTTGTTAAGCTCGACTTCGGCGAGTTTTTCTCTGACGCGGCCAACCCTGGAATACTGCAGAATCCCGTCTATGAGGTTGTGCATCCTGTCAACTCGTTGTCTGAGAAGTTTCAGTTGCTCCTGGCCATCCTGGTCGATTTTGTCGGCGTAGTCAGTGGATATCCAGTCCGCAAGCGTCTTTATCGCTCGAAGAGGCGCTTTAAGGTCGTGGCTGGCAATATAGGCAAAATCCTTTAGTTCCTGGTTGACGTTTTCGAGCTCCTTGACCAGCTCCGCTTGTTTGTGTTCCGCTTTCTCTCGCTCGCCTATCTCGGAGGTAAGCTGTTTGTTGGCGGTGGTAAGTTCAGAGGTGCGTTCCCGAACTCTTAGCTCCAGGGCTCCCTTGGCCTTGACCAGTTCGGAGTCGCGCTGCTGTATTTGTTCAAGCATTTCGTTGAATGAGTCAATAAGCAGGCCGACCTCGTCATTACTGTCCTTGACCGCACGCGCGGAGTAATCTTTCTTTTCTGATACGTCTCGTGCTACTTTTGCCAAACCAAGAATCGGTATGGAAATGAAACGCTGAAGTCGCGACGAGATAACATAGGCGGCCAGGGCGGCCAGCAGCAGGACTGCAACGGTGTATGTGGCGTTGCGTTTTAACGCAGCATACATAGGGCTGAGGTCGGACCGCAGGCATACAGTGCCTATTCTCTCGTTGTCGAGCACTATTGGTTCGAAAACGGTCAACAGGCGGTTTGAAAAATCGTGCCCCGGTTCTTTGACCGGGATTGTCAGTTGGGTTTTTTCGGCTTTGGTTCGTGCGTAGCTGACGAATACATCGCCGTTTTTCTTGTAAACACAGCCGAAGACGATAGTGGAGTCGGCTTTGAGGGCTTTTAACGTTTTCTCCGCGTCCCCTGCGTCTTCAAACGTTAACGCGGCTTTGCAGTTGTCGGCGGTAATTTGTCCCTCGGTCAGAAGCTTTTCCACCAGGTTATTCTGCAGACCTTGCCACTCCCAGAACACGAATGCTCCGCCCACCAGCGCCAGCGATAACATGCAGGTGAGCATAACGATGGCTATCAACTTGTTCTTAATTTTCATATTACGGACAGGAAGCATAATTATTTGGCCTCCTGCTGGACAGCATTATTATGGATTGTTACATCCGCTCCGTCCTTGACCACTTTTCTCGCAAGACGCAGAAGCTGAGACCTGATTTTTAGTCCGGCTTTTTCGGAGGCAGTCAGATTTATGTCGAAGCGAACCTTATTGTCTTCGATAACAAAGTTTACGATACCGCCCGCATCGAGAAACTCCTGTGTGTCCGCTACCGTCAGGACACCCTGGTTTTTTACAAGTTCGATTATCTCGTTGACGGTTTTTTTCTCCGACGGGCAGATAAACAGCAAATGGCATCTCTTGAGGGTTTCCATTTGCCCGTTGGCGATGGTATCGATGATTGTCTTTGTATCCTCCGCTTTTGACGGGTCGGCAAGCAGAAATCCCCGCTTTTTAAGCTCTTCGATTTTCTTTTCGCGGGCAACTCCGTCGGTTATGCTTTTCAGTTCGTTGAACTCATCCGCCGGCTTTATAACGATTTTGCCGTCGTTGTCTCTGTATACAATCTGACTTTTCGACAGGGCCTTAATCTTGTTAGTTAGCTCTGCTTTGTCTTTCTCGACGGCCTCTTTGAGTTGCTGAAAACCGTCAAAACGCTTTATTACCACATCACGGTCTTCGACTTTTTTGTCCTTGAGAATATCGGCGGCTGAACCAAAGGGGTCCTCGCCGATGATGCCGATGATTATCTGGTTGTCGTTACTCGCCATTTTTTCTTCAGGCCAGTCGACGAACTTCAGGAAGTTGTACATAAAGGCGGCCTTGACTTCGTATTCTTTGTACTGGGCGGACTTGGACTCCGGGTACGCATCGGCCACCAAAAGGCAGGTGAGCAATACGAGGATTGGTCCAAGTAGTCGTCTCATTCGACCAACTCCCGCCTGTGCCGGCCACGATTGGGCACAGACAGCGTTAGCAGGTTTTCCCCGATTTATCATTGTCTATTTGCTCCCAGTTCAATTTAGAATTTATATGTAACTGAAACACCTATAGCCGGCGCCTCGCAGCGGTAATCACTATTGCTGTCCAGGTAGTTACGCTTGTTGAAATCACTGTTGAAAATACCCAGCAGGTTGTAGCCGGTAACGCCGATAGTGAGGTCCTTGCTCGGCTTATATTCCAGACCGAGGTTCAGGAAGTAATCGCCCCGATACGCCTTTTCCCATCCATCTTCGATAAATTGTGCGCCGCCGGGGTGGAGCATGGGATAATATTTGCCATAATCCTTCGTGCCGGGGAATCCCCAGTAGATACGGAATGAGGCGTTCAAAGTCCATTTGTCGTCGAGTTTTTGTTGAGCCGTTAGTTTGGTAATATGATTGGACCAGTTAGACAGGTCGTCGCCATAGCCGTATGGTTTGGCTGTTGCATAAGTGGTTCTGTCCGGCGCAAGATTAAATTCAAGCAGTTTAGTATAACCGTGCGATAGAGTTAAACGGGTCTTTTCGGTATGGTAGGATGCCTCAAGTTCGGCGCCACAGTCCTTTTGCGTCCCGACATTGGTGCTTTGATGAGTTGTTTCGTCCCACGAGACAAGCTCAAAATTGTAATGCATGAATATAGATGCGGCGAGGTCGAGGTTTTTACTTTGTTGCCTTTCATAACGAAATTCGAGGGTATCGAGTTTTTCCGGGGTGCTTATGCTGTTGCCCTCCATAGCTTGTCGTTTCATTTCTTCTTCGACGTTTGCCCGCACCGAGCGAGACCACATCAGCTTAAGGGTGTCTTTTTCGGTCGGCGAATAAACAACCGCCGCACGGGGCGATAACATCGGGTTGGTATATGTATGGTCATCAAGTCTGGCCCCTAAGAACGTTGTCCACTCGCTGTTGATATTCCATTGCCATTCACCCAGCAGTGAATACATATTTGTTGACCATCGCGGCATAGGATCCAGTCGCATGCTTACCGGGGCTATATCGGGCCAGAGGGGACTCCTTAAACCCAGTTCGCGATGGGATATCTCGGAGCCCAGGGCAATCTTGTGCTGTTCGTTGGGCGTCCATTGCAATAATATCTTGCCGTGGTACTCATCTTCACGATAGGCATTGGTTGTTGAATTTTGTCTGAATTCCGTGAAATCAGTCGTTTCATAGCTGACTGAGTAGTCGATGTCGATATCCTTTGTAAGTTCCTGTTTATGCCCAATGAAGCCGGTCATCTGTTGATAGCTGTAAAAGTTATTACTGACAGGCGTTATGTTATACCCCACTGGTGATGGGGCAAAACTTTGAGCGGCCCAGGGAAATTGCTGACCGCCGCGGGTGTAACGTCCCCAGATATCCCAGTCGCCTTTTGTTAGCTCGATGTGCATTTTTGCCGGCGGGTCGTTTCTGGCAGATTGCCCGTCACGATTTATAGGAGCGTTTGTAAATGGGTCGCCTGCGCCGGTGTTATAGGAACTACCAGGGAAGGTATATGGGAAAATCAGTGGAGCGTCATATTTGCTTGCACCGTCGTATTTGCCGCCGCCGGCATATACGAAGAGGCCGCCATCGTTGTCGTCGAATGCATGGCCATGTTTTACTTCGCCTGAATAGAACTCCTCGATAGCACCCATCCGGCCGGTGACCTCCGTGCCTTTGAAGGTATTGGCGTTAAAAGTAACTATGTTAATAACCATCGATATTGCACCGGGGCCGTAAAGGGCGGAACCGGGGCCTCGCACGATGTCAATATGATGAATGTCCTGTAGCATTACGAGGTCGCGTTCGGTCAGCGCTCCATAGTGTGTGTGCTCATTCATAACGCGTCCATTGACGAGTAACAGGTATTTATCATCCCGGTCGTTAATAGTGCCTCGCAGTCCAATGTGGTCTGATTCCCAGTGATGTCGTATTACTTGCAGGTTGGGGACATAAATATCGAGCAGTTCATACAAACTGCGAGCGCCGGAGGCCTTAATCTGTTCGGCGGTGATAGTGGTCACTGCCGCCGGGACAAGACGAGGTGTGGTTTTGGTCAGTGTTGCTGTGGACACGACCTCGACGTTCATCAGGTCTTCCATGGACAGTTCGGTCAAATCAGTTTTTTGTTTTGTTCCCTTTTGTTCTGCTGCGAACGTTTGCGCGCTCACGGTTATGGCCATCAGGATGGATAACAGCAGGAACCATTTTATTGACTGCTGGTTTTCCACTGTTTTCATAACGGTGTTCTCCAAATGAAGAGTTTCCCCTGTAACGGGGTTAGTTGACATAAATCTGTTCGTATCGTCGGTACGGCTGACGAATAAAACGGTTTTCAGCTCTTTTTTACCTTTGCGCATTTTTCAAGCTTTTCCCTAATGGTTTTGCCTAACTGTATTGGGTTAAATGGTTTTGTGATGTAGTCATCGGCGCCCATCTCTATCGCCTGCGTGACATCGTTCAGCATGCCTTTGGCGGTAAGCATAAAGACGGGGATATGTTCTGTGCTGCTGTCGGTCTTCAATTCCGCGAGAACCTGCAGTCCGTTCATTACGGGCATAAGCCAGTCAAGCAGGATTACATCTGGGCTATTTTCACGCGCAAGTTTCAGACCAGTAGCTCCATCTTCGGCCAGATAAACCTCGAAGCCGTCCAGCTTGAAGTTGTATTCCAGCACCCTCCTGATGTGTGCCTCGTCCTCGACGACCAATATTGTAATTTGTTCGCTCATAGTTTAAGGCCAAAACATTTATCGATACGCCGTAGCCGAAAACGACTTTGCGTTCAATGGTGCGTGGAAATCCTTCGCAAGCGCACAATTTTCAGCAAGTTACGACGATGTATCATCGGCACATTCCAAGCCCGATTTAATCAAAGAACGGTTTTTATGTGCGGTTTGGATGGACGGACCACCGGTACAATCATCAATTGTCGTATAAAGTACATAAGTGCTTGCTGACAAGATGGTTACGTGCGAGGGATGGGAGTTCGTATTGTGAGGTATTAGGGTGTTTTAACGGGACATCATTAAAGTTGAGATAGTCCGATATAATTGGGGTATTGAGAGACGTTCTTTGGCGAATTACCGTGGGCAGGGAATTTGGCGAGGGGGAGAGTAATAATTTGGTGAGCGAGTTGCACAGCGATACATCTTTTTCCAGGCCGGTTTTGGAGCAAATCTACGCTATCGCCGCTACGGGTATAATAAGTTTCAGCAGATTCTCAACGGTATATGATTTAGCGAGGTCTATGGGCAGAACGCAGCCGTGGTCATGGTCCGAGGCGATGATAATCAGGTTATTGCCCCCTCGGCAGCATCCCGTTTCCTGTCGCTGGTGGCCGAGGATGAAAACGTCCGCGTCTAACGCCCTGGCCATTTTATCCAGCAGGTGCTGGCTGTGGCTTCTGCCCCAGGTCAGCAAATAGGCCGAACCCGGCCTGACGATGTCGTTAATTCTAAGCTGTCTTTCGAAGATTCGATGGTCAAACTTGTCGGCGTAATGATCCCCAGGCAGCGAGTGCGAGATAAACATCCTGTTGGCGCATTTAACCGCAAGGGGCTGGGAAAACAAAAATTGCCGTATCGCCAGCTTGACGCGCTCGCTGGCAAGCTTGAATTCCCTGTCCAGAGCGGCCCGCATCGCCACGTTCATCTCTTTGCCGTTCTTCATAACGTCGGAGTTGTTGATGAAGGCGGTGTCGTGGTTGCCCATTATAATGTGCACCCGGTCCGGAAACCGCACCTTGTAGGAAATCGAATCAAACAGCAGTTTGTAAGACAGGCATCCTCCATGTTCGTCTTCGGGACCGCCGTGTATGATTTCCTGAAGAATTACGTGGGTATGCTTGTTGTGCTCGAGGTTGGCTAACGCCACTATCCGCTCAAAATTCCGGCGATGCCCGTGAAGGTCCCCGGTTATGATTAACGACCCATGGGAAGGCAGACAAACAAGATTGCCCTGTCTGAATTTGTCCGCATTGTTGGCTTCCATTCCTTTGTTCAGCAGTTCGATTGTCTTTTCGGGCATTTTTCAGGTCCGCATGGCCAAAACAGCAGCTTCTCGAATAAGCTTGCTGAAGGATAGCTTTCCGACGCTGCTCTGTCAAGGTTTATTGAGAATTGGTCTTTGACTTGTTGCTTAGTATGCTGTGTATCATCAGGTCTAAGCGGGATATGACAGTCATCATATCGGTAGGCCGTTTCGCGGGGTCTTCCTCGACGCAATCCATCACTAATTTGGAAATGCCTGCCGGTATCTGTGGCCTGACTTCATTTGGAGGGCGAATCGCCTCCTGCTGTACGGCAAGACCGAAGGGGTCCTTTTTCGGTATCAGGGTTGGAACCGTTCTGCCTGTCAGCGCCCAGTACATCGTTGCGCCAAGGTTGAATATGTCGGTCTTTGGGCCCAGCGGCTTGCGATGTACCTGCTCCGGCGCGATGTAATCGGGTGTTCCCTGAATACGACGTTTGGTCGTTCCTATCCGGCAGCTTTGCCCAAGGTCAATTATCCTGATTGCCCCGGCTTTGCTCAGCAGGATATTGTTGGGTTTTATATCGCAGTGGACCAGACCGCACTGATGCATCGCGTTAAGTCCCGTCGCTACCATTCGGAATACCAGCATTACATCGAGCAAGCTCAGCGCAGGCCCTTCCTCCAGCGATTGCCCGTCAAAGTATTCCATCGCAAGCAGCATCTCTTTTGTTTTGAGCATACTGCGAATCTTCTTGAGCCGGTAGCACTTGCGAATGTACGGGTGGGTTATTTTCCGCGCTATTTTGTATTCGGTCTCGACCTGCTCGAAAATACGGGCATCTTCAGGCCTTTCAAGAATGACCCGCTTCAAGGCCACTTCGGTTCCGTCCGCATCGTCAGTGGCAAGGTATATTGTCGTGCGCGCACCGACCCCGATGCGTTTCTTGATAGTGTACCCGCCTATGTCAAGTATATCTTTTGCCATATCTTCAAAACCGTTGAAATCTGTGTGTCCGCCTCGTCTGCCGACAAGCCGGGCGTCTAAACCCTCTTTATTATCGGCACTTGCTCCGACCGGCTAAACTTGGAAAAGACCGTAGCATACAAAGTATTTGCCTTTTTGTCCAGTGGCCCGTGCGATTTTACCCCTTGTTTTTTTGCTGATATTCGTTCAAAACCTGCGGTTTCGCTTGACAACCCAGCCGAATCTGTGATAACCTCACGGGATATTTGTGTTTCCCCGATAGCTCAATCGGTAGAGCGAGCGGCTGTTAACCGCTAGGTTCCAGGTTCGATTCCTGGTCGGGGAGTTCGAGAAGATTCCGCCCAAAAGGACGGAATCTTTTTGGCTTTGTGGGCAGGCAAGAGCCATCATCTTTCCCAAGAGAGAGGACCTTTGAAAAAGGAGAAATTATGAGAAAGGCCGTGAAGAAAATACAGTTTGTGCTGCTGTTAGTGTGTTTGTTTGCGCCGGGTTTTGTTGCAGCGGAGGAAACGACAGGGCTTACGAAATTGTCTGAGCATGTGTATGCGGCCGTGGACTTCAAGAACGCGTCGCCGGCGACCAATAGCTTCGGTGTAAATACCGGCGTTGTTATCGGCAATGACGCCGTTCTGGTCATCGATACCCGAATATCCGCAAAAAAGGCACAGGAGTTTATTGCTGATATTAAGAAGATAACCGGCAAGCCAATCAAGTATGTTGTTAATACGCATTACCATTTGGACCATTCCTGGGGAAATTGCGAATTTGTCAAACTTGGCGCGGTTGTCATAGGCCACGAAAACGGCCGGCTGGCGGCCTCTCGCTCCAAAGACAGCTTGTCGCATCCGGAATATTTCGGAATGACGCCGGATGACCTTAATGGGACCACGATAAGCGCACCTACAATTACTTTTAGGGATGCTATGCTCGTGGACCTTGGCGGTGTCACCGTCAATTTGTCGTATCTCGGTCCTGCGCATACCGACGATAGCATTGTAGCTCTTGTTGACCAGGATGGTGTTTTATTCGCCGGCGATATACTTTTTACGAGGTATCACCCGTTTCTTGCTGATGCCGACGTTCAGGGCTGGCTGAAAGCCCTTGCCAAACTGGAAACTATACCTGCGAAGATTATTGTGCCGGGACACGGCCCCGTATCCACCGTGGCGGATATCAAAGATTTGGAAACGTATCTGGCTCAGTTCGACAAGCAGGCCAAAGCGTTATGTGTTGGCAAGACCCAGGATGATGCGCCTGCCATCGCACAGGAAATGCTCAAGACGCTCCCTGACCAGAAGCGAACGGAACTTGTTATGGGAGTCGAGAATAACCTGCGAAGCAAATACCTGCCGAAGAAATAGTCGGCTGAGTGATGACTTATTGTGGTTTGGGTTGTTCATAAAAATAGCCCCTCGCCGTGTAAACGCCGAGGGGCTATTATATTTTATTGACTAATTGCTGCCGCGCAGAATTACTCCACGTTGAATCCCGGCTGTCTGAAAAATGCTGCGTTTGGGCAATAACGGTTAGTACCTGCGACTCGGGCCGCCGCGAGAGCCGCCACCGCCGCCGCCGCCACCATATCCGCCGCCGCGTCTGCCGCCACCGCCGCCGCCACCGTATCCACCACCGCCGCCGCGATGCTCGGTTTTCGGCCGGGCCTCATTGACGTTCAGTGAACGTCCTTTGAGGTCTTTGCCGTTCATTTCGGTTATAGCCGTCTGTGCTTCGGCCTTAGCCGGCATCTCGACAAATCCGAATCCCCTGGACTCGCCGCTGAACTTGTCCTTTATAATCGTTGCCGTTTGTACCTGACCGAACGCCTCGAACGCCAGTTTCAGTTCGTCTTCGGTTACATCAGGTGCCAGATTGCCCACATAAATGTTCATTTGCTTTCCTTTCTTAATCTCTAAAGCCGATTTTGACGGTGCTAACGCCGTCCGAATACACTTATCAAAACTCGCGGTATTCTATTACCTCTCCGGCCTGTACACAACAATTATCTTGTATTTTTGTCAAAATGAATTTTGTCGCGGCAACCCTGTTCCGGCGGGTAATCCCCGCCTGCGTATTGCAAAATAACCCTTTTGGGCGTATAAAGTTACCTTACATATGACAGCGGATATTAAAAAGCGAATTGAGCAGTTGCGTGCCGAGATACGCGGGCACGATTACCTCTATTACGTCCTCAACCAGCCCGAAATAACCGACCCGCAATACGACAAGCTCTTTGCAGAGCTAAAAGCATTAGAAGGGCAGCATCCAAACCTTATAACCCCCGATTCGCCTACCCAGCGGGTATCCGAAAGGCCGATTGAGGGATTCGCATCCGTTCGCCACGCTGTGCCGATGCTGAGTATGGATAATACCTATAACGCTGAGGAGTTGCGTGCGTTTGATGAGCGGGTGGCAAAGGGGCTTGAAAGCAAAGATTACGATTACGTCGTCGAATTGAAAATCGATGGCCTCGCTGTAAGTTTGAGATACGAAAAAGGGGTGCTTGTGCTTGGCGCCACAAGGGGCGACGGCACAAAAGGAGACGATGTTACGCACAATATCAGAACGATAAAAGCGATTCCGCTGCGACTGACGGGCGATGCGCCTGAGACCATTGAGGTCCGCGGCGAGGTCTATATGCCGACAAAGTCATTCGTTGGTCTCAATAGGCAGCGCGAAAAAGAGGGCGAGCCGCTATTTGCCAATCCCCGCAATGCCGCCGCCGGCTCATTAAAGCTCCTCGATTCGAAAATCACCGCCCAAAGAAATCTGTCCTTTTTCGCGTATGCCACCGGCCAGGTTTCAAAGCCATTGGCAAAAGGCCATTATGAGGCATTGCAGGTCTTCAAAAAACTTGGCCTGCCCGTAAATCCGCATATCAAAAAAGCCAAAGATATCGATGAGGTCATAGAGATTTGTAATAGCTGGGACGACAGGCGAGAAAAACTTGAGTATCAAATTGATGGTATGGTCGTAAAAGTCAATAATCTCGAACAGCGTGAGATTCTTGGCTTCACGGGGCGTTCGCCGAGATGGTGCATAAGTTATAAATTCGCCGCTGAGCAGGCCGAAACAAAAGTCGAATCAATCGACGTTCAGGTCGGCAAGGGCGGCACACTGACGCCCGTGGCGAACCTGACGCCTGTGTTATTGGCGGGGACAACTGTCAAAAGGGCGAGTTTGCATAATTTCGACCAGGTCAGTCGCCTCGATGTTCGCGAGGGCGACACCGTCATTATCGAAAAAGCGGGCGAAATAATTCCGCAGGTCGTCGAAGTCAAAAAAGAACGCAGGCCAAAAGGGGCAAAGCCATTTGAGCCGCCCACAAAATGCCCAAATTGCGGAGGCGTTGTCAAGAAAGACGCGGAAGGTGTCTTCCTGCGCTGTATCAACCCTCATTGCCTCGGCCAATTGAAGGAACGAATCAGGTATTTCGCCGGCAGGGGACAAATGGATATCGAAAACCTGGGCGAAGCATTGATTGATCAGTTAGTGGAAGCCGGCCTGGTAAAAAATATCGCTGACATTTACAAACTCACCAAAGACGACCTTCTCGGATTGGAGCGGATGGCGGATAAAAGCGCACAAAACGTCATCGACTCAATCGAGGCAAGCAAAACCAGACCACTCTGGCGGCTTGTCGCGGGGCTTGGTATTCGTCATATTGGCGTGCAGACCGCGCAGGATTTAGCCGGGTATTTTGGCTCGCTCGAAGCGCTTATAAAAGCGACTCAGGCCGAACTCGATGCGATTGAACAAGTAGGTGAAAAACTCGCCAAAGAAATTTATGAGTATTTTAACAATGAGCGGAATATCGCAATCATAAATGAATTGCTGTCGGCCGGCGTTAAACCCGAACTGCCCAAAAAGAAAAAAGCCGGAGGCAAACTCGTCGGCAAAACCATTGTTGTTACAGGCACACTTCAAAATTTCTCCCGCCAGCAAATCGAGGAGGCAATCAGAAACGCCGGCGCAAAGGTAAGCTCCAGCGTCAGTAAAAATACCGATTTTGTTCTCGCGGGCGACAACCCCGGCAGCAAACTCGACAAAGCCCGTCAGCTCGGCGTGAAAATTATTACCGAAAAAGAATTTGAAGAAATGTTATGACGCACGCCCGTAATTATATGGAATTAGCGTTGCAACTCGCGCGTCGCGGTCTTGGTAATGTTGAGCCGAATCCTGCGGTTGGGGCGGTCATTGTCAAAAATGGCAAAATTATCGGCAGGGGGTGGCACAAAAAATTCGGCGGCCCGCATGCGGAAATCAACGCGCTGGCGGATTGCAAAAAGCAGGGGGCTAACCCAAAAGGCGCGACAATATTCGTTACTCTCGAACCATGTTGCCACTTCGGCAAAACAGGCCCCTGCACCGACGCGATAATCGCAGCAAAATTGAAAAAAGTCGTCGTCGCGACTATCGACCCGTCAGAGCACGCAAACGGCAAAGGCATCAGGCAGCTTCGAAAAGCAGGTATCAAAGTTGACGTTGGGGAATGTGAGGCCGAAGCACGGGTTATTAACTCACCGTTTATGAAATTCGCCTCAACAGGTAAAACTTGGGTGACATTGAAATGGGCACAGTCAATCGACGGCAAACTCGCCTGGGCCAAAACCGACAGCAAACATAGGTGGATAAGCTGTGAAGAAAGCAGAAAGGATGCCCATAAACTGCGAAGGCAGGTCGGTGCGATTCTTGTCGGTATCAATACCGTCCTCAAGGACGACCCGCTTTTAACACCAAGGCCGGCTCGTGGCAAAAAACCAATAAGAATCGTTCTCGACAATCACCTTCGCATCCCTCTCGATTGCAAATTACTTAAAACAGCCAAAGATGTCCCCTTGCTCATAGTAACGCGGGCTGTTTCTTTGCGGACTAAAACCAAAAAGGCAAAGCAAATTATCAGCAGGGGGGCTGAAATTCTCGCCTGCCCCGCATCACGTTCAAATTTGCAATTTCTTCTCACCCAATTGGGCAAACGAGGCGTCCAGCATCTGCTCGTCGAAGGCGGCCCCACCGTCATCGGCTCATTCCTGAAAGCCAAACTCGCCGATGAAGTCGTCATATACGTCGCGGCGAAAATACTGGACGCGAAAGGCGGCGCAGATATCTCGTGGGCGACAAATAATTTGCATTTGTGCCGCGCTGGTATAAAACATATCTGCTGTGACATCCGTATAAACGGCCTGACGAAAAATGGAATGACGGCGGCAGGAATCACAAAAGGTTGACTATGAAAAAAATCGAGGTGTTCGGCCTTCAGACAATCCCTAAAATCAAGCAGGGAGATAACCTTGCTGAGATAGTTTACGCTTGCGCCGAGCAGGAAATCGCAGGCCTGCAGAAAAATGATATTGTTGTCCTCACAAGCAAAATCGTTTCCAAGGCCCAGGGCCGGATGAGAAGAATGGCCGACGTTGTCCCCGGCGAAAAGGCCCTCTATATCTCAAATAAAACCGGCAAGGATGCCCAGTGGCTTCAGATGATTTTTGACGAGGGCAATGAGATTCTGGCGATTATGCCGTTGAAGGGCATAATTGAGAAACACATCTTAGGCGCTTCCGAAAACGCAGCGGTAACAACGGAGCTTATCGAGCATGAGCAGGCGCTCTGCATCACTATGGGCAAGGACGGCCGCTTGCATACCTGTGACGCAGGCATCGACGGCTCGAACCACGAAAAAGGCGTCGTCAGTTTACTTCCCGAAGACCCAGACCAGGCCGCGAAAGACATCCGCGAACAGCTTCAGAAATTAACAGGCAAAAAACTCGCCGTCATTCTCGCCGATACCGAAATGATTCCCTTCGGCACGATGGATTTCGCCATCGGCTCCTCCGGCATCGACCCCGTCTCAAAACAATTCGGCCAAAAAGACATTTTCGACAAACCCAAATTTGGCGGCATCGACCTGATAGGTCACGAATTGTGCTCTGCCTCCGCGCTCGTTTTCGGCCAGACCGGCGAAGGAATCCCCGTTGCTGTAATCCGCGGCTACGAATACAAAATCAACGAATCCGCCAATGTTGGCGACACGATGCTCCACGGCTTTTCAGAAGGCGCTAATCTCGCCATCAAACAAACCCTCATCGCTACCTCCTGGGCCAAACCCTTCTTCAAACGCCTCCTTATGCGCATCGCCGCCTGGTTTGTGTAATTTGTAGGGCGGGGTTTACCCCGCCGGAATCCTAAATCCTTTTGCTTTTGCGTAGTTTCTTGACGACTTTTTCAAAACTCACCGAGGATTCACCTTTACGCTTTTCACACGTAGCTAAGTCCGCAGCATTTTCGTCACCGAACATTGTCTTTCGGCGAAGCAGATGATGGTAATGCTGCGCAAACCGATGTGCCTCATCGCGGACATATTGCAGCAGCTTCAACGCCGGCGAATGCCGAGACAGTTTTAATGGCCTTCTGCTTCCCTGCAAATAAAGCTCCTCTTCTCGCTTGGCAATGCCTGCCAGTTTTATATCTAATTTCTCTGCGTTCTCAGCTGCCTGCCCTGCGTAGCGAAGCGAAGTAGGGTGCTCTGCGGTTAAAAGTTGTTTCAAAGCGTTTTCCGCCGCGTGCAATTGTCCTAATCCTCCGTCAATCAATATCAAATCTGGCCAAAGCTCCTCGCCTGCCATCGCGTATTTGTATCTGCGTCTGACCACCTCCGCAATCATCGCGTAATCATCGCTACCCTCGACCGTCTTGATTTTGAATCGCCGATACCCCGCCTTGAATGGCCTGCCGTCGATAAACTTCACTAATGACCCGACCGCCTCCTTGCCGCCGATGTTTGCTATATCGATTCCCTCGATGATTCTCACCGGGTTCGGGCTGTCTAAAATCTTTTGCAGTTTCACCAATGCCTCAGTCGGTTCCGCGGCAAACACCTCCGGCTGAACGTTCTCATCCGGCTCACCTCGCTCGTCTAATTTCCCAATCAGCCGAATCCGGTCGCGCAGCATCCCCGCCTTTTCATAATCCATCCCCGCCGATGCTTCTTCCATTTCATTTTTAAGCTGCCGCAGCACCGTAGCCCGTTTCGATTGCAGAAATTTTATCAAATCTCTGATGATTGTTTTGTATTCCGCCTTCTCGATTCTCGCCCCGCAGGGAGCGACGCACTGATTTATGCTGTGGAGAATACAGGGCCTGAAAAATCGCCGCTTCTCATTCTTGGCTTCGATTTCAAGTTTGCAGCTTCTGAATTTGAAGATTTTTTGCAGCTCCACGAATACCGCCCGCAAATCCTTCGCGCTTGCGAACGGCCCAAACAGTCGATTGCCCTTCGTCCGTGGCTTGCGCGTTATATATACGCCCGGGAAATCATCGTCCGTCGTAATCTCCAGGTACGGAAACGTCTTGTCATCGACGAGGTCTGTATTGTAGGGGGGCCGTATGTCCTTTATGATACGCGCCTCTTTCAGCATCGCGTCAACTTCCGTCTCGGTCTCGATATAATCGACTGTCTCGACCTTATTAAGCATCTCGACAATCTTTGGTCCGCGCGATTCCATTATGTCGCTGCCCGGCTGAACACGCAGCCCCGGCTTGCCGGGGCCGGGCCCGCTTCGGAAATAGCTCCCCACTCGCGACCGCAGGTTTTTCGCCTTGCCTATATACAGGACCTCCTCCTTTGGCCCCTTCATAAAATACAACCCCGGCCCACTCGGAAACACCTGTATTTGCTCATGTATCGATTTCAAATCGCTCATATTTTGAATCATTGTAGTTTTACGCGGCATTATACGAAAGGGTTTTTATGTGGATTGCCTGCCCTTCATAGCGCAGCGAAGAAGGGCCTGCCCTTTGGCCTGTTCACCGTAGCTCCTGCCCTACATAGCACGAAGTGCAGCGGAGGGTTAGCGTAGGTGGAAACCAGTCGAAGAATCGGAAAAAATGCCAGCTGGTTTTCAGCATTAATCTTCCTCGGCTCAACACATAGAAAAATTAAATATTATTATTTGCAATGCAATTTTAGACCTGCTATATTGAGTTCGACGAGTGAAAGGCGTTTAAATGCAGGGAGTAACCGCCCCAAATCGAAGGAACCAGGGAGAGATATTCTCTGAAGCCGAACTGGGCCAACTCGTAGAGGAACTTTCTTTATCCCCCAGGCAAACAGGTATCGTCCGCTGTCTTTTCGCGGGCTGTTCAGACAAACAAATCGCAAACCAGATGCAAATCCATATTCCCACGGTCCGGACGCATATAACGAGATTATTCCGAAAATTCGACGTTGACGACCGTGAAGGGTTGATTCTGCACATTTTCGGCCATTTCCGTAAAGGATGTCGCGAGGTCAGTTGTCCTCGAAAACAATGACATCGGAATTGACGCCTTGACGGAAGACGGCGTCGTGCTATACTTCTGCCAACATTTTGAAGTGGGTTTCTTTTCACTGTTTATCACCATTGTAGGCGATATCCGACAAGCGGGGAGAAATGCCGTCAAAGGGGGACGTGATAAAAACAGAAGGAGGTAGAGAATGAGAGAGGGTGTTAAGCTTCTTTGCTTGTGGTTGTTATCCTGTCACTTTTTGCTTCAGCAGTCAATCTTCATCCTGTGTATATCCAAAGAAGATGGAACGTTCCAAATCGGGACTATCGAAAGAATGTGTCGATGCATAAAGAAGTAGGAGGTAGAGAATGAAAAAGTTAATTACAAGTTGTTTGTTGGTAGTATTTTTGGTTGCTCCGGCAGCGGTAGCAGAAGTGAAGACTGGTCGTTTTCAGGTTGAACTTTACACCGAGACCAGCATCTCATCGAACTCTTCGCTAAATGATGGGTACGAAAGCACGTGGTATGAATATCCACAAGACTCGCCTCCATTCTGGAATGAGTGGTGGTATGATGACCCCTACCTTAAGCCGGGTGGAAAGTGGGTCCAGGTTACATTTAGTTATGGTTTGATTAACCGTGCGTTGCCTGGTGATGTTCATGTTACCATTAACTGGACGAATGGTCTATGGGAAGGAGTGGCAGAAGGACGGCTAAAGCCTCCTATCTATGCGGGAGTAGCCAACCCTGAAGCTTACATTGAACGCCTTTCTGATCCTGAATATAACGTCAATCAGGACGCTTGGACTTTCCACTTAGACCCGTATAGTCAGGGGGGTAATTGGACCAGTGGTAAGTATTGGCTGCCAATCGATTACAATCCGGAATGGGTTTCAGTGGATGTGCAGGGAATGGGTAATGTAGGGATATCGAACGGCGTCCTTCTACATGAGTGCGTCCCCGAGCCGGCAACATTGATGCTGCTTGGTCTTGGTGGCCTTGCTCTGCTGAAAAGGAAAAGATAATCAACTGATAAAAAAGCACAAAAACAAATGGGCCATAGCTTTTTGCTATGGCCCATTTCATTTTTATCGCAAGACAAAAATCTATGAGCAGCCCATACTATTACCGCAGTTGAAGCACTTGTAGCAGGTTCCGTTGCGGACGGTGATTGAGCCGCAGATATCGCAGGCGGGAGCGTCGTCCTGGAAATGCTGGAACTGGTAATTGAACTGCTGCATAACAGCCGCATCTGATTGCGTTTCGCCATCGGTCTTTTCAGGCATACCCGCCGTCACAAGCACCCCTGCGCGGTCGCCTGCCTGCTTGCCCTCGAATGTCGTAGTCGGGGGTGGTGAGCTTGTCGAACCAGTCGAACCCGCGAGGTCGCCTGTCAAGCCAGCCAACCTGTTTGCCCCTTCGACCTTGCTCAGGGCAGGCCTGCTTGGTATCTCGACAATGCGCGAGGGCTTTATTGTGTCTTCGCAACCATCATCGTCATCGGAGTCGTCGGCCTTTGCCTGCTCGCCGACTTTAACTTCCGCTCGCGCCTGCGCGATTTTCTGCGCGAGGTCACGGGTCTTTTCAACGACCTGGCGGGCGGTTGTGATGTTTTTATTCTCGGCGGCACTGCCTGTCCTGTCGGGAGTATTGGCCTCGGCGTAGCCGGGGATGAACTGGCAGCCCAGCCAGCAGAAGATATAGTCAATCAAACTCTTGGCAAACGGGATGTCCCTGTTCGACGTCATACCCGCTGGCTCAAAGCGCGCGTGGCGGAACTTATCAACGAGCGTTATTAACGGCACACCATATTGCAGCGCCATCGAAGTGCATGTGCCAATAACGTCCATCAAGCCGCCGATGGTGCTGCCTTCCTTGGCCATAGTGATGAAGAGTTCGCCGGGCTGACCGTCTTCGTAGAGACCAACGGTGAGGTAGCCCTCGTGGCCTGTAACGGAGAATTTGTGCGTAATGCTGTGGCGGGTATCGGGGAGCCGGTGCCTGAAGGGTTTGGCGGCAACGGCTGCCTGCGTTTTGTCTTTCGCACCCCTGTGTTTTTTCGTGGAGACGGGCTGGAGCATTTTTGAACCATCGCGGTAAATAGCGATGGCCTTGAGGCCCAGCTTCCAGCCCTGTGTATAAGCCGAGGCGATTTCCTCAGCGGTAGCTTCTTTTGGCATATTTATGGTCTTGCTGATTGCGCCGGTGATAAAGGGCTGGACGGCGGCCATCATTTTAATATGGGCAAGATAATGAATGTATCGTTTGCCGTTGCGGGGTTTGAACGCACAATCGAAAATGGACAAATGTTCAGGATTGAGCTTTTCCGCACCCTCGATGGTCTCACGTTCATCGATGAAATCGGTGATGGTCTTGATTTCATCCGCGCTATAGCCCAGACGTTCGAGGGCCATTGGGACGGTTTTGTTGACTAATTTCAGCATACCGCCGCCGGCGAGGAGTTTGTATTTTACAAGCGCGATATCCGGCTCGATGCCGGTGGTGGCGCAATCCATAAGAAAGCCGATGGTGCCTGTGGGGGCGAGGACGGTAACCTGGGCGTTTCGGAAGCCGGATTTGGAGCCGGCGTCGAAGGCCTCATCCCAGACGTCTTTGGCGGCATTGCGGAGATAAGCCGGGCAATGCGATTCCGGGATATTGCAGGCGTGCTGGCGGTGCATATTTATGACTTTGAGCATTGATTCGGCGTTTTTGCCGAATTCGTCGAAGGCACCTTTGACCGAGGCAATTTCGGCGCTGACGGTATAGGCGGCGCCCGTGAGGATTGCGCTAATGGCCGCGGCAAGGGCCCTTGCCTGGTCGGAGTCGTAAGCATACGCCAGGGCCATAATCAGGGAGCCAAGATTGGCGTAACCCAGGCCAAGGGGCCTGAAAAGATGACTGTTGACAGCGATTGCCTTATCGGGGTAACTGCCGTTATCAACGAGTATTTCCTGAGCGATGATGAAGATTCGGGCGGCCTTTTTGAGGCCCGCGATGTCGAATGTGCCGTCATCTTTGAGGAACTTCATCAGGTTGAGGGATGCGAGATTGCAGGCGGAATCATCGACGAACATATATTCGCTGCACGGATTCGAGGCGTTAATCCGCCCAGAGGCGGGGCAGGTGTGCCAGCGGTTAATGGTGCTGTCGTACTGGACGCCGGGGTCGCCGCAAAGGCGTGTGCCTTCTGCGATAAGGTTCATAAGCTCGCGTGCGGAGTGTTCGCCTATTTTCTGGCCTGAGGTAACGGCGTATGTGGACCATTTGTCGTCCTTCTCGACCGCCATCATAAATTCGTCGGTTACACGGACGGAGAAGTTGGAGTTCTGGAACATTACGCTGTTATACGCCTCGGCGTTATGGTCGCCTGTGTAGCCGGCCTCGATGAGCGCCCAGGCCTTTTTCTCCTCCTCGGTCTTGCAGGTGATGAATTCTTTGATGTCAGGATGAGTAACTTTGATTGACTGCATTTTGGCGGCGCGGCGTGTTTTGCCTCCTGATTTGATTACCGCGGCAATCTGGTCGTAAACTCGCATAAAGCTGAGAGGGCCCGATGGTTTTCCGCCGCCTGAGAGTTTTTCCTTGCTGCTGCGAAGAGTTGAAAGGTCTGTCCCCGTCCCTGAGCCCTGCTTGAAGAGCATCGCTTCGCTTGTGGCGAGGCGCATTATGTCTTCCATTGAGTCCTTGACCGACTGGATGAAGCAGGCGGAGGCCTGCGGGTATTCGTAGGAGTTGTCGCAGGGGACGGCCTCGTTGCGTTTGAGGTCCCAGCGATAGTTATGCTTGCTGCCCGCGATGCCGTAGATGTCGAAAAGGCCTACGTTGAACCAGACAGGGGAGTTGAAGGCGCCAACCTGGTTGACGCAAAGCCAGGTAAGCTCGTTATAGAAGATTTCCGCGTCGGCATCGGTGGCGAAGTAGCCGTCACGCTTGCCTCGGTCGGCAATCGTGCGGCAGACGCGATGGACGAGCTGTTTGACGGAGTTTTCGCGCTGGCCGGTCGAAACGTCACCGTAGAAGTACTTGCTGGCGACGACCTTAGTTGCCAACTGGCTCCAGTTTGCGGGGATTTCGAGGTTATTCTGCTCGAAGACGACCTCGCCGGTGTCGCTGGTAATCTTTGCGGAGCGAGTTTCCCACTTAAGTTCGTCGAAGGGGTGAGTTCCCGGGGTGGAAAAACACTGTTCAACCTTCAGGCCGCGATGATGCTCGAACGAACCAGAAATGGCTGCCCCCTGTGTTTGGGCGGTTTTGAAAGGATTCTCAGGGCTGAATGTCTCTGCCATCTTTAGGCCTCCGTGCCAAATCCGCCAAGAGCGGATGAAACTTTAAAAATAGTTTATCTGCGAAGCGCATTTTTCTTTTCCACCATAAAATCTTTTAGATCAAAGAGAAAATACTTAATGTTTTTGTTAAATAGGTTTTGCTTTATCTCCCACTTGGGTCCCGTTAAACGGAAGAATTTCTCCTTGCTCAGTTATTTCTTCTTCACTTTGCCCCATATAACTAAATACATTTATCGCTAAAGGACTTCTTTTAATAATTCTATGAGTAGGATTTTCCTTCATCACACTTTTAATTGTAGAAAGTCGTTCTTGTACATTACATACTTTCCCTCTCCCTCTTACTAGTTCTAGATACCCAAGATTTTCATTGGTTTCCGGGTCAATAATTTCTTTGTCACTTAAAATATAAATTAAAAATAATTGATTAAGCTTAACTCCGTCTAGATCGCCCCTATTTATAACAATAGTATATTCATCAATTATCTTTACTACAGTAGCCGGATATTTCTTTATATTAGTTTCTGTCATTTTTAATCCTCCACAAATCGGCAGGAGCATTAGGCTTTACGAGTAAATATTTTATTTTTTTTGAATTGCTTTCTAATATAGGATTCCATAAATTTTTATCTTCTGATATGGTTTCTATTATTGATACCTGAATTTGCCCATCTCTTTGTATATTAATAATAGAACCGATTCCTATAAGCTTCTCAAACTCATCTTCGTTGTAATAAATAGCAACAATAGAATTGTAGCTGAATAAGGGAGACGGTTCGAGTATCAAAATAGGAGTTTTGCTTCCATCATAAAATGTTACTTGTTTTACCGAAGGTAATTTAATTCCGCTTTGTTCATATATCATCCATGCAACACGAAAGATCCACCAAACCAAAAATAGCAGTATAAGAATTATTAAAAATGGTATTCTTAATGAAACTTCTTTATCTGGCGTTATTCCAAACCAACCAACAACCCCAAAAACAATTGTTCCTATAAGAGACAATCCCCCCGATGTATTGGCAAGACTCCTAAAAATAAATTGAACAAGATGCTTTTGTTGCATTCACTTCACCAATTCTAAATCACCTTAGACTCTAGCTTTGCTGTTTTTCTGCACAGGCGAACCAATAAAGCCCAAAGGATTATCAGGATTAAACGAGCCGGCCATTTTAGCGTCTCCATGCGAAAAACGAGTTATACTACAGATAGTAAAGGCGGGCCAAATAATACCATATATTGTGTAACACCCGCGAAATTAGTATCGGCACATTAAAGGCAAATTGAAAAGCTGTAAAGCGCAAAATAACGATTTTCCAAGCAAATTTTTTCGCCGTGTCGTATCTCGTTATGGCTGCGAAATCTATGAACGAAAAAATTTTTCAAATAAAACAAAATTCCTATAGACCAGTAGCAATTAACCACTGTTGCGCAATCCATGCGTGCGCCCAAATTTCGGGATGAACCATATCGGGCGACCAGTTTTGCGGCGGAACATCTTTTATACGCTCATCGATTGCCTTTTGCAGGGGCACTAAACAAGCGTTGAAGTCAGCGGCGATACGGTGAACCGCTTCAATAAACGTGCGAAGATGAGCGAACATAGGGTTGTTAAAGTCATCGCAGAACATAAACGGCTCGCATATCACAAGTCGGCTGTTACATTTCTGCGTTACCATCGTGAGAAGTTGCCTGTAAGTAGTTTCGTATTCGTCGAGCAGCACTGCGTAAGGTAATTCGTCTTCGGTGTCGAACTGGTACCAGACATCGTTAACGCCGATGAGGATGCTGAGGATATCTGGGTTGTGGTCGAGGCAATCTTTTTGCCAGCGATTTTTGAGGTCACGAATGGTGTTGCCGCTGATTCCGGTGTTGATGATATTCAGGTTGTAAGTGGGATATTTTGCCAGGAGGGTATTCGCCACAAAATTGACGTAGCCGAAGCCGAAGGGCTTATAGGCGCGGCTGTTCCTGTCGGCGTCGGTAATGCTGTCGCCGATGAAAAGAACCGTCTGGCCGGGGTTTAATTCTATCTTATCAGGCATAGAAGAGATTTTACCATGAAGCTTGCCCGTCTTTGTCTCGATATGCCGTTTTATAAATTCGCATTTTTTCACCTGCCTTTTCTACGCACAAAACAAAACCAAAAGAACACTAATACAAGATGCTATTGCCGCTATCGCTGCCCAAAAACAAGACCATTTAGCTGTTTTGGAAGATTGTTCAGCCGAAGCACAAGCATTTAGCATAGCTTCTGTCTGTAAAGTATCGTTAATCCCCGCTATAATTTCGGTTATCATTGATTCCAAAGCTCCTGACACTACTGCTAAATCGTCACCAGGGCTTTCTCGAACAGATTTTTCTATATTGAAATATCCTGCTCCAATACACTTACTCGCTCCAACTTTATCTGCCAAAGATATTATCTGTTTATATATACTGCTCCGTTTGTCATAAAGCTCTTTATCTGTAAGGTCACTTACTCGCTCGTTAAAATTTTTAACGATTTTCCATAATTCATTCTTATACTCTCTAATTTCTTCGCTCGTCATTTTTCACCTTGCCTTTTTCTTTTTGGCCTACTCTCTTAACTATTTTGCGATAATGCTGACTCAGACAAACTGCAACCTATTCCGGCGGTGCTTGCCACCGCACCTTGCCGTCCTGACTAAACAGAAGCAAGGAAGATTCGGGAAATATAGTGACCTTTCCATCCGGCGTAGTAGTTTGGTAAGCCCCAAGAGTAGCGCGGGCCTTTCCATCCACATCGAACAGGTCCAACCTGGGCCCGTCCTTTGACACGGCCATACCGGCGCGGGTCTTGCCATCCTCATCTAAAAGGGCCAACTCCGGCCCTTCCTTCGATACGCTCAGGTCAGCTCGCACCTTGCCGTTATCGTCGCCCAGTTCCAAAACCGGTCCGTCCTTTGAAACGTACAGACAGACGCGGATTTTGCGTTCCGCGTCCCGCAGGGTCAACGCCGGCTCGCCCTTGAACACTTCCAGATAGGCGCGGGTTTTGCCATCCGCGTCTAAAAAAACCAACTGCGGCCCATCCTTTGACACGCGCAGACCGACGCGTACCTTTCCATCCGCGTCTAAAAACTCCAACCTCGGCCCGTCCTTTGACACGCCCAGACCGACGCGGATTTTGTCATCCGAATCGATAAGGACCAACTGCGGCTTACCCTCGAACACCTCCAGACTGGCGCGGACATTGCCATTATCGTCCAAAAGATTGAACTGCTTGGCATTGACTTCCTCGGTCATGATAATCTCCTTTCGCCATCCTTCTTTTTGCATTTGAATCTTGTATCTTTTGTCCGAAACAAGTTTAAGCCCGATGTATTTGAGTAGAGTATCAGATATACACGCCACCAGCAAGGCCAGTGGTTTAAGGTTAAACATTCCTCACGATTGCACCCCTAAACGCTGGCCACAGGAACTTCTTCAGGAAAATTCAACCTCGCAAACTCCCCATGATATTTTCTCGCCGCCTTGTCGTATGCCTTTGCGGCGTCAATTTCGGAATCGAAGCAACCGATGTATATTTTTTTGTCTTTATAAGTGATGCGGCTTTCCCATTTGCTATTTACCTTCCTAAACCATACGCCGATGAATTTCGAGGTGGTATTTTTTCTTTTGCCCCTGTTTTGCACATTCTCTGAGTGTGTCGCGAACCGCAGATTAACTCGGCGGTTATCCAATGGGTCGCGATTTCTATGGTCAACCAAAACCCCTTTGGGCGCATTCATTAACTCTCTGTGTAAATACATTATCTTTGTCTGCCCTGGTTTTGTTACCATAATTCTGACGGCGTAAAATTTTCTCCCGGTTCCCCAAACACACCATTTGAAGCGCCTGATTTGGTAATAGTCGCGCGGCTCGACGATTGTGAAATAACTTTCGCCCAAGTCAATTTTGCGGAAGGTGTAGCCATAACGGAACAGGCGACAGGCGAGCAGTGGACAGGCGATAATAAAATCGAGCCAGTTTTGAATCGTTATTAGTTGTGCAGACATACTATCCTCCATTTCGCCACCCCCACACCCCTTAGGGGTAGCCGTAGGGGCAGGCAAGACACTAAGTTTTTTGGTTTAATTGAAATACGAAATGGAACTTCTGTTCCTGCTACCTTGCCCTCCCGGGGCGAAATGCTTGCGCTTCTGCGCTACTACAGAGGAACAACGTCCCTCTATATATAGGGTGAAATTGCGTGGGTTTTAAGCAGTTACGAAACATTATTTTTATGCCCAAAATCGGTAAGTCCTTTTGCCGCAAGGAGTAAAAAAAATTTAGAAAATTATCGGATTTTTTTTAGACCCTCGCGCGTGAGCATTTGATTGAATTACCTAAATTAACAGCTAACCAATATAAAGAAAAACCCCGTCGCACGCCTTCGGCGATGATGACGGGGCTAAATACGGATTCGGAAAGAATGGCCCTATTTTTTTTGAGCAGGGGGTTTGTTTGGTTCTGCCTTTGGCGTTTCCGGTTTGGCGGCTGTGCGGGAGGCGGTTACTTCCCTTTCGCCGAAGTCACTGTTGAAAGTGCCCTTTATCGAGTTGCCTGTGACCGTGCCCTCGAAGGTCATTGAAAAATCGTTCCCGCCCATTTTGCTGGTGCGCGTAAACGTCAGCTTGCCCTCCGCGAATTTTAAATTTGAGATAGTATTTTCTCCACCTCTCGCTGCTTCCCATTTACCTGCGAGGGTTCCATCGGGGTTTTGGGTTATAGTCATCTTCTCAACGATTTCTCTGGCCGGTATCTTAATATTCATCTGCCACTCGCCGGCAAGCGGGTCCGCCTTGTCTTTTGTTTCTCCGCGAGTTCCTTCAAAAGTAAATTCGCCCCACTGGCCTTTGGCGGTGCCTTTGAGTTTTCCGCCTTCAAGAGCGCCTTCGTAAGAGGTTTTCATATCTTGGCCGCCGAAGTTGCTGGTCTGGACAAATTTTACCTTGCCGGCCTCTATGGTAATATCCGATAGCGTGCTTTCACCCCATTGCGCTGACCATGTCCCGGCGTATTTGCCTTCCGCGTTTTTGGTAATAGTCATGGTCGCGTCAGATGTCATTGCCTCGAACTTACTTGTGAAATTCCATTCGCCCGTAACACCCTCTGCCGCTATCACAACCGATGCCGACAAGACGCCCGCAAGCATCGCGCCTGCTACAATTGCTCTGATTGACTTCATAATCCGCTTCTCCTTAAAAAAAATGGCTTTTTATTGAATTCCCGTGCCAAAGTGAGAATATCTCCGGCAGTGGCGTTTGTCCAGTTATTTTTACAGCGTACAGCGTTCAGCGAATAGCGGACAGGGTAAAATCCTAAATTCTAAACCCTAATACCTAAACAAATCCTAAACTCTAAGCACTAAATCCGTCTTCCCGTCTTCGCTTCGCTACGAAAAAATCTTAAAATTTTAGCAATTCAACATTTGACATATCGGCCAAATTCATTAGAATAAAGGGCTTTGAATGATTCTATGGAGTTTGTATGAAGACGTTTTTGATGAAAACTGCGGATGTTCAGCGTAAATGGTGGCTTGTTAATGCCGACGGGATAGTTCTTGGTCGAATGGCGACCAGGATAGCCCGGATACTGATGGGCAAGAACAGGCCGACATATACGCCATACGTTGACGGCGGCGATTGTGTAGTCGTCGTAAACGCCGAAAAGGTTCGCGTTACCGGTAAAAAGGCCGTGCAGCGGGAATACGATTACTATACGCATTATCCCGGCGGACACAGATACACCTCTTTCTCCAATATGTTTGCCGTCAAGCCGGAAAAGGTGATTGAGATGGCGGTCAAGCGTATGCTGCCGAAGAACAAGCTTGGCAGGCATATGATTCTTCGGCTCAAGGTGGTCCGCGGGCCTGAGCACGGGTACCAGGCGCAGAAACCGGAAGAATTGAAGATTGCCGCTGCGAGAAGTTAGGATTCGCTGCGCGGCACGAGATAACTGTTTTCGGAAAGATAGCAGGATATGGCAAAGACAGAGGAAACAACAGTAAAGACAGAGGCACCGGCAGCCAAAGGCCCTGATAAGGGCGGCTTCTACTGGGGAACCGGCAGAAGGAAAACATCGGTGGCTCGTGTGCGGATAAGACCCGGCGACGGCAAATTAGTCGTTAATAAAAAACAGCTTGTGGAGTATTTCAAGACCGAGCAGGACAGAAGCGCGGTGCTCTCGCCGCTGCAAATGGCCAAAGCCGAGAAGACGCTCGACGTATTTGTCAATGTCAACGGCGGCGGCACAACGGGCCAGGCGGGTGCGACGGTGCTGGGTATCGCAAGGGCGCTGAAGATATACGACCCGGGTCTTGCCCAGGCGTTGCGCGACGGCGGGTTCCTGACACGTGACCCGAGAATGGTCGAAAGGAAGAAACCAGGCCAGTCAGGCGCAAGAAGGAGATTCCAGTTCTCGAAACGTTGATTTGCAAACAGACAGTTCGATTATTACAATGGCCGTCGAGAACATACTTGACGGCTTTTTTTTAAGGAGAAGTTATGGTACGTGTTGCGATTATTGGGGCAAGTGGATATACGGGCGCAGAATCAATTGAGATACTGCTTCGGCACAGCCAGGCGAAACTGACGTATTTGAGCGCGCTGCCTGAGGAGTGCGGGCTGGTCAGCGATATATTCGGGCGATTCAAGGGCAGATGCGAAATGATAGTTGAGCCGCTGGATTTGGAAAAGCTCGCTGATGTGGCGGACGTGGCGTTGTGCTGCCTGCCGCACAAGGTGTCGATGAGTTTTGTGCCGAAGATGCTGGAGGCGGGAGTGAAGGTCGTCGATTTCAGCGCGGACTATCGGCTAAAAGACGTGGCGGTTTACGAAAAATTTTACGGTGTAAAACATACCGATACGGATAATCTCGCCAAGGCGGCGTTCGGGCTGCCTGAGCTGTTCCGCGAAAAGATTAAGGAGGCCGAGCTGGTTGCTAATCCCGGCTGTTTCCCGACGGGTGCGTCGTTAGCTGTTGCGCCGTTGTTGAAAGAAGGATTGATTGAGGCCGAGCAGGTAATTGTCAATGCGGTTACGGGCGCTTCCGGCGCGGGCAAAAACCCGTCCGCCAAGTTCCATTTCCCGAATATGAACGAAAACATCTTTGCCTATGGCATCGGCGTTCATCGGCACATGCCTGAGATTGAGCAGATTATGAGTGACACAGCGGGCAAGCCGGTCACGGTGGTGTTCCAGCCGCACGCGGGGCCTTTTGACCGCGGGATACTTTCGACGGTTTATTCAAAACCGAAGGGCAAGGTTACAAATGAACAGCTTGCGAAACTGTATAAGGATTTTTACGCGGGTGAGCCGTTTGTTCAGGTTTGTCCGGGCAGCCCAAATGTCAAAGACGTTGCGGGGACGAATTACTGCCACGTTTTCCCGACGGTCGTGAAGGGGACGGTTGTTTGCTTCTCTGCTATCGATAACCTGATTAAAGGCGCATCGGGCCAGGCGATTCAGAATATGAATATCATTTTCGGCTTGGATGAAACGCTGGGATTAAAATAGGTGCTAAAATGTCTGCGGGGCAGTTGAAAATCGCGACGTGTCAGTTTGCTGTGAGCGCATCGATAAAGCGAAACTCGCAGCAGATTTGCGCCCAGATGCAAAAGGCCAAAAAAGACGGTGCGGAGATTGCGCATTTTCCTGAGTGCGCATTGAGCGGCTACATCGGTTTCGATTTTCCAAATTTTGACGGCTTTGACTGGGAACTTCTACAAAAGGAGACGCTCAAAATAGCGGCTCTGGCGGGGAAATTGAAACTGTGGGTAGTTTTGGGCAGTGTTCATCCGCTAACCAGTCCTGATAAACCATATAACTGCCTTTATCTGATAAATCCCGACGGGGAAATGGTTGACCGATATGACAAGCGATTTTGTACGGCAGGGGAGCTGCTGCGGTTTACGCCCGGCAATCGCTTTGTCATTTTCACAATCAACGGCGTTAAATGCGCACTTTTGATTTGCTTCGATTTGCGGTTTCCGGAACTATACCGGGCGTTGTATAAGCAGGGGGTCAACTGCGTATTTCAATCGTTTTATAACGCCCGGCAAAAAGGCCCAAGCGTGCATACGCACATTATGAGGCAGACGATGCAGACCCACGCGGCGACGAATAATTTCTGGGTGAGTATGTCGAACGCGTCGGGGTATTATTCGCCGTATCCGTCGTGTTTTATACAGCCGGATGGTGTGATTGCAGGACAGTTGAAACAGAATAAAGCGGGCGTTATGGTAAACGCCGTTGATTTGAATAAGAAATTTTACGACCCGATGGCGGGTTTTCGTGAAATCGCCATCGCAGGCAAACTTAGCAACGGATAGGACAAACAGCGAGACAGTAAAGAGGTGTGAATGATGAGTGCTAATAATACAGTAACTGCTCCGAAAGGATTTCTTGCGGCGGGGGTGAAGTGCGGGATAAAAAAATCGGGTAAGCACGATTTGGGATTGATTGTGTGTCCGGCTGGAGCGAAGGCGGCGGCGGTTTTCACGACGAATAAAATCATCTCGGCGGCGGTTCAGATTAGTCGAAAGCACGCTAAAAGCGATACGATTTACGCGGTGATTGTCAATTCGGGAAATGCCAACGCCTGCACGGGCAAAAAGGGAATCAAGAACGCCGTCCGAATGTGCGCAGAAACAGCAGGTTATCTTGTGGTTGACCCGCACGAGGTTTTAGTTGCCTCGACGGGAATCATCGGCGAGCATTTGCCGATGGAAAACGTTACCGCAGGTATCGAAGACGCGATAGGGGAGTTATCGGATTCCGCGACAGGGGGGATGAATTTCACCAAAGCGATAATGACAACGGATATGAAGGCAAAGACCGCTTGTCGGCGGATTGAGATATCTGGCAAGAAAGTTACCATCGCAGGGACGACTAAAGGCGCGGGGATGATTGGGCCGAATATGGCGACAACCTTGTGTTTTATCACGACCGATGCCGCGATTACAAAACCATTATTGGCAAAGGCGCTCAAGGCAGCGATAGGCGATTCGCTGAATAAACTAACTGTCGATGGTCATCAGAGCACCAATGACACAGCGATAATTCTCGCGTCGGGTCTGGCGGGAAATAAGCTGATAACGAGTCAGGATTCGTCATACAAGAAATTCTCGGCGGCACTGATAGACCTGTGCCAGGATTTAGCTCGTCAGATGGCTCTCGACGCGGAGGGCGCGACGCGGATATTCAAGGTGGTTATCACAGGCGCGGCAAGCCGGGCGGACGCGGCAAATGGGGCTCGAGCAGTCGCGGATTATGATTTGGTCAAATGTGCCGTTCACGGCGGAGACCCCAACTGGGGCAGAATCATTTGCGCGGTCGGCTCATCAGGCGTTAAGCTGAATCCGCGAAGGGTATCCTGCAAACTCGATGATTTAGCGGTATTCAAAAACGGCTCACCGACGAATTTCGACCGCAAAAAGGCAAGCAAAATTGTCTCACAGGTCAGTCACACGATAACGGTTGATTTGGGCGCGGGCAAATACAGCGATTTCTGCGTCGGCTGCGACCTCAGCAAGGGATACGTTACAATCAACGCGGATTATCACACTTGAGATACCGCCATTTGATTAGGGTCAGAGATTCTACGGGACATTGACTTATAACGCCTGCGAGAGTATTATCGTCGGTGTTTATTGATGTCTTCAGGAAGGTGACTTGATAAGAAAGATAAATCGTAAGGCGAAGGCGTTGGCGGTTGCCGCGGCGAAATTAGCGGGCGAGCGGCATTGTGCCGACGTCGTTGTGCTCGACCTGCGGAAAGTAACTGATGTTACGGACTACTTTGTTATTGCCACCGGCACAAGCGACAGGCAGATGCGAAGCGTGGCCGACGAAATAGCCGGGCAGGCCAAGCCGAAGGGCTTTCCGCTTTTTGGCAGGGCCGGCTACGAGCGGGGCAGCTGGGTCCTTCTCGATTTTGTCGATGTTGTCGTCCACATCTTCGATAAGCAGTCACGCGGCTACTACGACCTTGAAATGCTCTGGGGCGACGCGAAAAAAGTTAAAATTTAGCCACAGAGTTTTTTAGCCACAGAGAACACAGAGGACACAGAGAATTAAAAAATTCAGAGTTGAAAATTTTGCGGGTCGGTAGGGATGCAGTCCGTTCTTAACATACTCGAAACAAGAATCAGCGAAGCAATGGCCAAAGTACCCGGCTCACAAGGGTGTCCTGCTCTCGTCAGGCCCGCCACGGACGCTAAATTCGGTGATTACCAGGTCAATGGCGTAATGGCGCTCGCCAAAAAAGTACAAACAGCCCCTCGCGTGATTGCTGAATTGATCATTAGAACCCTGAGAATTAACGATATCTGCGAAAGACCCGAAATCGCAGGCCCCGGCTTTATAAATCTGCGATTGAAACCAGAACTTGTCGCGGCGAATCTTTTGCAAATCAGCAAAGACGCCGACCGGCTCGGTGTAGAAAAAGCCGACAAGCCGAAAACCGTAGTTGTTGATTTCTCAGGTCCCAACATTGCTAAGCAAATGCACGTCGGGCATCTCCGCAGCACAATCATCGGTGATTGTATTTGCCGACTCTTGGAATTCGAGGGCCACAAGGTTATCCGCCAAAATCACATCGGCGACTGGGGGACACAATTCGGGATGCTGATATGTTATTTTTATCGCAAGTACGGTAAATCGTTGGAAAAACAAGAAATTTCAGTTGCTGATATTAGCATTCCCAATATGGAAGCATTTTATCGTGAAGCCAAAAAGCTTTATGATAGTGACCTTGCTTTTGCATCCGAATCCAGAGAATACGTTGTGAAACTACAATCGAGAGACCAGCAAGTTTGGTATATTTGGCAATTTATCCGCGACCAATCACTTAGCTATTCTTATGAGCTTTACCATAAACTAAATGTAACTCTTAGATGGGAAGATGTTCGTGGCGAAAGTGAATACAATGCGGATTTACCGAATGTTGTTGCGGAGTTAAAGAAAAAGGGATTAGCGGTGGAGTCGGAAGGGGCGGTATGTGTTTTCCCGGAGGGGTTTAAGGATAAGGAAGGCAAGCCGCTGCCGGTGATTGTGCAGAAGAGCGATGGCGCGTATTTGTATGCTACGACGGATTTGGCGGCGATTCGATATCGGGTAGGGGAGCTGAAGGCGGATGAAATTATTTACGTTACCGATGCCCGTCAGGGTTTGCATTTTGAAATGGTTTTTGCGGTAGCGAGAAAAGCGGGATGGGTAAAGCCGGAGACCGAACTGGTTCACGTTACTTTTGGTTCGGTGCTTGGCGAGAATGGCAAGCCCTTAAAGACGCGGTCGGGCGAGAACGTGAAGCTCAAAGAGCTTTTGGATGAGGCCATCGAACGGGCGAGGAAGGTCGTCGAAGAGAAAAATCCCGGTTTGTCGGAAGACGAGAAGAAAAAAATAGCCAATGCGGTGGGTATCGGCGCGGTTAAATACGCGGATTATACCAATAACCGGACGAGCGACTATATTTTCAGTTTCGACAAGATGCTGGCGATGGAAGGCAATACCGCGCCATATATGCAGTATGCGTATGCCAGAGTGCGGTCGATTCAACGCAGGGGGCGGGATAAAGGGATTGAGGTTGATAAAGAAATTGCTCAGTCGCAGTCAATTTCACTAACCGAGCCGAGCGAATTGGATTTGGCAAAGCATTTGATTCGCTATGGTGAGGCGGTTAGCTCCTCGGCGGGCGATTACAGGCCCAATTATCTTACGGCGTATCTTTATGACCTTGCCCAGAAGTTCAGCAGCTTTTATAACGATTGCCCCGTTCTTGACGCATCGCCTGATAAACGGCCAACTCGGCTATTGCTTTGTGATTTGACGGCCCGGACAATCGAACACGGCCTGCATAACCTTTTGGGCATCGAAGTTATCGAGCAGATGTAGCAGGGAGGCATAATGAAAATCATAACCAAAGATTTTCACATAAGCACGAGAAACCACTGCGAGTTTGTTGATATAACAAGCGAGGTCGCTTCGGCTGTGAGTAAATCAGGCATCAAAGAGGGCGACGCGATAATATATTGTCCCCATACGACGGCGGGCATCACAATAAACGAAAACGCGGACCCGTCCGTTACCTACGATATTCTGCTGACGCTGGAGGAATTGATACCGCGTCTTCGCGCGGGCTATCGGCACGACGAGGGCAACTCGGACGCTCACTGCAAAAGCTCGCTTGTTGGGTGCAGCGCAACGGTTTTGATAAAGGATGGTCAACTGGCTCTTGGCACTTGGCAGGGGATTTACTTTTGCGAATTCGACGGGCCGAGAAGCAGGAATTTTACAGTTCAGGTTAGGGGTCAATAGGATATGGAAAACACGGGGAAAAAGGGCGGTTTTCGCAACGTCATAATCCTCAGCATCGTCAGTTTCCTCAATGACCTCAGCAGCGAAATGATAATGCCGATACTGCCGATGTTTTTGCAGTCGCTGGGGGCGTCTGGCCAGATTGTCGGCTTGGTGGGGGGAATTCGCGACAGCATCTCAGGCATATTGAAGGTCTTGTGCGGCTATTGGTCCGACAAAACGGGGAAGCGAAAGATATTCGTTTACGCGGGTTACGGTATTTCGTCGGTTTTCAAGCTTTTGCTCGGCCTTTCAAAGACGGCTGGCGGGGCGGTTGTTTTTAGTTCGATGGAACGGGTCGGCAAGGGTTTGCGCACGGCCGCACGAGATGCCATAATAGCCGAATCGGTGGACCCTACCCAGCGGGGTAAAAGTTTTGGTATTCACAGGGGGATGGATAGTGCCGGAGCTGTTCTCGGCGCGGGGGTGGCGTTCATATTTTTGCAATTCACGGGGCTTGGATTCAGCGCCATAATAATCATCTCCGCGGTAATAGGCCTTGCTTCGCTGGTTCCGCTTCGGTTTGTCAGTGAGCCGGAAACAGGCCGACAAAACGCGAAGTTGAAACTAAGCTTGTCGATTTTGCCGAGGCCGCTGAAACTTTTCATTTTGGTGGCCGCTATTTTCGCCCTCGGCAATTTCAGCTATATGTTTTTTGTCTTGAGGGCGCAGCATTTGTTCGAGGGCAAATGGGCGACTACCGCACCGATTCTTTTATATGTGCTTTTCAATATATTTTACAGTGCGCTATCTGTTCCTCTTGGAGTCGTTTCAGACAGGATTGGCAGGCAGAAGGTGCTTATTTTCGGATTTGGGCTGTTCGCGGCTGTATCGTTTGGCTTCGCGTTTTGCAATTCGCTCCTGTTTTATATTATCTTGTTTGCTCTTTACGGCGTTGTTTTCGCTGCCGTTGACGGCGCCGAAAGGGCGCTTGTATCGGACCTCGCGGGGCCTGATTCGAGGGCGACCGCTCTTGGAACATACTCTACTATTACGGGTCTGGCTGCCTTGCCGGCCGGCATCGTGGCAGGTTTCTTATGGGATAAATCGCCTGTTTACACCTTTATCTTTGGCGGGGCGACTGCGATTGCGGCTATTGCGGTTTTTGTGATTTTTAGCCGGCATTTTACAGGCCAAAAGGCGCTTAAGAGTTAATAAAAAAAGGCGAGGTGGTGGGACCGGCTGGGGGGGAAACCGGTGAGCCACGCTGCCTCGCCGAGGTTCAGGAACTGCGTCCGCGCAGTTTTATCTCTAAATGATTAACTTGTGGCAAAAAATGGACTCTAACCCGCCCCTGATTGACTGTCAAACAATAAATAACACCGACCTCATTTTTCAGAAATGGGTCTGTTCCCACCAATTTGCCTGAGTAGAAATCTATTATATACCGGCCGGCCTCAAAAAGCAAGTTAAAAATGCCTAATTCGCACCTTTTTTAGCGATTCGAAACTCGTATCCGAATCCGCCAAATACGCTTGCAACATCGGCAGTATTGGCTTAAATTACTACCTTGCGGGTAAGAATCCTGCCTTGGTTTTGTTGGCGTGATTGATAGTGTCCTTTACTTTGTTTTTATGGTAAAGATTGCTGAACGTATTAAGCGTCTCAAGGAAAGCATATCCTCGGCCTGTGCCCGGGCGGGCAGAGACCCCGCGGAGGTCAAACTCGTCGTCGTTACCAAGGCCGCCTCGCAGGAGGCAATCGAGGAGGTTATTCGGCTGGGTCTGGTCGAGTTCGGCGAAAACAGGGTGCAGCAGCTTAAAAAGGTAGCCGGCCAGGTGGATGAGTTTCTTCAGCGAAACGCAGGTGAACCGTGGGTGCCGCGCGGGGTCAGTTGGCATATGATTGGGCACCTCCAGCGCAACAAGGTCAGGCAGGTTTTGCCGATGGTGACACTTATACATTCGGTCGATACGCTTCGGCTGGCGGAGGAAATCAATACTTCCGCCGTGAAGATGAATATCGCGCCACGGGTCCTGCTGCAGGTCAATACCTCTGAGGAGTCGCAGAAATACGGGGTTTCCGTCGGGGCGGCGCCGCATCTGGCTGAACAGATGGATACCCTCCCGAATCTCAAATTAGTGGGGCTGATGACAATGGCGCCTCTGACCCATAACAAGGACGTGATTCGCAAATGCTTTACACGTGCCAGAGAACTTTTCGTCGAAATGCGTGGGGAGAGGGTTGTCGGGCAGTATTTCACGGAGTTGAGTATGGGTATGAGTTCGGATTATGAGATTGCGGTGGAGCAGGGGGCTACCATTTTGCGAATCGGTTCAGCGATTTTCTCCGGCTGACGGTTGCTGAAAGACCAGCCGGTCAATATCTAAAATCATACTGCGAATGTCGATGTTCTAGGACTATTATTGCTCTGTTTCGCAACCGTCCCCTTTTTTATGGGCCACAAAGCCGCAAAAGCTGCCGACCAGCAGGAGTTGTAGCCGATAATCCGGATAGACACAAAAAAAGAAAAAAACTGGCAAAGTGTTACGCAGAACATACCGAAATTACCTTTGCCGCTTCATGATTATTTGCATTCGAATGGCATTGTTTGTCGAATCGTACTTTTGTTTGCCCTTTGAGGGGCTGGAGTTGGATTAAAAGGGGATAACAAATGGTCAACGAATTATTAAGTGCCATCGAGCTTCAAAAAAGCTTTGTTGATGTTTTATACCTGACCAACGAGAAGAACATACCGCAGGAAATAAAACGGCTGCTTAAGGAGAGAAACCTCACTCATCAGGTACTTAGAATTGACAAGTTCGCCAATGTAAGAGACAAGCTTTGTCTGGTGGGGACAGTTATAGTGGATGCGGTGGACTCAGACGCTCACCAGCAGCAGAAGTTGGCGCGGATAATCGAGACGCTCGAAATGGAAAATATCGGGGTCATTCTTATCACCGACCGCGTTAAAGTCCCGGTCAAGAGTTTTTCGCTGGCGCCGGTCAAAAGCAGCTTTACTATGAGCGGCACAACCGAGGCCGTTTCTATCGATGAGCTTTGGACCAGGGTGAGCGTGAATCTTGCTTATCGCAAGAAAAGCGAAGGGATGGCGGTAAAGCCGGCCATTCCGCCAAAGCAGATACAGACCATTTACAAAAACAAACTCGCTGAGCAGCTCAGTATGACCGGCGCAATGGTTGACAATCTGACCGAGCAGCTCCGGCTGGCAGGGCTTGTGCAGCAGGATTTTCTGCCCACGCAGTTGCCCAATACCGACAAAATAAAATGGGCGGCGGTGTTTTTACCCGCAGAATGGGTTTCGGGCGATATTTACAATGCCGTCAGGATTGATGAAAAACATCTCGGTTTCTATGTGGCCGACGTCGTTGGTCACGGTATGCCGGCGGCGCTGTTGACTATTTTCCTCAAGCAGGCGCTGGTTATGAGGACTACTGTTGATAATACCTACCACATTTTCTCCCCTGCCGAGGTGATGAAGAATCTTAACAAGCGAATGGCGACCCAGAAACTGTCCGGGTATCAGTTTGCGACCTGCTGTTATTGCCTGTTGAATACTGAAACGCTTGAGATGACATTTGCCCGTGCCGGACATCCATATCCGGTTTTAATGAGGCGAGGCCAGGAGCCAAAGCAACTGGAAGTTCGCGGTTCGCTGCTGGGCGTTTTCAAGGATGCCGAATATTCGGAGGACAAAATTCAGCTTCAGCCGGGCGATAAAGTTCTGCTTTATTCCGACGGCGCTGAGCCGTTCATCGGCAGCTTTGATGATTTGACCGGGTTTCATTTCACAAAAGAATTTACCGAACTAAAAGAACTGCCCGTTTCCGAGACGATGGACAGGTTTAATATGATGGCGCAGAATCAGAACATCGACCCCGCTGAGGTTGACGACATTACCACGCTCGGTCTGGAAGTGATTTAGTAGCCATTGTGTCGGTCGGCTTTTCTTGCCGGCCGACGCCGAAAAACCACGGTGTTTTGGTCGATCCCCTCTATCGTTCCGCCCTTGCTTAAGGGGGGGCTCAATCGAGTTATTATAGGCCCTTCAATCGGGGGTTGTTGACCGTCTGCTTCGGCTTTTTGATTAATCCTGTCGTCTTCTGTGCCGATATGGGATTGGAACGCAATAGAGCCGGAGTTTTGCTGTTTTAGGAGAAATGCGATGGGTTTTCAGAACTGGTCTGATGATATTATTCTCGTCGACCTGACACGCGAGCCGCGGATGAGGAGTGAGCTTAAGACCCTTATCGAAATCGTCCGCGACCGCGGCGACTGCGACGTTGTGGTGGATTTTTCAAGCGTGGACATAATGACCTCAACGAGCATCTCGGGGCTGCTGCGGCTGCGAAAACTGCTCACGGACTGCGGACATCGGCTGATGTTCTGCAACGTCCCGCCTGCAACCAGAAGTGTTTTTAGTGTGGTTGGGCTCGATGAGGTTTTTGAGTTTGCAGACGACAAGTTCGCGGCGCTGGCGACTCTTCAATTGGCAGGCGAGAGTAAACAAAAAATTTGATTAAACCGTCTCGGCGACTACGTCGCGGGAGTTCTCAAATGGCATTTGAATTGGTCCTATAAACTTTTTTAGGCAAAGGACGAAGGGGAATCTGAGAAATTTCCTCTTACCAGGGGTGAGTTATAAGTGCTTTGTTTGAGGGACGTTTTGGTGATAACGCCTTATATTCGGTATACTTTATATGATGAGCATTACGCTCCTGCTGGTTGTATTGGGAATGAGGAGGATTCCCGTCGTGTTATTAAACTATTACGGCTATGCAAGTTTCGGGATGGCGGATTTGAAGGCAGCCAGCGAGAGATTTGCTCGTGAAATAATGTGTTGGAATTAGGTGTTGGAATGAAAGCTGCACTGGAAACTGCTGAAATACAAAAACCGAAGACCACCCATCTTTTCGGCGAGTATTTGGTCTCGAAGGGTGTTCTTACTCGTTTGCAGTTGAGTAAGGCGCTCGACGAGCAGCGCAGGTTTGGGGGTCGGCTCGGCGAGGCGCTGATTCGCCTCAATTTGATGACCGAAGAGCAGGTTACCCAGATGCTGGCTGATCACCTGTCGATGGAATACGTGCATTTCGATGACATATCCAAAATCAACCTCAACATCGCAAGGATGTTTGATGAGAGCGTTTCAAAGCGATTCTGCCTGGTAGGTATTGGCGAGGTTGACGGCAGGATTATCGTGGCTATGGCCGACCCGCTTAATGTGGTTGCAATAGATACGATAACGCTAAAAATAAAACGGCCCATCAAGGTCGTTATTGGCTCTGCCCAGGAAATTCGCAGGGCCATTGAAATAATTTACCATGGTTCCGATGTCGAGGAGCAGCGACTAAGGGAACTGGTTCAATGCGAGGTTAGCAGGTTTGACCAGAGTGAAGACGAGAAAGTCGAATCTATTCTCGAGGAAACATCGGATGCCGGAACCGACAATGAAGCGGAAGCGACAAAGGCGCCGGTTATTCGTTTTGTGGATCTGCTGCTGAGCCAGGCGGTGAAAAGCAGGGCAAGCGATGTTCATATCGAGCCGCAGGAAAAAACGATGATGATTCGTATGCGTATCGATGGAATACTGCGTGATATGGTGCCGCCGGCCAGAAATATGCAGAAAGCCGTTCTTACAAGAATCAAGATACTTTCGAATCTCGATATTGCCGAACGCCGGCTGCCGCAGGACGGGCGCCTTAAAATCAGGGCATCCGACAGGGACATTGACGTTCGCGTCTCGACGCTTCCGACGATATACGGCGAAAAGATAGTAATGCGTATTCTTGATACCGCAGGCGCATCGCACGATATCAATAAGCTTGGCATCGAGCCGGAACTGCTGGCCGTGCTGAAGAACGCACTGAACCAGCCGCACGGTATTATGATTGTAACGGGGCCTACGGGGAGCGGTAAAAGCACTACACTCTATGCCTGTCTGAACCACCTCAGAGACCCCACAATGAATATCACAACGGTAGAGGACCCTGTTGAGTACCGCCTTGCGGGCATTAACCAGGTCCAGGTCAAATCAGATATTAACCTCACCTTCGCTGCTTGTCTGCGGTCAATCCTGAGGCAGGACCCCGATATAGTCCTCATAGGAGAAATACGAGATAAGGAGACAGTTGAGATTGCCATAAAGGCGTCGCTGACCGGCCACCTTGTGCTCAGCACCTTTCACACCAACGACGCCCCCAGCGCGATAACGCGTTTGATCAATATGGGTATCGAGCCGTATTTGCTGTCTTCTTCGCTTAATCTGATTATAGCGCAGCGGTTGGTCAGAAAGATTTGCGAGAAATGCAAGGAGCCGACTACGCTGAGTGAACAGGTATTGAAACGGCTCAAGATCGACCCCGCCAAAATTAAAGACGCCCATCTTTGTCGCGGCAAGGGTTGTAACGCGTGCGGCAACACCGGATACCACGGGCGATTGCCGATATTTGAGTTTCTCGTTATGGACCACGAAATGCGTGATCTTGTTACAGCCACCGCGGCCGAAGCACAGCTTAGGGCAGCGGCGAGGAAAAAAGGATATGGTGGTCTTCTCGAAAGCGGCGTAATTAAAATGCTCCAGGGGCTTACAACCGCCGAAGAAGTGCTGGGTGTAACGTTTAGCGATGATATAGGGGATATAGGGATTGAGCAGGAGGAAAGAGGGATTGCGGCAGTTGAGGGAACCGGCAAATAACGGACGTAAAAGCGTTCCGTTTGGCTTAAAAGGCCTGGAAATGGTTTTTTGCTAAAGGCCGGCTTTTTCAAAGACGACGTTTGTTTGGCTGGATTTACGGGCTTAATCGAAAACAAATGAGGAGCGATTTTTCAGGAACTTTTTGAATGAAGACCTTCAAATATAGTGCGTGTGATACGTCGGGTTCGCGGAAGGAAGGGCTGACACAGGCCAATTCCGCCAATGACGTCATCGGCTGGCTTCGCGAGCGAGGGTTCACACCTGTCTCCGTCCAGGAGATTATAGAGGCCGTCAAGCAGGCGCCGAAAAAGCGACACCGGAAAAAAATAAAGTCCTCGGATGTGGCGGCGCTTTGCTGGCAGTTGACCACGATGGTGGAGGGCGGCATTCCCATCACCACCGCCATTGAGACCATATCTTCAGACATAGAAAACCTCCAGCTTCAGGAAGTGCTGCATCGCATTCTCGATAAAATGCGAAAAGGCGAAAACTTCTCCAGCGGTATCGCCGAGTTCCCAAAGGTCTTCGACCAGCTCTCCAAGGCCATTGTTCTTGCCGGCGAAACCAGCGGTAATCTCCCGGGAGCGCTGAAGCGGGTTGCGGAGCATTTTGACAGCAGGGATCGCCTTGCCAAAAAAGTCAAAAGCGCGATGGCTTACCCCATCTTTGTTCTGATTTTCATAATCCTGATTGTTGCGGGTATAATGACGTTCATCATCCCCAGGTTCCGCGCCATATTCGACCAGTTCGGCGGCGAACTGCCCGCGTTTACACGAGCGTTTATGGGTTTCTACGACTTCATCCGGCTTAATATCATTTACATAGCCGGCTCGGTTTTCCTGCTCGGCGTTGTCGCGGTTCTTGTTAACAAGACCCCGAAAGGTCACTACTTCTATTCCAAGACCACCCTGCGGATACCGCTGATAGGGAAAATAATCAGCCAGGCATTTGTAGCCGGTTTCTGCAAGACGATGGGGACACTGCTGGCAGCGGGCGTTTCCGTGCTTGAGGTATTCGACATCCTCTCGACGATGACAAAAAACGACATAATAAAAGATGCGATTGTTCGCAGCAGAGAGCACATCGTCCAGGGTTCCAATGTTTCGCTGAGTTTGGCTACCGCGGGCTTTTTCCCGAATATGGTCGTCAAGATGATTCAGGTCGGCGAGGAAAGTGGCTCGCTGCCCCAGGTACTCGACAGGACCAGCGATTACTACGAGCGCAAAGTTGATGCTACCGTAAACACCGTGCTAAGCTTGCTTGAGCCAATAATGATTGTAACGGTCGGAGGGATTGTATTGATTGTTATCCTGGCCCTGTATTTGCCTATTTTCTCGATGGGCGGGACCAGTAAAGGTTAATCACGGGATATAAACGTGAGGAGGTAATAAAGTCACGCTGTAAATTGGCCGATTTGCCCTGTGGCAGGTCGAAATTGGTAATTAACCTATTTTTGAGTTTTTAAGGAGAAAGCAAAATGACAAGCAGAAAAGGTTTTACACTCATAGAGCTGATGGTGGTCATCTTCATCGTCGGTATCCTGGCGGCGGTCGCCATACCGATTATGCGTGGCCGAATCGATGCAGCCAAGTGGTCTGAGGGTAGGGCTGGTGCCGGCAGCATTCGCACCGCCGCTCGTGCGTTAATTGCCGAGAAGGGTAACGCCTTCGACTTCACAACAATTAATGGCGCCCTTAATGTTGCGGCTACATACAACGGCCTTGGCTTTTCCAGCACAGACCTTGTCGGCACGTATTTTCCTCAGTCGGCTTACGCGATTGTTTTCACAAATGGTGCAGGTGGTGCTTCGCCCACTTACGTCATCACGGTTACTTCACCCGGGACCGGTTTATCGCCGACGACACCTCT
>Ga0187878_1000416_pt1 | contig 49446 bp, 49 predicted proteins | sample June2016WEW_17_1_FD_132979 | JGI IMG/M metagenome (GOLD analysis project Ga0187878, IMG submission 132979) | Peatland microbial communities from SPRUCE experiment site at the Marcell Experimental Forest, Minnesota, USA - June2016WEW_17_150 | ecosystem: Environmental > Terrestrial > Soil >... | reverse complement strand
CAAAACCACTGCCATTACCCTCAGAGGTTTGGATCAACAGGCCGGTTCCCCCCGGCCAAAAGACAAAGGAAGGAAGTCAGTAAATTCTTATGCCGGGTGTCTCAAAGTCCTTGACACGCGCCGTGCTGTCCGGCTGGTACGGGCAGTCAACATCCTACTGGGCCGGTGGCTCTTTCGGCTACCTTCAGTCGTGGGTAGGCCTGCCGTTTGAGGTGGCCAAGCTCGCCGTCGAAGACCCGGACGATAGCGTGCGCTACTGGATGGCGCGCAACGCCAGGTACTTGGACTACAGCGAGTGGAACTCCCAGACCAACAGGTTCGACGATACGCACCCAGAGCGGAACTTAAAAGCGCGGTTGCGGGCCGACCCGGTACCGGTCGTTGGTGCGGCAGTCTTCGAGAACCCGCGCCTATACGACTCCTTTCTTCTCATAGACCGCGATCTCCCGGCCATGTCGAGACTGGAGCGTTTGGCGTGCATGCGGAATCCCTACGTGTTGACCAGCGGCGCCCAGAAGGTCGCCGGCATGGACCTCCCGATGGAGGAGCGTGAGGAACTGATTCTCGCGCTGCTTACGAATCGGAGCTTTGTCGAAAATGCTCGCTCTCCCTCCTGCGCGTTTGATTCCGACTATGCAAAGCTGTGGGACACGATCAGCCGTTTTCCCGATGGAGATGCGAAGCTCAATTTCTTTCGGCGGATCTATGCTTTGCGCGACAAGAAGACGGAGATCTACAAGGGGTGCGAGAGAGAGCGGCTGCGGTGCGCGATTCTGGAAGGGTGCGACGCAACCCGGTACGATGACTTGGCCGTGTTGGAACTGGGGACCGCTGACAGCCGCCCTGATTGCCGGCAACTGGCCTACTCGAAGCTCCCCGTGGGGAAGGTTCACGAGAAACTGCGAGTGGTCCTCAAGGGGTCTGACAAAGCATCAATCTTGGGGCTGTACTCCAATCCGAACGTGACGGCCACTCAATTGGAGGCGATAGGGCGGCGCGCAGGCGAACTCGACCTATGGGATGAAGCACGCGACCTGCGCAGGGAGCGAACCGCCGCGGACATGGCCTTGTCCTTGTCCTATCAGTTGCCCAGCAAGTCTGCCCGGTACCGTGGTTACGCGTGGGAGGTGCTCTGGGGTCTTGCTGTCGTTGCCTTGAGCCTTGCTTTGCTGGTTGTGGCTCCCGAGGGGCAACGGGCTTTGTTTGGCGTGTTGATAATCGCCTGTTCTACGGCCTTATGGCTCGCACGGTCGCTGCCATTCCAACTTGCATTCGCAGCGAACAATGCTGGGCGGAGATTCAACGAGCTAAGGAAGCTGCTCGGGGCCAAGGATCTGACCGAGAGTGAAGAACAGACCTTCGTGGCAACTGAGCACCTGCTGGCCTCGGGCGCGAGAATCTTCATACGCGGGATCTTCTGGGTGGCCGTTGACCTTCTGGCCATCGGCGGCGTCATCCTGGCCCTGCTGCGGTGAGGCAGTGCGACCCGAAACGGAAACTCGGACGCACGACTCGCGAGGTCAAACCCCAGAATCAGGACTCCGGCCACCGAGAACAACGGAATCCTCCACATGGTACACCGCCTTCCGCACAGCGTGTACACCTGAGGGGGAAAGTAGCTACCGGTGGAAAATTTTGGACGGTGGTATTCTCGCTCGAAAGACGGCCCCACCCTCGCGCGGGTCGCCGTTCCGGACAACCTCCGCGCGCGTCATGCCTTCGGCTTCTTCGCCTGTTTGCTGGCGCGTTCCCGTTCTACCCGTTGGGCCGTGCGCTTCCGGGCCGCGGCAAGGGACGCTTTCTTAGCGCGGGCCGTGCGCTCCTCGGGCGTCATGGTCTCAAGACTCCGCTTGCCGCCCTGAGAACCGTACTTCTGGCCCATGCTCCTGAGGTATTCCAGCACTTCCGGCGGCATTCGCTTCGCCATGCTCTGATCGTACACCTAACACCCGTAAGATTTCCTCGGATGCCGCCAGATTTCTCTTGCACCTAACGGGTGTAAGGTGTATTCTGGGCATGGTTCTGGTGTTCGATTAGTAAAGGGAATCGAACGCTAGGACCGAAACGGGACCGCATCAGATTGGCGTCTGGTACGGCCCCTAACACCAAAGCTGGTTAGGAGCTTCGATGTCTACAAACGAGAATACCGCACCGAGACCGGACGTGTACCAACGTGTCACGTCCCAAATCGTCAACGCAATCGAGAATGGCGTCGGGACCTGGCGTATGCCGTGGCACACGTCCGGCCGCTTTGCCTTCTCACCGATCAACGCGACTACCCATAAGCCCTACCGTGGCGTGAACGTGCTGGCACTGTGGGCCGTGGCGCGTTCCAAGGGCTACGAACGCGGAGAGTGGGCCACGTATCCGCAATGGCAGGAACGGGGGGCGCAAGTCCGCAAGGGCGAGAAGAGCGCTTCCGTCGCGTTCTGGAAATTCGCGGACGGACGCGCGGAGAGTCAAGACGGGGACGAACCGGAACAGGTTAGCTCCCGGTCCCGTCTGCTGTTCTGCCGTGAGTACCACGTGTTCAACGCTGCCCAGGTGGACGGCTACACTCCCAGACCGGACGCGGACGCGCCGATTGAGGAGCGAATCGACTCCGCCGATGCGTTCTTCGGGCGCGTTCCGGCCCGTGTCGCGCATCAGGGCAACCGAGCCTTCTACTGCCCCTCGGATGACACAATCACGCTGCCGCCCTTCGGCGCGTTCCATACGCCGATGGACTACTACAGCACGCGCGCGCACGAAACCGGGCACTGGACGGCCAAAGCGGACCGCTGCAACCGGGAGCTTGGGAAGCGCTTCGGCGATAACGCCTACAGCATGGAAGAACTGGTAGCGGAGTTGACGGCAGCCTTCACGCTGGCCCACCTGGAACTCAGCAGCGAACCGCGTCCGGATCATGCCCAGTACATCGCGGCATGGCTCAAGGTTCTGAAGGCTGACAAGCGGGCCATCTTCACGGCTGCCAGCAAGGCGCAACAGGCAGCGGATTACATTGTCCGGGAGTCCGGGCGCACAGCGGAGGTGGCCGCATGACCGGGCGCTATCTGATCTACACTCCGGTTGGAAGCGCGCGGGACGAGAAGCGCTTCGATAGCGCGTGGCGGAGGTTTGCGGAGGTGTGCCGGTCCCTGCATCGGGACGGACTCAGCTACAGCGTTCAATTGAACCTGGTGGACCTTCGGCCGCACGTCCTGATTACGGCCAGTGGCACAGCGAAACCGCGGCGCCATCCGGCCGCGCATCGGCTGCCGGTTCCGCCCCCCGTCCCGGTTCAGCGCTGCCGGGACCGGGCGCTAGAGGTGGCATGGTTCCTGCCTGAGAACCGGGAACGGCGGAACCACCACACGGGCTACTGGGGCAGGCATCAGGCCCGGTATCAGGAACTATCGGCCATGGCTGAGGAGTTCCTTCGGGCTGAACTGGAGTACTGGCGCGAACTGGAACTGCTCAGCGGGCAGCGGGAGCACTTCAAGCCGGGCCGGACGGATGAAACGGCCTATGCCGATGACGAGGTAGCCGCATGACGCCGGGCACTGAGGTTATCGGCCCGGCATTGGGCACGGGCACGGGAAGGGGAGCGGACGCGGTTCCGCTCCCTCCGCTCCCCGTGCTCCCCGCGCTTCCCTCACCGCTCCCCGCCCAGGTCCGGGAGTACATCAGGGCATCGAAGGCGGAGAACACGCTACGGGGCTACCAGAGCGACTGGCGCGGGTTCTGTTCGTGGTGCGAGGGGCGGAACGTGTGCCCCTTGCCGGCCGCGGCGGAAGCTGTAGCAGCCTATATCGCCGAATGCGCCGGGCACCTCAAGCCGGGGAGCATTCAGCGGAGATTGAACGCCATCGCCGAAGCGCACAAGGCGGCCGGGCTGGATTCCCCGACGCATACCGGCATCGTGCGGAACACCATGAAGGGAATCCGCCGCACTATGGGGACCGCGCCGACGCAGAAGGCGGCTGCCTTGACGGACGATATCCGGGCCATGATCGACGCGACGGATGCGGGCGCAATCGGACTCCGGGACCGGGCGCTAATCCTGCTAGGGTTCGCGGGTGCGTTTCGGAGGTCGGAATTGGTCGGGCTGGACGCGGAGGATTGTGCGTTCAGCAAGGATGGCCTCACAATCGCGCTGCGGCGGTCCAAGACCGATCAAGAAGGGGCGGGCCGCAGGGTTGGTATACCCTACGGATCGAATCCCGCGACTTGCCCGGTGCGCACTATTCAAGCGTGGATCGAAGCCGCGGCGGTCAGCAGCGGGCCGCTGTTCCGGTCCATCAATCGGCACGGGCACCTGAAGCCGGGCCGGTTGAGCGGTATCGACGTGGCGCGGGTGGTGAAAAAGCTGGCGGACCGGGCCGGGCTGGATTCGGCGAAGTATGCCGGGCACTCGCTACGGGCCGGGCACGCCACCGCCGCGGCCATCGCGGGCGCTTCGGAGCGGTCCATCATGAACCAGACGGGGCATCGGTCAGTCCAGATGGTGCGGCGGTACATCCGACAGGGCAGCCTATTCCGGGAGAATAGCGGTGCGAAGCTGGGACTGTAGGCATCGTGGCCGGGAGGCGTATTGGGTGAACCCGTCTTAGATCCTGCCGTTGCAGAACCATCCAGAGTGCCATGGAGAAACTGCGAGCCATGCATCCAGCGCCCCAATCAGGTTATAATTCAATCCACTGAGAAATCCGGGACAACAGTGCAACGCTGAAACGCATGAACAAAGAACTTTTACGCAAACACATCGCCGATTACCTGGCCAAGCGGAACGCGAACCCGGCTGGCTTTGCCGCTGACCTCAACGAGCGCAAAGAACGCGCCGCGTATTACCAATCTTGGACGCGAGAGCGGCTTGAGCACATGGGCGCGGAGGAGTTTAGCGAATACCTATCCAAGCTCTGGGCCATGCGCATCTGGGGCAACAAACAATATGTCGTGGATAAACTGATCGCCGACAACGGGCTTCCAAACCTGCTGAAACGTCTTTCTGAGCTGATTTGGTCGGACCTCCCGCTCGATCAACGATGGGAAACATTCCGCGGCACGATAAAAGGCGTAGGACCAGCTATGATGAGTGAGATCCTGTGCCACGCCCACCCCACCGCCTGTATGCTCTGGAATCGCCGCGCCTATGTTGGCCTCAACTATCTTGGCGTTCCTGATCTCCCCCGCTACAACTACCAGTTCACGGGCCGGAAATACCAAGACCTTTGCAAGACGGTGACCGAGATTGCGAAGGAGATGCAGGCACTGGGAGACGTCGATACCAACCTCCTGGCCGTGGACTACTTCATCTGGGACGAGCTTCAGGTGGCTGAGAGCCTCACCGACATGTACAAGCCGATCCTTGCGCCCGCCCATGTGGACAACGTGGAGGCCGCTACGTCCGTTTTCATCCACGATGAAGTCCGCGACAAAATCGCACACATCGGCACATGGCTCGGGTTTCAGGCCGACACTGAAAAGAAGGTCGCGGGAGGGGCGGTTGTGGACGCGATCTGGGAGGCGACGATTGGCAACATGGGTCGCGTGATCTACGTCTTCGAGGTCCAAACGAAAGGCTCACTCGACAGTCTCATTCTCAACTTGTTGAAGGCGCTGAGCAATCCCGCCGTGCAAGGCGTAGTGGCTGTCTCTGACGCCACCCAACTTGAGAAAATCAGGTCGGAGGTCGCCACCGTACCCAGTCTCAGGGACAAGCTGAAATGCTGGAACTACACGTCGGTACTGGAGGTTCACGATGCCCTCGAATCCGTCTACGAAGCCATCAACAGCCTCGGACTCGTGCCCCAAGGCTTTTGACGGCTAGAGTAACGCGGAATCTGCGCGCACGTTGACCCCGGACCTTCAACTGGAAGACTCGCCCGGTTTTTCTTTTGCCACGTCTGCGCGCCCGAAATCGGCTATGAGCACCCGGCGGGGTACCCTCTCGAACATTGATTCGCGGGCGGGCAGCATCGACCGGAGGTTTGTGACGCGGATTGTGACGTAACCCTGCTTCCAGCACGGAATTTCACGGCGAGTCACCGAACGCTACGGTCGGATGCGGTCCTCGGTCATCTCCCAGCGCTTCCGACACTTGGGCGCGATCAGTGACACTTCGTGAACCTCGACCTAGACAATTCACACGCAGGAGGTCACAGGTTCGAGTCCTGTCGCGCCCACCACTTATCGGCCACTTCCGGTTTTCGCGCGCCCCTCGTCGAGAAAGCCGGATTCCACAAGATGGAATTCAGGTGCCGGCGGGCGCCGCAACCAATCCCTGCAAAGGCCTGCGCTCATTGGCGTGGCCGTTCCACGGTGCAGAATTGGGCGCAAAGCCGGGGAACCGCGCACTCGGGTGCGCGCCGGACAGGATAAGGTAGGAAGGTGCGCATGTCTCCCGCATCATCGGCCCTCTCGCGCAGAGCCTTTCTGGGAGCGGCCGCGTCCTTGGCCGTGGCAGACAGCCGGCGCGCTCGGGCCCGCGAAGCGCCCGGTGGCGGACGGAGGAAGCTGCGGGAATTCGGCTACGGGCAGGTGTCCCTCACCGGCGGACCACTCGCCAGCCAATTCCAGCGCATCCAGGCTTCGTATCTGGCCCTCGACGATGACCGGCTGTTGAAGGTGTACCGGCAGCGTGCCGGCCTTCCGGCGCCCGGCGAGGACATGGGTGGCTGGTACGACGCCAACGGGTTCGTGCCCGGCCACCTATTGGGCCAGTTCATCTCCGGGTTGGCACGGCTCGCCGCCAATACGGGCGATGCCGCCGCTGCGGCGAAGGCCCGGGCGCTGGTGGAAGGGTACGCCGCCGCATTCGAGAAGGACCGGAACCCGTACGCCAGCCCCAAGGCCTCCACAACCTGGCCCTGCTACGTCCTGGACAAATACGAAGCCGGACTGCTGGACGCGGCGTCGTTGGCCGGCATCGAGCGGGCTGGCACGCTTCTGCCGCGCGTGGTCGAGGCCGCCCTTCCCTTCATTCCGGACCATGTTTACGACCGCGGCCCCAACAGTCCCAAGCAAGCGCCGTATGACGAGCCGTACATCCTGCCCGAGAACCTGTTCCGGGTTTTCGAACTCACCGGCGAGCGGCGCTACCTGGAACTGGCGAGGAAGTACCTGCTGGACGCGGACTACTTCGATCCGCTGGCGCAAGGCCGCAACGTCCTGCCCGGAAAACACGGCTACAGCCACGTGGTCGCGTTGAGTTCAGGGGCCAAAGCCTACGAGGTGCTTGGCGATCCGAAGTACCTGCGGGCGATTCAGAACGCTTGGGACATGCTGGAGCAGACGCAGGAGTACGCGTCGGGCGCATGGGCGCCGAAGGAGACATTCGTCCAGCCGCATCAAGGCGAGCTGGCGGCCAGCCTCACCTCCACCCACGACCACTTCGAGACGCCGTGCGGATACTACGCCCACTCCAAGCTGGCCCGGTATCTGCTGAGCTTCACCGCGGACGCGCGCTACGGAGACGGCCTGGAGCGAATTCTGTGGAACACGATTCTGGGTGCGACAGATCCGGGTGGGCAGGGCAATTTCTTCTACTATTCGGACTACCATGCCCAGGCGAAGAAGGGCTACTATCAACGGAAATGGCCGTGCTGCGCGGGGACGCTGGTGCAGTCGGTCGCGGACTATCCCATTGACCTGTACTTCCGGGACGACCGCTCGCTCTACGTAAACCTGTATGCCGATTCCGTGGTCCGCTGGAAGGTGAAAGGGGTGCCGGTGAAGATCGTACAGCGCACCAGCTACCCGGAGAACGAATCGGTGGAGTTGCGGATTTTCCCCGAGACGCAGGCGGACTTCACGGTTCACCTTCGGGTTCCGGGATGGCTCGAGCGGCCGCCGCAAATCCTGGTCAACGACAGGCCGGTTTCGGTGAAGGCCGAGCCGGGGACATTCGCCGCAGTCCGCCGTAGATGGCGGGCGAACGACACGATACGCCTCACGCTCCCGTTCTCGTTCCGCACCGTGGCGATCGACGACCGGAATCCGCGGATCGTGGCCGTGATGTACGGGCCGGTGATGCTGACCGCGGTGAATCCACCGGCGGAACTCTCCGCAACGGCCGCGCGGCTCAAGCACATGAAGGCTGTGCCTGGCCGCGCGCTCGAGTTCGAATGCACCACCACGAGCGGGCCGGTGCGGTTCAAGCCGTTTTACCAAGTGCGGGAGGAGACCTACAGCACCTACGTTCTGCTGGTGTAGGGTACTCCGAGTGTTCACTGGCGGCTGCCGTGTCAGCACGGACGGAGCAACCGGTCCACCGCGTCGAGCGCATCCTCCAGCACGCGCTCGGGGTCGCGGTCGGCGGCCGGGATGACTTCGATCGGCCCGGGACCGGTGGGGCGCCAGCGGGCGGTGAAGCGCGGGCAGGGGGCTCCGGCGAAGATGGTCACCAGCGGGACGCCGCAGGCCGCGGCCGCGTGCTGGCCGGCGGAGTCGTAGCCAACGTAGAGGCGGCTGCGCGCGATGATGCCGGCGAAAGCCGCGAACGATCCCTCGAACATCCGGATGCGGTCCTGGCGCGCGCCGATGGCGCGGCGCACGCGCTCCTGCTCTTCGCCGCCCGGACCCGAATCGACGACGACCTCGAGCCCGCGGCCGGCCAGCGCCCCGAGCAGGTGCTCCTCGAACTCGGGCGGCAGGCCTTTGGCCAGGTTCTCTCCCACGCCGAGGCTGACTGCAACGTCCGCAGCGGATGCAGGCGGCGCGGCGGGCGCGATCCAGGCGCGCGCATCGGGGACGCCGAAGGTTTCGGCGATCCAGCGCCGCGCCAGGGAGCCGAGCGGTTCGTCGGTATCCGCCCCGTACGCCCGGCCCTCGAAGAAGTAGTAACTCTCCTCCGGGCAGACGGGGACGAGGCCAAGCTGCGTGAGGCGCGAGTCGGGATCGATCACGATGCTGCCGCGCTCCTCGATTCGCGGGCAGGCCTGCAAACGCTCGCGCAGGGTTCCGCGGCGGTAGGCGACGGGCAGGTGCTCGATGCGCGGATCGCCGGCGAAAAGCTGATAACTCTTCTCCCCGCCCGCCAGCACGATGCGCGCCGCCGGGAAGCGCCGTTTGGCGGCGTCCAGAACCAGGCTGGTGATGGCCACGTCCGCGCCCAGCGTAACTCGCGAGAGGACGTACACCGCCTCGGCGTCGCCTTCGAATCGCCGCGGCCGGCGCACGCGCCGGTAACGCGCCAGGAGCTCGGCGACGCACGATCCCGGCAGCGCCGCGGCAATCACCTCGGAGAACAGCGCGGCGTAAGCGTCCACCAGGCGCGGCTCGAACCGATCCGAGAGGCCCTCGGCCAGGATGCCGAACAGCGCGCGGCTGCCCTCCTCGCTCGCCGCCTCTTCGATCAGGCGCTCGACAGACGCAACGGGCCACGCCTGGCCGCGAATCGAGCAGTCGAGAATTCGCCGGGCGGTCTCAGAGATACTTTCCAACGAGCAGTTCCAGTTTCTTCCGCGTGGCCTCGGGAACCAGGCTGCGGTCCGTGATGATGGCGTGCTGGAGCGCCGAGCCGCAGGCGCAGGCCCGCGCCGCCTCCAGCTCCGTCACCGCCCGCGCCACCACCTTGCAGGCGTTCTCCGCGTTCTTCATGAGGTTGCGGATGATCTGGTCCACGGTCACGGCGTCGTGATCGGGATGCCAGCAATCGTAATCCGTCACCATGGCCACGGTGGCGTAGCAGATCTCGGCCTCGCGCGCCAGCTTGGCCTCCTGGAGGTTGGTCATGCCGATGACGTCCATGCCCCAACCGCGGTACACGTTGGACTCCGCCTTGGTCGAGAATTGCGGGCCTTCCATACACAAGTAGGTTCCGCCACGCTTGGCGCTCACGCCCTCCGCCAGGCAGGCCTGGTAGACGGCGTCAGCCGTTTGCGGGCAGATGGGGTCGGAGAAGCCGATGTGAACCACCAGCCCGTCTCCGAAGAAAGTCGAGGCGCGCCCTCGCGTGCGGTCGAAGAACTGGTCCGGAAGGACGAAATCCAGCGGCCGGTGCTCCTCCTTGAGCGAGCCGACGGCGCTGAGCGAGATGATGCGCTCCACCCCGAGCGACTTGAAGCCGTAAATGTTCGCGCGGAAATTCAGCTCCGAGGGAGAAATGCGGTGGCCGCGCCCATGCCGCGCCAGGAAGGCCACTTGCTTGCCACCCAGCGTCCCCACGACGTAGCTGTCCGAGGGCCGCCCCCAGGGCGTCTCGAGGGCCAGTTCCTGCTGCAACTCAAACCCGGGCATGGAATAGAGCCCGCTGCCGCCGATGATTCCGATTTGTGCTTTCAAGTGTGCGCTCCGCCGAAGCTACAGGGGTGAGTATTCGAAATCCACTCCGGTCTATACGATCTCTTCCTTGTCCGGATCCCAGCGCACCGTTCGGCCTTTCCGGTAGCTTTCCACCGCCATCCGGCAGGCGATGGAAACGCGGAAACCCAGCTCGAACGGGCAATTCGGCTGGTCGCCCGAGCGGATGCAATCCAGGAAATTCCGCATGTGCGCGTTCTTCCGCGTGGCGGTCTGCCCCAGCATTTCGGCGCCGTCCGGCCGGTTCACCTTCTGCGGCGCATAGCGGATCTGCTGGCCCCTGGAGACCGTACCGTCGCCGCCGAGCACATCCTCGGTGACACCGTAATGGCTGTTGCCGAAGCCGGAGTCCCAGGTGAACAGCAGCTCCTCGGCGTGCTCCATGGCGACGCTCATCGTGTCCGGCACTTCGCGCCCATCCTTCCACAGGAAGATGCCGCCGGTCGCGGTGAGCGCCTTGGGGATTCCCAGGCCCAGCACCTTGTACCAGAAGGCAAGCTGGTGGCACATGTTCTCGTGGAAGTTGCCCCCCGAGTAGTCCCAGAAGAACCGCCAGTTCAGATAGCGGTTGGCGTCGAACGGACGCTTGGGCGCCTCGCCCAGGAACGAGTTCCAGACGATGTTCTCCGCGGTCATGCCCGGATAGACCGGCCGGCTCCACTGCGGCTTGCCGTGCGGCGTGTTGCGAAACATGTGCCCGTGGATGGCGGTGATCTTACCCACGTACCCGGTGGCCAGGATGTTCACGGCGTCGGCGACCTGCCCGGTGGAGCACCACTGGTGGCCGATCTGGACCGTGCGCCGGCCCGCCTTCTCGACGGCCGCGCGCATGCGCTTGGCGTGCTCGACGGTGAAGGCCATCGTCTTTTCCTGGTACACGTGCTTGCCGGCGCCGAGCGCGGCGCAGAATTGCTCGCAGTGCAGGTGCTGCGGCGTCGCGATCAGCACGGCGTCGATGGAGTTGTCCTCGAGCAGGTAGCGGTAGTCCAGGTAGGTCTTGGCGTTGGGCGCGAGCTTGCCGGCCTCTTCCAGCCGCCCGGTGTACACGTCGGCGAAGGCGGCGAACTCGGTGTCCGGGCACTCCATCGCCTCGCGCACCAACTGCATGCCGCGCTCCCCCGGCCCGATCACCCCGAGGCGAATCCGCTCGTTCGCACCCAGCACCCCGGAGGGCGCCGCGAGCGTGCCCGCCAGTCCGCCGGCGAACTTCCCAATGAATCTACGGCGTGAATCCATGCTGGCTCGACCTCATTCTAGCATCGCAACCGCTGGCTGGCGCGCGCGGTTCGACGCTCAGTGATCCCGATCCGTCACCAGTTCCGTGATGGCGCACAGCGCGCGCTGATACGGCGATTCGGGGAACTCGCCGATGAGCGCGCGGGCCTTCTCGGTAAACCGCCGGGCGCGCTCCCGCACCCGCTCGATGCCGCGTCCCCGCCGAATCAGCTCCAGAATGCTGGAGAACGGTGTCCGCTCGTAGTTGCGATCCTCGAGGACCGTCGCCACCATGCGCCGCTCCTCGGGGCCGGCTTCCTCGAGCGCGTAGATGAGCGGGAGAGTCACCTTGCCTTCCCAAAGGTCGTTGCCCACCGGCTTCCCCAGAACGTTCTCGTGGGCCGTGAAATCCAGAATGTCGTCGATGAGCTGGAAGGCCATGCCCACGTTCCAGGCGAATTCTCCCAGCTTGTCCTCGCTGGCCGGGTCGGCGCCCGCGACGATCGCGCCCAGCCGCGCGCAGGTCGAGAACAGGCCCGCCGTCTTGCGGTCCACCAGGTCCATGTAGTCCGCCTCGGTCACCTCCATCGAGCCGATCCGCTGGAGTTGCAGCAACTCGCCTTCGACCATGGTTTGCGTTACGCCGATCAGCAGGTCCAGCACGTGAAAGCTGCGCGTCCGCAGGGTCATCTGGAAGGCCTGCATGTAGAGCCAGTCGCCCGCCAGCACCGAGGTGTGGTTGCCCCACTTCATGTTGGTCGAGGGCCGGCCGCGGCGCGTTCGGGCGTCGTCGATCACGTCGTCGTGCACCAGCGTGGCGCTGTGGATCATCTCCACCACCGCGCCCAGCCGGACCGCGCTCTCCCCGCCATCGCCGATCAGCTTGGAAGCCAGCAGAACCAGCGTAGGACGCAGCCGCTTGCCACCGCTGGCCTGCAAGTACTGGCCGATGGTGGTGATCGCTTCCACCGGCGCGATCCACTCCAGGCCGATCTCCCGCTCGACCTGGCGTAATTCCGCCTCGACCAGCCCGACGATCTCTCGCGCCGCCAGCGACTCCCCGGCTTTTCCGGACTCCATGGATTCCTTCCAGTCTAGCATCCGCTCCCGCGTTCCAGCGGGTGGGCCGCCGCAGCAGGTTGACAAGGTGTCCGATTTAGATGTAGTCTAAATCAGAGTGACCCGTTTGTCGCCCCAGCAGTTGGATGCCCTGGCCCGGGCTCGCCACCTCAAGATCACCCCGCAGCGCCGCGCCATCGTCGAATACCTGGCCTCGACCGAGCATCACCCCACGCCGGAAGAGATCCTGTCGGCCGTGAACCGCCGCTTCCCTCTCACATCCCGCGCCACCGTGTACAACACCCTCAGCCTCCTGAAGGAAAGCGGGCTCATTCGGGAGGTCTTCCTGGCGGGGGTTCTGCGCTTCGACTCCAACCTCGGCCCGCATCACCATTTCGTCTGCCGCCGCTGCGGGAGGGTGGAAGACATCCGCTGGGAGGCCGTGAAGCCCTTTCCAGTCGGAGAACTACCGGGCAAGCAGGTCGTCGATTCGTTTGAGATCACCCTGCGCGGGCTGTGCGCCGCCTGCCGCAGAAGGACTTGAGTTTTTCTAGGCCTGTAGATTAGACTATATCTAAATTTAGACATCAGCCAGATAAGGAGCACAACCATGGACCAACCCAAGACCATGACCACCGTCACCGGCATTCCCGTCGGCGATAACCAGAATTCACTGACCGCAGGCCCGCGCGGGCCCGTTCTCATGCAAGACTACCTGCTGAACGAGAAGATGGCCCACTTCAACCGCGAGCGCATCCCCGAGCGCATCGTGCACGCCAAGGGCTCCGGAGCGCACGGAGTCTTCGAGGTCACCCAGGACATCACCCGCTGGACCAAGGCCAAGCTGTTCGACCAGATCGGCAAGAAAACCGAGGTGTTCGTGCGCTTCTCCACCGTCGGCGGCGAGAAGGGATCGGCGGACACCGAGCGCGACCCCCGAGGCTTCGCGGTGAAACTCTACACCGAGGAAGGCAACTGGGACATGGTGGGCAACAACACCCCCGTCTTCTTCATTCGCGATCCGCTCAAGTTCTCGGACTTCATCCACACCCAGAAGCGCGACCCGCAAACCAACCTCAAATCGCCCACCATGATGTGGGACTTCTGGAGTCTGTCGCCGGAATCGCTGCATCAGGTGACGATTCTTTTTTCGGACCGCGGCACGCCCTGGGGCTTCCGCCACATGAACGGCTACTCCAGCCACACCTTCTCGCTCATCGACGCCAAAGGCGAGCGGGTGTGGTCGAAGTGGCACTTCAAGACCCTGCAAGGGATTCGAAATTTCGTCCGCGAAGAAGCCATCGAAATGGCCGGCCGGGACCCGGATTTCGCGCAGCGCGATTTGTTCGAAGCGATTGAGCGCGGAAATCACCCCCGCTGGCGCGTGTGCCTCCAGATCATGACCGAGGAGCAGGCCCGGACGTTCCGTTACAATCCTTTCGACCTGACCAAGGTGTGGTCGCACAAGGAGTATCCCCTGCACGAGGTGGGCATCATGACCCTGAACCGCAACCCGGAGAACTACTTCGCCGAGGTCGAGCAGGCCGCCTTCGCGCCGGCCAACGTCGTTCCCGGCATGGGCTTCTCGCCGGACAAGATGTTGCAGGCTCGCATTCTGTCCTATCCCGACGCGCACCGTTACCGCCTGGGCGTCAACTACGATTTGCTCCCCATCAACCGGCCCAAGTGCCCGGTCCACGTCTACCACCGCGACGGCGCGATGCGCTTCGACGAGAACGGCGGCGCCGGCCCGAACTACGAGCCAAACAGCTTCGGCGGACCGGTGGAGGACCCGAGCTACAAGGACCCGGCTTGGGACCTCGGGGAGACCGTCGCCGCGCGTTACGACCACCGCGCAGGCAACGACGACTACACCCAGGCGGGCGACCTGTTCCGGCTCCTGAAGACCGAGGAACAGCAACGCCTGATCCACAACCTCGTCGCCAGCATGAAAAGCGTCCCCAAAGAAATCCAGCTCCGCCAGCTCGAGCACTTCTTCAAGGCCGACCCGAAGTACGGCCAGGGCGTGGCCCAGGGCCTGGGCCTGGCGCCATAGGCTCCCAGGCCGCGGGCTGGTGGCGCACGCGGTATCAGGGCAATCGGAGAGAAACGCGCATGAACCCTGTCCCCCCCAACCAGCAGCAGGCTCTGGTCGAGCGATTGATGAAGGCGTGCGGCGGAGCGTATCCGCCTGAAACGCGCCGCAAGTACTTCTTGTCCGGACCCCAGTGGGCCGCCGCCTACGAGGGGCAGGCCCTGTTCCACGCCCCCACGCGCGAGCCGATCGGCTTCGAGGAAATCATCCGCCATTACGGCGAGATGGGCATCGCCAACTGGTCCACGCACGACACCGATGTCATTCCCACGGAGATGCTCGGCAAGGAGGAACAGTGGGCGGTGGTCGAGCGCATCAAGAAGGCGCTCCGGGAGAACGGCCTCCGCTGCTCGATGGTGACCACCGAGACGTTCTACCACGCGGTCTGGGCGGCCGGGCCGGCCGCCGAGGCGCCGGAGGTCCGCGAGTACGCGAAATTCCGCCTCAAGAACACCGTCAAAATCGGCCACGAACTGGGCGCCAGCTATGCCGTCTATTGGCCCGGCTCGCTGGGCTACTCCGTTCAGGGGGCCATCGACGAGACCCAGACGCTACGCTGGTACGCCGACGCACTCAACGCCGTCTGCGAGGCGGACATCGAGATCGCTGCGCACCGCGGTCGCCCCACGCTCAAGCACTGCCTGGAGGCCAAGCCGTTCGAGCCGCAGGCGGAGATCCTGCTGCCCACCAGCGACGCCATGCTCGGCTTCATCAATTCCGGGCTGCTGACGCACCCCGAGATGGTCGGTCTGAACCCCGAATACCTGCATGAGCTGATGTGGGGAGGCGCGGTGCGCGCCGCACTGGCCCGGGCGCTGCTGGCCGGCAAGCTGTGGCACTTCGACATCAACGACGGCTACAAGCTGAAGCATGACGTCGACATTGCCATCGGCCTGGTCAACCCGCTGGACTGGCTGAACATCCTGGTTCTGCTGCGCAGCCACGGCTACAACGGCCCCTTCAACCTGGACTTCAAGCCGCCCCGCACCACCAGCAATTTCGGCGTGTTCGAGGTCAGCTTCCCCTCCGCCGTGGATCGTTTCATCACCCTCTGGGAGATGGCCGGCGAGGCGATCGAGGACCCGATCGTCAAGGAAGCCACCGAGGCGCTCAAGGCCGGCGGCGGCGCCGCCGACCCGCACGACGCCGAGGCCGTAACGGCCGCCAACAAGGAGCTGCTCACCCTGCACGAGCTGATCGCGCACCGCCTGGTGCAGATCCTGCTCGGCCTGCACCGCGGGCGGATGTACAGCGTCTGAGTAGCCGGGCGCACAACTAGGATCGGAACGTTCGCCTATCCAACATTGACAATGCTGGACAGGCAGGGTATGGTCGTATCAGGAGTCCCAAGGGAGGACGGCTTCCATGAATGTCAACCTTACCCCCGAGTTGGAGCGGCTGGTGCGGAAGAAAGTCAAGACGGGCCGCTATAATTCCGCGAGCGAGGTAGTGCGCGAGGCGTTGCGACTGTTCGAAGAACACGAGCAAATGCGGCAGATGCGGGTGGCGGAGATGGGCCGCAAGATTCGCGAAGGCTGGGATTCCCTCCGGCGTGGCGAGGGCGCCGACGGTGAGCGGTTTATGACGCAACTCGGAGCAGGCCTCGACGAGATGGAGAGTGGAAAAAGGGCCCAGTGAGCCGCTTCAGGCTCTCCTCCCCTGCTCGAGCGGATTTGCGCGAGATTCGCGACTACATCGCCCAAGACAGCGTTCCCGCCGCCCGGGACTTTCTGGCCAAACTCACGTAGACCTTTCGAGGCCTTGCGGAAATGCTCGGCAAGGGCCACATCCGCGAAGACATAACCGACCTCCCCGTGCGCTTCTGGCCGGTTGGTTCTTACCTCATCGTTTACGACGCAGGGAAGCGACCGATTGAGATTCTTCGGGTCCTTCATGGCGCTCGGGACGTGGAAAGCATTCTTGGAAGCCAGTAGGCAGCGACTCCACACCAGCTCGGCCTGACGGAATCGCACGCTCGCCCCGGGGACTCAGCCACAATGAGAGCATGACCGGATTCGGGCGCACCCTCATCGCGATCAGCGCGATTCTGGTGATCGCCGGGCTCCTGCTGACGCTTGGCGCGCGCCTGCCCTTCCGCATCGGCCGGCTGCCCGGCGACATCGTCATCCGCGGAAAGAGCTCGGTGTTCTATTTCCCGTTGACGACCTGCCTGGTGCTGAGCCTGGTACTATCGCTGGTGATGTGGCTGGCGGGACGGCGGTAGGCCGAGTTCATTGCACCGCCCACCACACTGGCGCCGTCGGAGAATGTCCGTAGAGGAGTCTGTGACGGAATACGGTTACACCACCATCTTCGAACCCCTGCCAGAGGGTGGCTTTAACGTGTCCGTACCGGCCATCCCCGAGATCTGCACGTACGGCGAGACCCTGGAAGAGGCGCGCGAGATGGCGCGAGATGCCATCCGCTGCTTCCTGGAGAGCGCCGTTAGGGCCGGCGAGTCTATCCCCAGCGACGTTCACCACCTCACCACGGAGCGTGTGGCGGTCACCCTCCCGTAATCTCGCCGGATGCCGCCGAGGCTCCCGGTTCTCAAGCCCAAGCAGATACAGCCCCTGTAGCCCGGCAAGCCGCCTGCGCGCGCCGGCCGGAGGCAAACCTATTTCACCGGCCCTATTCTTTCCAGGGGCCAGTAGACGAAGACGGCTTTGCCGTAGATGCAGCTCCGGGGCACCAGCCAGCCGTTGCGGCTGTCGTTCGAGGAGTTGCGGTGATCTCCCAGCACGAAGTAATTGTCCGGGTCCACCGTTCGCGCCGGCATGGACAGGTAGTCGCGGTATTCCCTGGGCACGTAGTCCTCCTGGAGCGGCCGGCCGTTCAGGATGAGCGTGCCCCGGTCGACGGCCACGGTATCGCCGGGAACCCCGATCACGCGCTTGATGTAGGATTTGGTCTGGTCGCCGGGAAACCAGAACACGATCAGGTCGCCGCGCTTGATCGAGCCGATCCCGAAGCGGTAAACGAACTTGTTAACGAAGATGCGCTCCTGGTCCACCAGCCCGGGCATCATGCTGGTCCCCTCGACCTTCACCGGCTGGTAGATGAAGATGATCACCACGAAGGCGATGACCACCGAGAGGGCCAGGTCGCGCGCCCAGGAGAAGACCGCCCTTGCCGCCGAGGGCCGGCGCGGCTGAGAGGGGTCGGGCAGGCGGGCGTGCTCTTCGTTCATACTTCTATTCTCGCGCCGTTTTTCGCGCCAGCAACCGCCCCAGCACCGGCAGCGGCACCGCGCCCTCCCCGAGCGCCCGCTGGTGGAACGCGTCCAGCCGGAAGTCGTCGCCCAGCGCCTGGCGCTCCTGGTCCCGCACGCGCAGCCAGTCCCGCCAGCCCACGTAGTAGGTCGGCAACTGGCAGGACGACAGTTGGGCGCGCTGCAATTTCGCCGCCGCTTCCTCGGTCTCCTGGAAGGTCTGCCGGGTCATCAACTCGAGCGCCTGTTCACCGGTCATTCCGGTGGTGTGCAGCCGGATGTCCAGGATGGCGTTGGCCAGCACACGCAGTTCTTCCTTCTGGAAGGTCAACCGCAGCTCCGGCGAATCGTCCAGGTAGCCCGCGTCGAGCATCATCTGGGTAGCGTACTGCGCCCAGCCCTCGACGTAGGGACCGTTGCCGAATACCGATCGGAGCACCCTGCGCGACCTGGGATCCATGCCGTTGGCGTACTCGGCCTGGACGTAGTGGCCCGGCACCGCCTCGTGCATAGTCAGCAGCTTGAGCTTATAGAAGTTGTACTCCCGCAGCTTGGATTCCTGGCGCTGCCTGGGCCAGTCCGCCGGAATCGGCGTGATCCAGTAAAAGGCCCCCAGCTTGGGCTCCAGCGCCGGCGCCGGCATGAATCCTCCAACCGCGTAGATGCCCCGCAAGAACTCCGGAGTTTCGATCACCTCGAGGTTCTGGTGCATCGGCAGCACCAGCAGGTCATGCGCACGAACGAACTGCCGCGCCTCCTCGAGATCGCGCTTCGCCTCGGCGAAATACGTCTCCGGCTGCGCGTGGCGGTCCGCGATGGTGCTCAGCACCTCGCGGATGGTGGTGTTCGGGTCCGCGTGCGCGGGGTGATCGGGGTGCCACTTCTTGTGCAGCGGGCCGGCCAGCTCCAGCATTCGCGCGCGCACCGCCTTGAGGTCCGCCTCCGCCGCTTCCAGCACCTGCTCCGGCGTGCGGTCGGCGCCGAGCAGGTAGCGGAACTTGGCCCGGTAATTCTCCGGCCCCAGCCGCCAGGCGTCCTCCGCCGCCGGCCGCAGCTCCGACTTCAGCCAGGCGCTGAAGCCCAGCAGGGCCTGGATGGCCGGCCCGGCCGCCCGGTCGTAGAGCGCGCGCAGATCCTCGGGAACCGCGCCGCGAATGGTTCTGTCGATCAGCGAAACGTTGCCGGCGTTCTCCTCGATCGCCACCCTGGTCCAGATGCCGGGCGAATCCACCAGATTGCGCTTGGCTTGCTCGAGGAACGCCGGCAGCTTCTCCAGCCGTGCGATGATCTGGCGCAGCCGGGCCTGGAGGGGCGCGTACTGGAGCACGTAGGGCGAGAACAGCGCGTTTCCCGCCAACTCCACGTAGACCGTCGGGTTGTGCCGGTAACTCCGGATCCCGTCCAGCTCGAGCAGCGCCAGCGAGATCTGGTCCCGGACGATCTCGTAATCCGCACGGTCCTCCGCGCTCCATCGCGCCGGGTTCAGCTTCGACAAGCGCTTCTGGAAGCCGCGGTAGAACCGCCGCTGCCCTTCCAGCGCCACCGGGCTGAAGTCGTCGAGCATTTCGTCCAGGTTCTTACCCGGGCGTTGGTGGCATCCGGCGGCCGTCGCCGAAACCGGCGAGAACTCCAGCGTCGAGTAGACGAACTCCTCCGCCAGGGGCCCGAAGGCCTCCGGTTCGCGCGCCCTGTTGCAGCCACTCAAACTCAGCACCAGCAGTCCGGCCAAAGTAGCGTATCTCATCACGCTATAATTCTCTCTCGGACCGATGCAGAGGAAAAGAGCATTCCCGCTGATCGCGCTGGCGCTGTTGCTGGCCGCCTGTGGCCGCAAGCCACAGCCTCCCCAGAACCTCTCGGTTACCTTCTTCGATGTCGGGCAGGCCGATGCCGCGCTAATCCGCACCCCGGAAAACGAGACCATTCTCGTCGATACCGGCCACAACGGCCGGACCGCCGAACTGCTGCGCCAAGAAGGCGTCTCCAGCATCGATCTCGTGGTCCTCAGCCATGCCCACGCCGACCATACCGGCGGCCTGGCCGCCATTCTCGACGCCTTCCCCGTGCGCGAGATCTGGTATTCCGGCCTGGACTACAGATCATCGTTCCGCCCCCTGCTGGGACGCGCCGAGCGCTTCGAGGCCGTCACCGCCGGCGCCGAGAAGCGCTTCGCCAAGCTCACCCTCACCGTGCTCCACCCCGAATCGCTCCCGCTTCGCCCGCGCTCCAGCTCCGTCAACGACCACTCCCTGGTGCTCAAAGTCGCCTACCCCACGGCCCAGTATCTTTTCCCCGGCGATTGCGAGATGGAGTGCTGGGAGGACCTCTTCAAGTACCACCGCTCCGAACTCCGCGCCGACGTCCTCAAGGCCGCCCACCACGGCTCGGAAACCGGGACCAGCTCCGGCGTTCTCGGCAACGTCCGCCCCAAGACGTTCGTCGTTTCCTGCGGCCGCGGCAATGAGTTTGGCCACCCGCACGAGATCGTGCTCAAGCTGGTCGAAGCGCTCGGCGCCCGCATCTTCCGCACCGACGAGCAGGGCACGATTCGCTGCCTCGGGACCGCCTGCGCGGGGGCGCGCTGAGCGCGGCCTGGTCTCGGTCTCAGCTTGCTTTCACCAGGTCCAGGAAGGCGCGGGCCGCGTGGCTCAGCAGCCGGCGCGCCGGATACACCAGCCGGATCTTGCGCTCCGCGCGCAGCTCCTTCACCTCCACCTCGCACAGCAGCTTCTGCCGGACCTCCTGCTCCACGCACATCCGCGGCAGGAACGCCACGCCTTCGTTCCGCTGCACCATGCGCCGGATGGTCTCCACGGTGGGCATCTCGACGTCCATGTTCAGCGTCACCTTGTGCCGCTGGAACTCCCGCACCACCGTCTCGCGGTACGGCGAGACCACGTTGTGCGCGATAAACGTCTCCATCCCCAGATCGGCGATCGACACCGGCTTCCGCTTCGCAAAGCGGTGCTTCGGCGAGACCACGAAGGCCAAGTGATCGGTGTAGATCACGCTCGATACCAGCCGTTCGTCCTGGGGGTCGTAGCTGATCACGCCCAGCTCCAGGTCGCCGTCGATCAACTGCGCCGGCACCCTGCTCGACAAGCTCCGCCGCACCTGCACCTTCACCTTGGGATAGCGCCGCCGGTACTCCTCGATGTGCTGGAGCAGATACAACGCCGTGGATTCGTTGGCCCCGATGACCAGCCGCCCGGCCGCGTGGTCCTTCAGCTCCGCCAGGGCGTTCTCCAGGTCCCGCCCGAGGTTTTCGAAGCGCCGCGCGTACTCGGCCACGATGCGCCCCGCGTCGGTCAGCAGCAACTGCCTGCCGCTGCGGTCCATCAGTTTCGCGCCCAGCTCGTTTTCCAGCCGCTGGATCGCCAGGGAGACCGCCGGCTGCGTCCGCAGCAACTTCTCGGCCGCCCGCGAGAAGCTTTTCTCGCCGACGACGGTCAGAAAGGTTCGGAGGAGGTAGAGTTCCATAGAGAGCGCCAGCGCATAAATCCCATTTATAACATCAAATGCATTTATGCGCAAGTCTAGAATTATCAATTTGCCAAATTCTGCCCGCTCCCCCATAATCGTTTTAAGTCCGTTGCCGGAGAAACAGGCCGGCCGCGGGCCGTATCCCCCATAGCGCGGGCGGAAGCTCATGAACGATCGCGTATACATTTTCGATACGACCCTCCGGGACGGCGAACAATCACCCGGTTGCAGCATGACGGTTCCGGAGAAAGTCCGAATGGCTCACAAGCTGGTCGAGCTCGGCGTCGACATCCTCGAGGCCGGGTTCCCGATCGCATCGGAAGGCGACTACCAGGCCGTCGATGCGGTGAGCCGCGAGTTCCCGTGGGTGCAGGTGGCGGCACTCGCCAGGGCCTGCACGCTGGATGTCGAACGGGCCGCCCGCGCTTTGGAGCACGCCCAGCGTCCACGCATTCACACGTTTATCGCAACCAGCGATATCCACCTCAAGTACAAGCTCCACAAGAGCCGCCAGGAGGTTTTCGATCAGGCCGTCGCGGCCGTCGAACTGTCGCGCCGCTACGCCGACGACGTCGAGTTTTCCGCGGAGGACGCCACCCGCACCGATCCCGAGTATCTGGTGGAGATCTCCCAAGCGGCCGTGGCCGCCGGGGCCCGCACCGTAAACCTGCCCGACACGGTCGGGTACTCCATCCCCGAGGAGTTCGGCGCCTTCATCCGCCGTGCCGTCGAGGCGCTCGGCGACTCGGCTATTGTCAGCGTGCACTGCCATAACGATCTGGGCCTGGCGACGGCCAATTCGCTGGCGGGCGTTCAGGCGGGCGCCCGCCAGATCGAGTGCACCATCAACGGCATCGGGGAGCGGGCGGGCAACTGCGCGCTCGAGGAAGCGGTGATGGCCTTCAAGACCCGCCGCGACCTGCTTCCGTATCGAACCGGCATCGTCACCGAGCAACTCTACCCGACGAGCCGGTTGCTGGCCAGCCTGATCGCCTTCGGCCCGCAGCCCAACAAGGCCATCGTCGGCGGCAACGCCTTCGCCCACGAGGCCGGCATCCACCAGGACGGTTTCCTCAAAGAACGCACCACCTACGAGATCATGGACCCCCGCTCGGTGGGGGTGCCGGAGAGCAAGCTGATCCTGGGCAAGCACAGCGGCCGGCACGCGCTCCACCAGCGCTGTCACGACCTCGGCTACTCCCTCTCCAAAGAGGAATTGGACGCCGTTTACGAGCGCTTCATCGCCATCGCCGACCGCAAAAAAGGCGTCCTCAACGAGGAGATCCTCGCGATCCTCGAAGAACGGAAGGCGAGCGTCGTCGCGGCAGACTGATTCGGCAGGCCAAACGGCCTGCCCCACGAAGGCCGCTATACTGGTTTCTCCACGATGAAACTCAACGTACTCGCTCTCCCTGGAGACGGCATTGGCGTCGAAGTCACTCGCGAGGCCGTCCGCGTGCTCCAGCACGTAGCTCGGAAACATGGTCACGCGCTGAGCCTGACCGAGGGGCTGCTGGGCGGCATCGCCATCCACCAGACCGGCAACCCGCTGCCCGAAGAGACGCTGCGGCTGGCGCTCGAGGCCGACGCCACGCTGATGGGCGCGGTGGGTCTGCCCGAGTTCGACCGGATGCCCCCGAGCCAGCGTCCCGAAGCCGGGCTGTTGGGCCTGCGCAAAGCGCTGGGCGTGTTTGCCAACCTCCGCCCGGTGCGGGCCTACGCCGCACTGCTGGACTCGTCGCCGCTCAAGAACGCGCTGGTCGAGGGGGTGGACATGATCATCGTGCGCGAGCTGACCGGCGGCATCTACTACGGCACACCGCGCGGGATCACCGGCGACACCGCGGTCAACACCATGGTCTATACCCGCGCCGAGATCGAGCGCATCGCGCGCATGGGGTTCGAGCTGGCTCGCAACCGCCGCCGCAAGGTCACCAGCGTCGACAAGTCCAACGTGCTCGAGAACTCCCAGCTCTGGCGCAAGGTGGTCACTGAAATCGCGAGCGAGTACCCGGACGTGGCGCTCGACCACCTGCTGGTGGACAACTGCGCCATGCAGCTGATTCTCAATCCACGGCGCTTCGACATCGTGCTGACCGAGAACATGTTCGGCGACATTCTGAGCGACGAGGGCGCGGTGCTGGCGGGATCGATCGGCATGCTTCCCTCGGCCTCGCTGGGCGAGAAGCACGGCCTCTACGAGCCGGTGCACGGCTCGGCCCCGGACATCGCGGGGCAGAACAAGGCCAACCCGCTGGGCGCCATCGGCTCGGTCGCCGCCATGCTCGAATACACATTCGCTCTCAAGGAGGAAGCTGCGGCCGTCTACACTGCCATCGAGCAGGTGCTCAACAGCGGCCGGGTCACCGCCGACCTCCGCCCCGCCGGCCCGCCGGCGACCACCAGCCAGGTGGGGGAGGCGATAATTGAAAACTTAGGGAATTGACGATTGAAGATTTTCGCATTGACGATTGCCCGCGCCGGGGGACACAACATTCGTCAATGATGAAATCGTAAATCGTCAATCAGGTCGTCTATGAATCATCCTCGCACGATTATCGAAAAAGTATGGGACGCGCACGTGGTTGCGGAAAACCCCGGCGCTCCCACCCTGCTCTACATCGACCTCCACCTGGTCCACGAGGTCACGTCGCCCCAGGCGTTCGACGGCCTCCGCAGCCGCGGCCTCAAGGTGCGCCGCCCCGAACATACGCTGGCCACCGCCGACCACAACGTTCCCACGACCGGCCGCTCGCTGCCGATCCTCAACCAGACTTCGGCCAAACAGATTGCGCAGCTCGAGGCGAACTGCCTGGAATTCGGTCTGACCTGCTACGGCCTTTCGAGCCAGCGCCAGGGCATCGTCCACGTCATCGGCCCGGAGCTTGGCCTCACCCAGCCCGGCATGACGATCGTTTGCGGCGACAGCCACACCGCCACCCACGGCGCCGTCGGCGCACTCGCCTTTGGCATCGGCACCAGCGAAGTCGAGCATGTGCTCGCCACCCAGTGCCTGCTCCAGCGCAAGCCGAAGACGTTCCGCGTCGAGGTGTCCGGCGCTCTGCGACCGGGCGTCGCCGCCAAGGACGTCATCCTGGCGCTGATCGCCAGGATCGGCGCCGGCGGCGGCACGGGCTGCGTTTTCGAGTACTGCGGCTCGACGATTCGCGCGCTCTCGATGGACGAGCGCATGACCATTACCAACATGTCGATCGAAGCCGGCGCCCGCGCCGGCCTCGTGGCCCCGGACGGCGTCACGTTCGAGTACATGTACAGCCGTCCTTACGCGCCTCACGGCGCCGATTGGGACCGCGCCATCGCACGCTGGAGACAACTTCCCAGCGACGAGGGCGCAAGCTACGACAAACAGGTGGAAATCGACGCGGGCCAACTGGAACCGATGATTACTTTCGGCACCAGCCCCGGCATGGGCATCCCCATCACCGCCGCGATCCCCGATCCCGCCGCGATCGCCGATCCGATGGAGCGCGAAAGCGTCCGCAAGGCGCTCCGTTACATGGGTCTCGAAGGCGGCAAGCCGCTGCTCGGCCATCCCGTGGACGTGGTGTTCGTGGGAAGCTGCACCAACGGCCGCCTGGCCGACCTGCGCGCGGCCGCCTCGGTGCTCGACGGCCGCAAGGTGAGCCCCAAGGTGCGCACGCTGATTGTCCCGGGATCGAATGAGGTCAAGCGCCTAGCCGAGGCCGAGGGCCTCGACCAGGTCTTCCGCGCCGCCGGCGCCGAGTGGCGCGAAGCCGGCTGCTCGATGTGCCTGGCGATGAACGACGACCGCCTGGAGCCGGGCGAGTACTGCGTTTCGACCAGCAACCGCAACTTCGAGGGCCGCCAGGGCCCCGGCGGCCGTACCTTCCTGGCCAGCCCGCTGACTGCCGCCGCCGCCGCCGTCACCGGCGTGGTCACCGACGTGAGGACACTGCTATGAAACCCTTCGCCAAGTTCGAGAGCCGCCTGGTTCCGCTGCCCATCGACAACGTCGACACCGACCAGATCATTCCCGCCCGCTTTCTGAAGACCATTTCGAAGGAGGGTCTCGGCGACCAACTCTTCTGCGATTGGCGCTACGACGCCGAGGGCCGGCCCAACTCGGATTTCATCCTGAATCAGCCGCGCGCGCGGGGCGCCGAGATCCTGCTGGCGGGCGACAACTTCGGCTGCGGCAGCTCGCGCGAGCACGCGCCCTGGGCCCTCGCCCAGTTCGGGTTTCGCGCCGTGGTGAGCACCTCGTTCGCGGACATCTTTCGCCAGAACGCGCTCAAGAACTCGCTGCTGCCGATCGTGGTGCCGCGCGAGATTCACGCCGAACTGTTCGCGCTTCCGCCCGGCGCCACCGTCACCGTCGATCTGGCCGCGCAGACGCTCACGCTCCCGGACGGCCGCGCCATCGAGTTCCCGGTCGACGCCTTTGCCAGACACTGCCTGCTCAACGGAGTCGACGAGCTCGGCTACATTCTCCAGCAGGAAACTGCCATCGCGTCCTACGAAGCACGGCGCGATCTGGTGGTCGACACCCTACGATCTTCCGCGTAGCCGGGAGCCATCGAGCCCAGCGAATGTTAGAATCGTAATTCAGCGACTCCTTCCGCATGGATTTTCTCATCTTCGACCTGGACGGCACGCTTATCGACTCCAAGCTCGATCTGGCGCACTCGGTCAACGCCACGCGCGTCCACGTGGGTTTGCCGCCACTGGAAAACGAATTGATCTCGACTTACGTCGGCGCGGGCGCGCACGTTCTGATGCTCCGCGCCCTCGGCGCCGAGGCCAGCGAAGAGGAGGTCGAGAAAGCGCTCGAGTACTTCCTGGTCTATTACGACGACCACAAGCTCGACAACACGCGCGCATACCCCGGCATTCCCGAGGCGCTCGAAGCCCTCCAGCGCGATGGCGTCCTGATGGCCGTGCTCACCAACAAGCCCGTGCACATCAGTGGCCGCATCCTGGAGGGGCTGGACCTGGCGCGCTACTTCGTCCGGGTATACGGCGGCAACAGCTTCGAGCAGAAGAAACCCCATCCGGTCGGCGTGGACACCCTGCTGGTGGAACTGGGCGTCGAGCGCAGCCGGACGCTGCTGGTCGGCGACAGCGCCGTGGATGTGCGCACCGCCCGCAACGCCGGCGTCAAGGTATGCGGCGTCAGTTACGGGTTCCAGCCGGAGACCCTCGAGGAGGATCCGCCGGATATGATGGTGGATCGGCCCGAGGATCTGGCGCGGGCCGTAATCGCCGAACGAAACAAGCGAGGTGCATCGAACTCATGACCCACAAACCCGGGACCCCGGCCCCCGCCACCGGCATCTACTGGTGCAGCGTCTGCAAGCTGCCCGCCGCCTTCTCCAAGAACCAGGCTCTTCCCCAGTGCAAGAACAAGTGCGGCCGCGGCCGCTGGGAACTGGTGAAACCCGCGGAACAGCCGCCGGCGAAGAACTGATTCGCGGCGGCGGGTTAGAATCCCCACTGGAGACGCCGTGGAAGCTTGCGAGATCTGGCAAGACATGGAACGGATTCGGGCGGAAGCGCCGCTGGTCCACAACATCACCAACTTCGTGGTCATGAACACCACGGCCAACGCGCTGCTGGCCATGGGCGCCTCGCCGGTTATGGCACATGCGGTCGAAGAGGTGGAGGAGATGGTGAGCATGGCGCGCGCTCTGGTGATCAACGTGGGAACGCTGAGTTCGCCATGGATCGAAGCGATGAGGAAGGCGGCGCGGGAGGCGCGCAGGAGAGCCATTCCGATTGTCCTCGACCCGGTCGGCTGCGGGGCGACGCGGTTTCGTACCACCACCGTGCAGACGCTGATGCGGGAAACTCCGCCCACCATTGTTCGGGGCAACGCCTCGGAGATCATGGCCCTGGTCGACGCCGGGCAGAGCACCAGAGGGGTGGATAGCGCGATGGCATCCGGCGAAGCCCTGGCGGCAGCTCAGGCACTTTCAAGATCTTGTCACTGCGTCGTGAGCGTAAGCGGGGCGACGGACCTGATCGTTGCGGACGACTCGATCGCCCGGGTCCGGAACGGCCACCCCATGATGCCGCGGATCACGGGTCTGGGATGCACCGCCACGGCGCTGACCGGTGCTTTCGCGGCCGTGAACCCCTCGCCGTTCCGCGCCGCCGTGCACGCCATGGCCTTGATGGGGATTGCCGGCGAAATCGCGGCCGAGCGGTCTCCCGGTCCGGGGAGTTTCCAGGTGAATTTTCTGGACGCGCTGCACCTGATCCAGGCATCCGACATCGAGCGGCGATTGAAGCTGGAGGCGGCGTAAGGCAGCAGACCGAAGCGCGCCCGCTTCAGCATTTTCCAATCCCAGAGTGAGCCTGAAACTCCCTATCCAGAAGCCGCCCGCGGGCCGGGCGAAAACGCGCTGTTGATTCCGGGGTCCACTTTCACGTATACATTGGGTATAGCCTCAGGAGGGGCAGATCCATGCGCATGATGCTGAAGGTTTCGATTCCGGTGGAAACCGGAAACGTGGCAGCCCGAGATGGAACACTGGGACAGACGATTCGGCGCATCCTCGATGAGTTGAAGCCCGAAGCGGCGTATTTTTCCGCAGAAGACGGCAAGCGAACCGCGTACATATTCTTCGATATGAAGGATTCGTCGCAGTTGCCCGCCGTTGCCGAGCCCTGGTTTCTCGCGTTCAACGCCAGCCTCACCGTTCGCCCGGCCATGAGTCCGCAAGACCTCGCCGACGCGACTCCTGGAATACGCCAGGCGGCGGAAGGGTACAGCTAACAGCCAGGCGCAGGCGAAACCGCCTGCGCCACATCTTCTCGGGTGTGCGGCGGACTGCGCGGACAGGGACTCACACCCGAGAGAACCTCCGGCCGAAACGCGCTACCCTGATCTGGAGAGGAATTCTGCGGAATGTTGATACGGAAAGAAGACGCACTGGAATACCATTCCACTCCGACTGCCGGCAAGCTGGCCGTAACCCCGACCAAGCCCTGCCGGACTCAGCGCGACCTCAGCCTGGCCTATACGCCCGGCGTGGCCGTGCCCTGTTTGGAAATCGAGCGCGACCCCTCGCTGGCCTACAAGTACACGGCCAAGGGCAATTTGGTCGCCGTGGTCTCGAACGGCACCGCCGTCCTCGGTCTGGGCAACATCGGCGCCCTGGCCGGCAAGCCCGTGATGGAAGGCAAAGCGGTCCTGTTCAAGCGCTTCGCCGATATCGATGTGTTCGATATCGAGCTGGCCACCGAGAATCCCAGCGAGGTGATTCGAGCCTGCCAGTTGCTGGAGCCGACCTTCGGCGGCATCAACCTCGAAGACATCAAGGCGCCCGAGTGCTTCGAGATCGAGGAAGAGCTCAAGCGCACCATGAAGATCCCTGTGTTCCACGACGACCAGCACGGCACCGCCATCATCTCCGGGGCCGCCCTGTTGAACGCGCTGGAACTGGTGGGCAAGCCCATCGGCGAGGTCAAGCTGGTGTTTAGCGGCGCCGGCGCCGCCGCCGTCTCCTGCGCCGAGCATTACATCCGCCTGGGCCTCAAGCGCGAGAACATCACCATGTGCGACACCAAGGGCGTCTTGTATCGGGGCCGCACGGAGGGCCTGAACAAGTACAAGGCGCGCTTCGCTAAGGAAACCAGTGCGCGCACCCTGGCCGACGCCCTCCGCGGCGCCGACGTCTTCGTGGGCCTTTCCTCGGGCAACTGCGTCACCCCCGAGATGCTGATGGGGATGGCCAATGACCCCATCGTGTTCGCGATGGCCAACCCGGATCCGGAGATTCCCTACGACGTGGCGGTCAAGGCGCGTCCCGACATCATCATGTGCACGGGCCGCTCGGACTATCCCAACCAGGTGAACAACGTCCTCGGCTTCCCGTTCATTTTCCGCGGAGCGCTGGACGTGCGCGCCACGGCCATCAACGACGAGATGAAGCTGGCCGCCACCCGCGCCCTGGCCGCCCTGGCCAAGGAGGACGTGCCGGATTCGGTCCGCGCCGCCTACGGCGTCGACCGGATGGAGTTCGGCCGCGAGTACATCATCCCCAAGCCGTTCGATCCGCGGGTGCTGCTCTGGGAGTCGGCTGCGGTCGCCCGCGCCGCGATGGAGACCGGCGTGGCTCAGCGGCCGGTCGATATCGAGGAGTACAAAGAGCAGCTCGAGCGGCGCCTGGGCAAGGCCCGGGAGATCATGCGGGTCGTGATCCACAAGGCCCAGCGCCAGCCCATGCGCGTGGTCTTTCCCGAAGGCGAGGAGACCAAGATCCTGCGGGCCTGCCAGATCCTGCTGGACGAGCGGATTGCCACGCCGATCCTGCTGGGCCGGGAATCCCTGATCCGGGAGTGCATCGAGGAGTGCCGCCTCACCCTGGAGGGCATCCGCATCATCGACCCGCGGACCTCACCGGACCTGGAGCGGTACTCCGACCAGCTCTACTCGCTGCGCCAACGGAAGGGCATCACCCCCATCGAGGCGCGCGAATGGATGGTCCAACGCAACGTGTTCGGCTCGATGATGGTGCACGCCGGCGACGCCGATGCCCTGGTCAGCGGGCTCACCCAGCACTACCCGGATACCATCCGGCCGGCCTTGCACGTCATCTCCGTGCGCGAGGGACTGCACAGGGTCTCCGGCGTTTACATCCTCATCACCGCCAAGGGCGACGTGTACTTCCTGGCCGATTGCACGGTGAACATCGATCCCACCGCCGAGGACCTCGCCGAGATCGCCATTTGCACCGCTGAGATGGCGCGCCGCTTTAACGTCGAGCCGCGGGTGGCCATGCTGTCGTTCTCGAACTTCGGCAGCACGCGCCATGCGCTCGCCGACAAGGTCCGCCGCGCGGTGGAACTGGTCCGCCGCCGTGAGCCCTCGTTGATCATCGATGGCGAGATGCAGGCCGATACCGCCGTGGTTCCCGAGATCATCGACGAAACCTATCCGTTCAGCGTGCTGAAGGGCGGCGCCAACGTGCTGATCTTCCCCACCCTGGAAGCCGGAAACATCGCTTACAAGCTGCTGGCGCGCATCGGCGGTTGCGAAGTAATCGGCCCGATCCTGACCGGAACTTCGAAACCCGCGCACGTGCTCCAGCGCGGCGCCGAGGTCAACGACATCGTCAACGTCGCCGCCATCGCGGTGGTGGATGCGCAGGCGGTGGCCAAGCGGGCGGTTACCACGTAACCGGTTTGCCCGGCTCGAGCGGCCAGACCTCGGTCGTGGTCAGCGCGGCCAGTTGCTCCGGCCGGCCGGTGAGCGGCGGAAAGGTGCCGAAGTGCATGGGGATGACCTTCTTCGCCTTGAGCAACGAGCAGGCCAGCGCGGCTTCGAGCGGGCTCATCGTGAACAGGTCGCCGATGGGCAGGATGGCCAGCTCCGGATGGTAGAGCTGCGCGATGAGCGCCATGTCGGAGAACACGTTGGTGTCGCCGGCGAAGTATAGCGCGCGCCCGTCGGGCAGCCGCAGCACGTAGCCCGAGGCTTCGCCGCCATAAATGATCCGCTCGCTGTCCAGGATGCCGCAACTGTGCACCGCGTGCGTCATCGTCACCTTGACGCCGGCGACCGTCTGCGAGCCGCCCTTGTTCATCGGGCAGGTGTTCGCGACGCCCTTCGATCCCAGCCACTCGCAGGTCTCGTAGATCGCCACCACCTGCGGCGAGAACTGTTTGGCCAGCGGCACGGCGTCGTGGATGTGGTCGAAATGCCCGTGCGTGATCAGGATCGCGTCGATCCGCGAAAACTCGTGGCCCCTCGGATAGGACGGGTTCCCGTCGATCCAGGGGTCCATCGCAAAGACCTCGCCTGTCTCCAGGCGGAACTGGAACGTGCCATGTCCAAGCCAGGTGATTTCCATACCCTGATGATATCAACGGGGGAGCTGGATGCCGTCGCCGTACTTGGCGATGCCGGGAATGGTCACCGGGAGGCGGCCCTGGATGGGAATCTCGCCGAACAGCGCCTTCACCGCCGCGATCTCCGACGGCGGCACGGTGCTGTAAGTCGTGAGACAGGCGCCCGCGCCGGGGAAATTCCGCATCAGGTAGGGATTGCCGAGCGCCGCCAGGATGACCGGGCGCCCGCCGTCCAGGAGGGCGTTGAGGAGCGCCGGGTAGCCGCCGGCAAGCGCCGTGCTGCCCCGGTAGGCCGCTACGGAAGCGAATACCGCCGCCACCACCACGTCGCAGTTCTTGGCCGTGACGACGGCCTGGTCGAAATCCGCCTGGCTCGCCGCCGGCTCGAGCGTCACGATCGGCGCGTTGGGCGAGCGCTTTCGGACCTCGGCGGCAAAGGCCTTGCCCTGCTCGCTGTTGCGCCCCTCGGGCAGCAGCAGAAAGCAGGCCGAGCCGCTCTGGAGCGGCACCAGCGACTTCTCGTTCTTCACCAGGGTGACGGCGCGGTCGGCGATCTCCTGGACCCGCGCGATGTCCTCCGGCGAATCCAGTTCGTCCATGGCCGCCTCCGGGTCCACGAAGCGCCGTCGGTTCAGCCCGAGACGGACCTTTACGGCCAGCAGCCGGCTCACGCTCTCGTCGATGCGCTGCCGCCGCAGCGCTCCGGTCTGCACCGCGCGCACCACGGCATCGACCGCCTGTTCGGGATTGGCGGGCATCAGCAGCACGTCCGCGCCCGCATCCAGCGCCTTGACCGCCGCCTGCCCCACGCTCCAGTGCTTGGCGATGCCGTTCATGTCCAGGGCGTCGGTGACGATCAGCCCCTGAAAGCCAAGCCCCTCGCGCAGCAAGCCGGTCAGTATGGCGCGGGAGAGCGTGGCGGGAGTTCCGGGGTCGTCCAACGCCGGCACCGCGATGTGCGCCGTCATCACCGCGTCGACGCCCGCGGCGATCGCGGCGCGGAACGGAACCAGCTCCAGCGCCTCTAGCCGCGCCTTGTCCACGGTAAGCACGGCCAGCGCCAGGTGCGTGTCGGTGGCGGTGTCGCCGTGCCCGGGGAAATGCTTGGCCGTCACTAGCACGGGTCCGGGCGTGCCCGAGTGCGCGCCCTCGATGAACGCGCGCACGTGCGCGGACACTTCCGCCGGGTTCTCGCCGTACGAGCGGATGTTGAGGATCGGGTTATCCGGGTTGATATTGACGTCGGCGACGGGCGCCAGAATCCAGGGCACGCCCAGCGCCCGCGCCTGCCTCGCCGTCACCGCCCCTTCATACCGGCTCAGCGCCGGATCGCGCGTCGCCGCGAACGCCATGGCGTGCGGGAACAGGGTCTGAGAGACCACGCGCATCGAGTCGCCCCGCTCGAAGTCGCCGGCCACCAGCAGCGGGACTTTGGCCGCCTTCTGCATGCGGTTCAGAAAGGCGGCCATGGCGAACGGCTCGGCATGCTCGACGGCGCCGTTGCGCACGCGGTTCACCAGCACCAGCCCGCCCAGGCGCAGGTTGCGCACCCAGCGCAGGTACTTCTGGTATTCCTGCGAACGGGTGTTCGGCGCTTCGCCGTAGAAGGACGCGAAGACCAGTTGCGCGACCTTGTCGCGCAGGCTCATGGAGCGCATCCACGACCGAGCCGCCGAGGGCGCTTTGGGGCGGCTGGGCCGGCGCGCCGGCGCGCCGAAACCCAGCAAACAGGTGAGCAACGCGGCGGTGAGAGCTTTGGCGGGAAGACTCAAGAGACCAATATAGCGTTACTACGCGCCCTGGCGCTTCACTCTGGCCGGGCGGCGCTGTGCGGCGGGCGGCTTCTTGGGCGTGGCGCGCCGCAGCAGCCGGTTCACCGAGCGCACCAGGTGCGTCACCTCGTTGGCGTTCTTCGAGATCACGGCGTCGGCCCCGGTGTTGGCCTCGGTCATGCCCAGCGCCTCGGCGTAGCCCGAAACCAGGATAATGGGAGCACCCGCCGCCAGGCCGCGGATCCTCTGGATCAGTTCCAGCCCATTCATCTTCGGCATCTTGTAGTCCGTGATCACCAGGTCGAAGGCGCCGCGCGAGAACAACTCGAGCGCCTCCTGTCCCTCCACAGCGGTGGTGATCCGGTGGCCCAGCTCTTCCAGAACGGATTTCCGGGCGATGAGCCCCAGCTTATTATCATCGACCAGCAGGATGTGCGCCGGGGCAGGAGAACGCTGCGCGCCATCTTTCATAGGAACACGCGAAAGTACCAGACTGCGTGGCCCGCTGTCAACGCATCTGTAACGAACTGGAAAAAGGAAAGATCAGGCGCTTGACTTTTGTGGATGAAGAGTTTCGTATCTGGATACGGCAAACGCCGGGCGCGGCTGAGGGCGTCCGCCCCGCATCTTGGCCCTATTCGACCTCGCGCGGCGCGGTGTAGCCGTTCTTGGCGATCACGTGGTACTTGATCGGCTTGCCCTTCTCGTCCTTGATGGGCAGCGGCTGGCCGGTCGCGGGATTCACCAGGTCCACCTTGATCTTGCGGAACTTGCCGTCTCGGACCTGATTGGCCGGGCTGTAACTGAGCACGTACTGGTGACGCAGCGCCTCCGAGATCGCGCGGAAGATCCCCGGAAACTCCCCGTAGAAGCGCGGGAAGAACGCCATGCCGCCGGTTTCCCTGGCGAAGGTGTTCATCTGGTTGTCCGCCTGCAAGAAGTCCAGCCGCGCGATCGGCCCCAGCATCCCGTAAGCGTCGTAGCGTTCCCGAATCGCCTGCATCAGGCCGATGGCGTACACCGGCACCCCGGCCTCCTGCATGATTCGCCGCGTCTTGTCGAAGGTCAGCTTGCTGAAGGTGTCCACCCCCGAGGCGACCAGTACGATGGCCTTGCGCCCCTCGATGTCCGACATGCGCTGGGCGGTGTCGGTGAGCGCGTCGAACAGGTTGGACTCCGAGAACCCGGGGATCTGGAGACGCCGCATCGCCTCATACGCTTCGCGCTTGTCGGTGGTGAAGTCGCACAGCGTCTCCGGCCGCATGTCGTAAGCCCGGATGGCCACGTAGTCCTCCGGCTTGAGCGTCTCCAGGAAGCCGTAGGCCGCCGACAGCGTCTGGTACCACGTCTCGGTCCAGTAGCGCTGGAACAGGTTGCTGAATTCGATGACCATGCTCACGGTCATCGGCGCTTCCCCGAAGTTGAACCCGGTGACCAACTGCGGCACGCTGTCTTCCAGGATCCGGAAATTGCCGCGAGGAATGTTGGGGATGAAGTGGCCCCGGTTGTCCAGCACCGCCACGTCCACGGTCACCGCGACGACGTCGCTCTTAAAGCTCGGCACGCCGCCCGGCAGCGGCTGCTGCTTGCTCTTGTCGAACCGGGACGGAATCTTGGGACCTTCGGGCGTCGTCTCGGCCGCCTTTTCGCCCTTCTGCCGCGGCTTGGCGACAGTTTCGCTCCCCTCCCTGTTGGGGCCCTGCTGCGCCGCAATCGGGACCATGCCCGCCGCCAGGCCGATCGCCAGGCCCAGCGCCATTCCGACATAGGATTTCATGAGTGCCCTCAAGACCGACTATACCAAAGGGTTCGACGCACAGGGACGCAGAATGTATACAGCAATTCTCGGCCTCAGTTCATCCACCGGTCGCGGTCCCAGTGCTGCTTCTTCATCTCGACCTGGAACTTCCGCCGGGCGCGCTGGCGCTTCCATTCCTGAAGCTGGCGGCGGAGCCAGCCGAGCGGGTGGCTGCGAATCCGCTTCAGGCCCATCTTCAGGTAGAGGTACCCGAAAACCATGCCGCCCAGGTGGGCCACGTGGCTGACGCGGCTGCCCGGCTGCCACGAGCCGAAGAAGGCAATCGCACCATAGATCATGGCGACATACTTGGCCTTCATCGGGAACATGAGCATGAACAGGATGATCCGGTCGGCGTACACCACGCCGTAAGCCAGCAGCACGCCCAGGACCGCGCCGGAAGCCCCGAGCGTCGGGGATCTCATTTCCTCCGGGCGCAGCAGCGCCGCCAGCACCACGCAAACACCGGCTCCGATCCCGCAGAGAAAATAGTAGTTCAGGAAGCGTCTGGTGCCCCAGTCCCGCTCCAGATCCACGCCCAGCATCCACAGGAACAACATGTTGAACAGGATGTGCCACACGTTGCCGTGCAGGAACATGTAAGTGGCCAACTGCCAGAACATGCCGTGGTGCAGGACGTGATCGGGCACCAGCCGGAAAAGCCAGAACAGGTCGGCTTCAAACCAGTTCTGAGCGAAGAAGTCCACGCCGAAGACCGCGGCGTTGACGATCAGCAGCCACTTCACTCCCTTCGGAAAGATGCCCGGAGAGTAGCCCCCAGCTCGAAACCTGTATTGCATGACGGAAGGAACGCCCCTTCATTGCCAGCATATCAGATGGAACGCGGGCCGGGCGCGCCCGCCTTGGCTTGGTGCTGCGCTACAAAGCGCCTACGGCCAGAGACTCCAGAAAGGCGCGCTCCACCGGCCAATAGCCGATCACGCGCCGGCCCCGTTGCTCGAAGACGCCCGCCGTGAGGATGCCGCTCAAGTCCCGCGGGTTCGGCGCCTGACGCTCCCGGGCGATGAGCTCGCGCAGCAGTGCGGTCACGGCGCGGAGCTGCACGGCCAGGGCGGCTGCGTCTTCGGCGGTGTTGCAGGTGGCGTCCAGTTGCAGCCGCAAGCGGGGGCCCTCGGGAGCACCCGAGAGCACGATCTTCTGTGTGCCCTGGAGCGCCCGCGCGAACATGCGCATGCCCGCGGGCAGTTCGGCGCTGTCCTTCAACACGGCGGCGGGGATGACCGACCAGACGGGATCGGCGAGGACTTCGAGGCGAGGGCCGGGGTGGCGAGTTTGCAGCCGGCTGGCCGCGTCTCCATCCGTGCTCACGGCCAGGGCCATGATATTCGGTTGGAGCGGGAAATAGGAGATCTGGCGCTCGGCAGTGCTGCCCTCCATGCGACAGAAGGAGTTGTTGCACCTGCCACCCTGCGCGCGAACGTACTGGCTGATATTCCTCCAGTCGAAGCGCCCGCGGAGCAGGAGGTACTTGCCTGTCTTGTGGAAGGAGACCAGGGCGGAGTCCAGATCCTGAAGATAGTTGAAACCCGTCGATTCGACGAAGGCGCGGTATTCGGGTTCCTGGGCCACAGCCGAGGAGGCGAACAGATCGAGCACCTCGGCGCGGCGCAAGGCCGCGAAGTCGATGTACAGCACCACGGCGCCCTCGGAGGGGAGCCGCTGGAGAAGACCGGCGGTCGAGTACTTCTGGGAGCGCAGGTAGGCGACGGCGACGATGATGCTCACGCAGACGCCCGCGAGCAGCGTCAACACCAGCCAGGGCGAAACGCGATGTCTCACACTATGAAGATACCCGATTCGAGGACACCTTTGATCCGGTACGGCGGGCGTCAGGGCGCGCGGGAGGCGCCGCGCCCCTCGCCGACTGTGCTATAAAGCCACGGATGCCTCCGTTTCGGTTTCTTGAACGCCTCCCCCAGCGTTGGACCACCGTGCTGTACTGGGGGCTGCCGCCGGTGGTGTGCCTGATCGTCTACTGGTATGGCTTGCGAAGCTGGTTTCTGGGCGACGATTTCTTCTGGCTCGGAATCCAGGACCGAATCGGAGCCGGATCGAGCTTCTGGTACGAGGTTTTCAAGCCGGCCCAGCACGGCACGTTCCGGCCCCTGAGCGAGCGCCTGTTCTTCCTGGTATTCCATTGGGCCTTCGGCCTGCACGCGCTGCCCTACCGCGCCTGCGTCTTCCTGACGTTTTTCGCCGACCTGGCGCTGCTGGCCTCGATCCTCAAGCGGATCACCGGCTCGCGTGCGGTAGGATTCTGGGCCGCGATCTTCTGGGTGCTGAACCCCGCCATGGCCACCGAGATGACCTGGAGCTCCGGCTACATGCAGATCCTCTGCGGCCTGTTCCTGCTGCTGGAGTTCCACTTCCTCCTGCGGCACATCGAGACCGGACGATGGCGCTACTGGGTGGCGCAGGCGGCGGTCTTCGTGGCCGGCTTTCTGGTCATGGAGACCAACGTGGTCTACCCGCTCCTGGCTCTGGGCTACACTTTCTTCTTTGCCCGCAAGTACGTTCTCCGGACGCTTCCGCTGCTGCTCGTTTCCCTCGTCTTCGTGGCGCTTCACATGGCTCTGGTCCCCAAGCAGTCGAGCGGCTACTACGCCATGCATTTCGGGTGGCGGCTTGCGGTGGTGTTTTGGGCCTACTGGCGCGACGCGGTATCGCCACCCCAAGCGGCGGCGGTTCTGGGACTGTGGTGGCGGATCGTGCCGCTTGGCGTGCGGGCGATGACACTGGCGCTGGGCGCGTTCTTGGTGTGGGAGACCGTGCGCCGGCGGTTCCTGGCGGCGGTTCTGTTCTCCTGGTTCGCCCTGCTGCTGGCGCCGGTGCTGCCGCTCGGCGGGCACTTGCAGTACTACTACCTGACGCTTCCGCTGATGGGTTTGGCGGCGTTCGCCGCGTACGCGCTCTGGCGAGGCTGGAGCCGCGGCGGCCTGATGCGGCTCGTCGCCGCGGCGCTGGCCGCCGAGTTCATCCTCGTCTCGGCGCCACTGGCCTGGAAACTGACCCGCGAGCGCTACCAGTGGACGCAGGACGCCCGGCAGGTCCTCTCCCAGGTCGCAGCCGTGAGCCGCGGGCACCCCGGGAAGGTGATTTTGCTGTCGGGTGTGGACGACACCATGTTCCAGCGGGTGATCGGCAACAACCCCTTCCCGCTGGTGGGGGCCCAGCGAGTGTATCTGGTTCCCGAAGCGCGGGCGCAGATCACGCCGGTCCCGGGAATCAATCTGGACGACTTCACGCTGCCGGTGGCGCCGACTCGGGCGGACTTCGAGCAGCAGCGGTTCGTGGTGCTGGCGGTGAACCGCGGCATGGAAGACATCACCGGCGTCTGGGCCCGGACGGGGGTCTCGCGGCCCGGACTTCTGCCGCGCAAGGTCGATGCGGCAAACGATCTGAGCGCCTCCCTGCTGGGCCCGGGCTGGTACAACTCCGAGCAGACGCACCGCTGGATGGGGAAGCGCGCCAGCTTGCGCATCGGCGCTCCGGCGCGCGAAGGCGCGAAACTGGTGCTGAACGCGGGCTGCGCGCCGGCACAGGTTCAGCAAGGCCCACTGCGGATCGGCGTGTCGGTGGAGGGTCTCCCGCTGCCGGCCGCCTCAGTCGCCTCCTGCGGTGGGGAGAACTTCGAGCTGGCGTTCGATCTGCCGCCGGGGCTGACGCAGAAAAGCTGGCTGGAGGTGGTCGTCGAGGTGGACCGCACCTACCATGCGCCGGGCGACGAGCGCGAACTGGGGCTGGCCTTCGGCAAGTTTGAGGTCCGCTAGCCGCGGCAGGCTTGCCAACGCAGCCTTTCAACGCTAAAGTTGGAAGTCGAAGTTGGGAGTGTCCGTGCCCGATCCACCATCCGATTCCGGGCCTCTCCAGGAGACCGAATACGGCGCGTACTCCGTTGAAGGACTGCCGGTTCACATCGAGTACGCGCAGCCGGTGCTGGAAGAGATCTGCGCCTTGGCCGTGGATGGTCTGTACCAATTTCGCCACGGCGGCATGGAAATCGGAGGCGTCCTGTTCGGTGTCATCGATCCGGGCCTGGTGAGCATCTCCGCCTCCCGGCCGCTGGCCTGCGAGCACGCTTTTGGTCCCCGCTTCGTGCTGTCGGATCGCGACCGGGCGGCCATGCTGGAGCTTCTCGACCTGCCGCTGAGCGACCCGGCGCTGGCCGGCCTCGCGCCGGTGGGCTGGTACCACTCCCACACGCGCAGCGAGATCGCCCTGTCTCCGCGGGATCTCGAGATTTACGACCGATTCTTCCCCCGCCCGGGGCAGGTGGCGCTGGTGCTGCGCCCCGAATCTTTTGGATCGGCGCGCGCGGGGTTCTTCGCGCGCGGGCGGAACGGAGCTGTAAGCGGAGAGGCGTATTGCGAGGAGTTCGTGCTCCGGCCGACTCGCAATGGCAGCCCGCCCCCGCGGGAAACCGAACCGGTCCCGCCGGAACCCGTCCGGCGGGGGAGGAGCGAGGGCCCCGCGCCGGAGCTCCAGGGGGCCCCGGCAGCGGCCACGGCGCCGCCCGCGCGGGAGGCTCAGCCCGAGTCGCCCCCCCTTCCTTCTTTCACCCAGGTCGAGCCCCTTCGGAGCCGCAGATCGAGTTGGCTGGCGGCGGCGATCGTGCTGGCGCTGCTCGGCGGCGCCGCGGTGGGAGCCTTCTACCTCTACGCCGCTCCGCAACCGCCCCTGGTGTTGTTTGTGGCCGACGTCGGCGGCCAGCTCCTGATCGAGTGGGACCGCGCCTCCAAGCCCGTCCGCGAGGCCCAGAACGCGCAAATCGAGATCCTCGACGGCGGCGAGCGCCGGGTGATCCAGATGGATGGCGACCGGCTGCGCGAGGGCAGCGTGAACTACGCCCGGCATTCAGAAATCGTCGACGTGCGGCTGAGAGTGAATCCCCGCGGCGCCAAGCCGGTCCAGGAGTTCGTCCGCTTCATCGGCCAGCCGGTCAGCCGCACTGGCACGCCCGAGGAGGCCGAGGTGGTCCGCCAACGGGACGCCTTGAAGGCGGAAGTCGAGAAACTTCACGCGGAGATTCAGCGCAGAAACGCCCGTGCGCGGCGGGCCCGGGCTGCCGCCGCGCACGCCAAACCATAAAACTATGCTCCTGCCTTCCTTACGAGAAGAAGTGCTCGAGGCCAACCTCGAGCTGGCGCGGCGCGGGTTGGCGGTGTTCACGTTCGGCAACGCCAGCGGCATCTCCCGCGAAGACGGTCTGGTGGCGATCAAGCCCAGCGGCGTGCCGTATCAGACCATGCGGCTGCGGGACCTGGTCATCACCGACCTGGACGGCCGCATCGTCGAGGGCGAACTCCGGCCCTCCTCGGACCTGCCCACTCACCTGGTGCTGTACCGTGCGTTCGCCGCCGTTGGCGGCGTGGTCCACACCCATTCGCGATACGCCACCGCCTGGGCGCAAGCCGGGTGCGAGATTCCCTGCCTGGGCACCACGCATGCCGACTACTTCTACGGCGCCGTTCCGGTGACCGCGCCGCTGGAGCCCTCCCAGATCGAGGGCGCCTACGAGGAGAACACGGGGCTGGTCATCGTCGAGCGCTTCCACGGCCTCGATCCCGCGCAGGTGCCGGCGGTGCTGGTGGCCTGTCACGGCCCCTTCTGCTGGGGCCAGTCGGCCGCCGAAGCCGCGCACACCGCGGTGATCCTCGAAGAAGTGGCCCGGATGGCCTGCTGGACGCTGGCCCTCAATCCGGCCGCGCATCCGGTCTCGGGCGCGCTCCTGGACAAGCACTTCCTGCGTAAGCACGGGCCGGGGGCCTACTACGGGCAGAAGTAGGCTGCGTCGCCAGGAGTGGCGACACGGCGCGCACGGGTGCGCGCGCCACGGTTACGATTTACCCCCGCACCTCGGCTGCGATTTTGCGGAGGGTGGGGAGGACGTCGCCGATTGACGCGGCGGCCGAAGCCGGGTTGCCGAGGCTGAAGTAGAGCTTGCGGTACAGCGGGAAGAGCCTCTCGTAGACGGCGGTCTCGCGGGGGTCGGGCTCGACGGTGCGGTAGTGGGGGCAGAGGGCCTGCTGCGCTTCCTCGATGGTCTTGAAGGTTCCTGCCGCCAGGAAGGCGAAGATCGCCGAGCCCAGGCTGGTCACTTCGTCCTCGGGCACGAGCACGGGCTTGCCCAGTACGTTCGCGTAGACGCGGTTCAGCGTCTCGTTCTTCTGCGGAACGCCGCCGCCGTTGATCACGCGGCGGATGGGGACGCCGTGCTGGCTCATGCGCTCGAGGATGATGCGGGTGTGGAAGGCGGTGCCTTCGATGGCCGCGAACAACTCGTCCTGCGCAGTGTGCGTGAGGTTCCAGCCCAGCGTCACGCCGCCCAGCTCGGCGTTGACCAGCACGGTGCGGTCGCCGTTGTCCCAGGTGAGGCGCAGCAGACCGGTCTGGCCGGCGCGATAGCCTTCGATGTCCTTGGAGAGCGCCGCCACGCTCGAGCCCGCGCGCCTGGCCACCGCGTCGAAGATATCGCCGGTGGCCGAGAGCCCGGCCTCGACTCCGAAATAAGCCGGGTGAATGGATCCCTTGACCACGCCGCAGACGCCGGGGACCAGATCCACTTCTTTGGCGATGGCCATGATGCAGGTCGAGGTGCCGACCACGTTCACGACGTCGCCTTCCTTGATGCCCGCTCCGATCGCATCCCAGTGCGCGTCGAAGGCGCCGACCGGAATCGGGATGCCGGCCCGCAGCCCGAGCTTTTCCGCCCACTCCGGCGAGAGCGCGCCGGCAATCTGCTCGGAGGTTGCATAGCGCCCGGCGAGCTTGGCGCGCACCCCGGCGAGCAACGGGTCGACCTTGACGAGGAACTCCTCGGGCGGCAGGCCACCGAGCGCGGCGTTCCACATCCATTTGTGGCCCATCGCGCAGATGCTGCGGGGCGCTTGAGCCGGATCGGCGATCCCGCACAGGACCGCCGCCACCATGTCGCAATGCTCCAGCGCCGTCGCCATGCGCTCGCGCCGCTCCGGGTTGTGGCGCAGCCAATGCAGCAGCTTGGCGAAGCCCCACTCGGAGGAGTACACGCCGCCGCACCACTGGATGGCCTCGAGATTCTCGCGGCGCGCGGCCTCGGTGATCTCGGCCGCCTCGCGCTTGGCGCGGTGATCGCACCACAGATAGTAGTCGTCGAGGGGAACCAGCCCCTCGCCCACCGGCAGCACGCTCGACCCCGTGGTGTCCAGCGCGATGGCGGCCACCTGGCCGCCCGAAACGCCGGCTTCGCCAAGGGCCTTCTGGGCCGCCGCAACCAGCGCCTGCATGTGCGCGGCGTGGGATTGCGTGGCGTGGTCCGGGTCTTCCTTCAGCCGCACCAGCGGGTACTCGCCAATCGCCGAACCCAGCCTGCCGCGCTGGCTATCGACGATCGAAACACGAACGGTCAAGGTACCAAAATCGACGCCTGCCACGATGGCCATGGAACTCTCCTCGGTAAGCGTTTGCATGACAGCAAACGTTGATTGTACAACGTGGCGGCTCTCCGAGGAACCCACCGCGCCGCTCCCTGGCGGCCGGTGGAGGGAATCACGGCGTCGTCTGCTTGCCGGGCAGGTTCTTGAGGTCGTAGTGAAGCGTCGAGCTGACCAGCTCCTTCAGTTGGTCCAGCGCGATCGAGCCCACGATGTTGACCACGGTCAACTCCTTGGGCTCAGCCACCAGAACCAGCAGCCCCCCGACCTGATCCCCCTTGCTCATCAGGTAGATCTCGACGCGCTCCTCTTTCTCCTTCACGCGGATGAGCCGGGCCCAGGCGGAATCGTCGCGGACCTGTTGGAGGACCGACTCCACATCGGCGTCCGTGTACTCGCCGGGCTTGGCGAATTCGAAGTTTCGGACATAGACGCCCTTGAGTCCGACGAGCGCCTGCTTGATCTGTTCGGTGTTCAGCTCTTTGGCGGGTTTGACCAGGTTCTGCAACCCCGATTTCAGCGCCAGCTCCAGTGCCGAGCCATCCAGATCCACTTCCGCCGACTCGGCCGCCTTGGCCTTGAGGTGATCGAACTTCAACTCCAGCTTCTGGCCCCACGCAAAGGGGGGCACAAGCACACCGGCGAGGAAAACGGTCAGGGTGATGCGCATTGTCTTCTCCTACCAGACAGATACGCAGCGGAGTCGCGGACGGCTGCACTTTCTTGGCGTCAGCGGCGGATGGCTTGCTCGCGCAGGCGCTCCAGCACGGCTCGCGGCACCGCGACGTTTCCGTCGATTCCGGTGCCCAGCGCGATCGCCGGCTTGGTCCCTCCGTGGAAATCGGTGCCGCCCGTGGCGGCCATGCCCAAGCGCCGCGCCAGATCCAGGAACTGCCCGACGTCCCTGGGGCTGTGGTCGCTGTGGTAGGCCTCGATGGCGCCCAGACCCAGGCCGCGCATCTCGCCGATCAGCCTGTCCACGACGTCCGAGTGCCTTCCGAGCCGCGCGGGATGAGCCACCGACGGCAGGCCGCCCGCCTCCCGAATCCTGCGGATCCCCTCGGCCAGGCCAGGCTCGTCCCGTTCCACGTAGGCCTTGCCCGATTCGCCCAGATAGAGGTCGAAGGCCTCCTGCGCCGAGGAGACGTACCCCTTCTCGAACATCAGGCGCGCGAAATGCGGGCGTCCCGCCAGGCTGCGCCCGAGCTTCTCGACTTCCGCCAGGGTGACCGGCAAGCCCAGGGATTCGAGGCGCGCGGCCAGTCGCCGGTTGCGATCGCGGCGGCTGTGCTGAATGCCTCCCAGCCACAGGCGAAACTCCGTGGTGGGAACGCCGTCGATGAAATAGCCGAGCACGTGCACCGCCTTGCCGCGTCCGCCGGGATGGTGGCGCAGCTTGGTGCTGAGCTCGATGCCGCAAACCAATTCCAGCCCCGCCGAGCGTGCCTGTGGCGCCGCGCGGTCATAGCCCGCCAAGGTGTCGTGATCGGTGATCGCCAGCGCCTCCAGGCCCAGTTCCACCGCCGCCCGCACCAGTTGCCCGGGCGAGAGAGTCCCGTCCGATTCGTCGCTGTGCGTGTGTAAATCGATCATCTTCTCGCGGAAGAGCCGGGCCGATGAAGTACTCCAGTGTACCGCGCGCCGCGCTGCCCCGGGGCAGGCGGCGTTGCCGGTCTCCGACTCATCTATGATGGTAGTAGTTCGCATGCAGTTGGGCGCTCGGAACTTCAAGATTCCTCGGTGGTCTGTCGCCGCCCTGTTCTACGGCATCTCGATCGCCAGCCTGGTGTGGGTGTTTCGCGGCGTGGATCTGGACGCGATGCGGCAGGATTTCCGGTCCATGCATTGGCGCTGGCTGGTCCTGGCGATGCTCTCGGACATCGGGGTCTACGCCTTCCAGGGCTGGCGCTGGGGCCTGTTGCTGCGGCCGGTCGAACGCGTTCCCGTGTGGCGCTCGATTCAGGCCATTTACGTGGGCTTGTTCGCCAACGAGGTTCTGCCGTTCCGGCCGGGGGAAGTGATCCGTCCCTACTTGCAGGCCCGCTGGAGCGCGATCCCCTTTTCGGTGGCCTTGTCCTCGGTGATCATCGAGCGCATCTTCGATGGCCTCTGGCTGACCGCGCTGTTTGCCATCACCTACGCGCACGTATCGTTGCCGAGGAGAGTGACCGATCTGGCTGTCGGGCTCGGAGTGGTCACCTTGCTCGCCGCGGTGTCTCTGGGCGTGGTGATGTTTGGCAAGCGCCATGCCCATGCGGCCCTGTCCGCCACCGGCTGGGGGCCCAGAGTCAAGGTCTTGGTCGAGGACCTGCACCTGATGGGCAGGTCGTTCTCGTTTTACGCGGCGGCGGCGGCGAGCCTCCCCTACCTGCTGATTCAGGCGATTCCAGTGTACGCCATGATTCGGGGCTACGACCTGGACCTGACGGTCTGGCAGACGATGGTGGTTCTGGTGGTGTTCCGCCTGGGCACCGCCATCCCGCAACTGCCCGGCAACGTGGGCTTGTCCCAAACCGCGATCGTGATCGGTCTGGCGCTGTTCGGGGTGGACAAGACCACCGCGGCCGGCCTTTCGATGATGACCTGGGGCGTGATCACCGCTCCGCTGGTCGTGGCCGGGTTTGTTGCGCTGCTGCTGACGGGCGGCAATCTTGGCGAACTCCACCGGCGCGCGAAGGAGCACGTCAGCGCGCCGATGGTTGCGCCGGGAGCCGGGAGGCGATGAGCGAATCCGATCCGTTGCGTTCTCTGCCTTCGGTGGACGAGCTGCTCGCGCGCCTGGCTCACCTGACGGAGTACTTTCCGCGGCCGGTGATTGTGGGGGAGATCCGTCGCGCGCTGGAGGCGGCCCGCGCCGCCATCCGCGCGGGAGGAAGGCCCGCCTCTGCGCCGCTGGAACACGTGGTGGAGGGCAGTCTGACGCGGCTGGCCTCGACCTCCTTGCGGCGCGTGATCAACGCCACCGGCGTGGTGCTGCACACCAACCTGGGCCGCGCGCCGCTGCCCCGCTTCGAGCCGGTATTCGGGTACTCAAACCTGGAATACGACTTGGCCGCCGGCGCGCGGGGCAGCCGCGACGTCCACATTTCCGGGCTGCTCGAGCGGCTGCTCGGCAAGCCGGGGATCGCGGTCAACAACAACGCCGCGGCGGTCTTCCTGGCGCTGCGGGAACTGGCCGCCGGCGGGGAGGCGATCGTCTCTCGCGGCGAGTTGATCGAGATCGGCGACGGGTTTCGGGTCCCGGAGATCATGGCGCACTCCGGCGCCGCGATGCGCGAGGTCGGCACCACCAACCGCACCCGGATCGAAGACTACCGCGCCGCGATCGGCGAGCGCACCCGTCTGCTGCTGCGGGTCCACCCCAGCAATTTCCGGATGATCGGTTTCACCGCGCGGCCGGCGCTCGAGGAACTGGTGGCGCTGGGCCGGGAAACGGGGATCCCGGTCTACGAGGACCTGGGCGGCGGATGCGTGGCGAACCTGGAGGCCTGCGGGGTCGATGAGCCGGCGCCCGCCGCGAGTCTGAGGGCGGGCGTGGACCTGGTGTCTTTCAGCGGCGACAAGCTGCTGGGCGGCCCGCAGGCCGGTATTCTGGCGGGCGATCCGCAACTGGTCGCGCGCCTGCGCCGGAATCCCGTGTACCGGGCGCTGCGCCTGGACAAGCTGATCCTTCAGGCGCTGGAGACCACGCTGCGCAGTCTGCTGCTAGAGCGCTGGGACGCAGTGCCGGCGCTGCGTATGATCCGCCAGACCGCCTCGGAGATCCGCGTCCGCGCCGAACGCCTGGTGGAGCGACTCGAGGGCCTTCGGGCCGAGGTCGTCGCGGGGCAGTCGGTGATCGGCGGCGGGACGACCCCGGGCCAATCCCTGCCGACCTGGCTGGTCGCGGTTTCTTCCAGCGACGTGGCCGCACTCGAGCGCGGGCTGCGCTCCGCCGCCCCGCCCGTGATCGCCCGTATCGAGCAGGACCGGCTCGTGCTCGACCTGCGCACGGTGTTCCCCGAAGAGGAGTCCGAGTTGGTTGCGGCGCTGCTCGCCGCCCACGCCGAAGTTTCCCGCGGCGAAAACTCCTTGTGACTTCCCGGGTTCCGTGGAATCCGACGAGTCTCAGAGGGCCTGGAAGGATGTGGGCGCGGGCCGCTCCGCACCCGAGCCTTTCATGTAGACGCCGCACTTCCCGCTCGGCAGGATCGTTTCCGGACCCGTCCAGGCTTGAGACAACTGACGCGAGGTCAGCTCCCGGGCGCCTTGGAGGTTCGCTCCCCGAAAATCCGCCGACTGCAGGATCGCTTCCCCGAAGCGCGCGCCTCGCAGCACCGCCCCGCGGAATTCCGCGCCGCGGAGGGTGGCCTCGCGGAAATCGGCGAGCGACAGATCCGCCCAGCAGAACGATCCTCCACTCGGGTTCGCCTTGTGGAACTTGGCTCCGATCAGGCGTGCGTTTCGGAAGTCCGAGCTCTCCAGCACACAGTGACTGAAGTTGGCCTCGGCCGCACGGACGTCCCTGAACCGGCAGGCCCGGGCGCGAGCGTAGTTGAAAAGCGCGCGTTCCAGATTCGCATCCGAGAAGTCGCACTCGAAGATCTTGGCGTGCTGCAACACCGCCGACCTCAGGGAAGCCTTCTGGAAGCTGCACTGGTGAATGTTGGATTCCAGCATCCTGGCGCCACCCAGGTTCGCCTCCCGGAATGTACTGGTGGAGGCGGCCGCTTCGATGAGAACCGCCTCCGTGAGATCGCACCCGTCGAGATTAGTGTCTTTCAGGATTGCGGCCGACAAGTTGGCTTGGGCCAGGCGCGCTTCACGCAGATCGGCGCTTTCCAGCACCGCGCCGCTCAAGTCCACACCTTGGAGGTTGGCTGCGCGCAGACTCGCTGACTTGAGCAAAACTCGGCGAAGATCGCGCCCGCGGAAGTCGACACCGTCCAGATTGGTGAAGGCGAAGTTGCCCCGAATGCCGGCAGGCTCTCCTTCGAGCCAAACCCGATGCGCGGCCAACGTGCGGCTCAACTCCTCTGGTGTCAAGACTGAAGATGACATTGCCCATCCAGGCGGATTGCCACACCTTATATATCGGCCCGGCTCTTGCGATTGCTTAGGGGAGGCGGTGGTGGAGAAACGGCGGCCGGTCCCGCTGCTTTCGAAACCCTTACGCGCGCTCCTGATAGGTGCCTTCGGCGGTGTTGACGCGGATCCTCTCGCCGGGGTTGATGAATGGGGGGACCTGCACCACCAGGCCCGTTTCCAGCGTGGCTGGCTTGGTCACATTGGACACCGAGGCGCCCTTCAGTCCCGGCTCGGTCTCGATCACGGTCAGATCCACGGTGGCCGGCAACTCCACGCTGATCGGTCTGCCTTCGTAGAACTCCACCGTCACGTTCAGTTGCGGGACCAGATACTGAACGGCGTCGCCCAGAATCTCCTTGGTGAGATGCGTCTGCTCGAAGGTCTCGGTGTTCATGAAGTGGTACGACTCCCCGTCGTCGTACATGAACTCCATGTTGTGCTCCTCCAGGGCGGCGCGTTCCACGCGGTCTTCCGAGGAGAACCGGTGTTCGATCATGTTCCCGCTGCGCAGGTTGCGCATTTTGGCCTGGACGAAGCCGCGCAGATTGCCAGGCGTGCGGTGGAACACGCTGAAGACCGAGAACAGCTCGTTGTTGAACTTGACGACCATTCCCGGCCGCATTTGGGTGGAGGAGATCATTGCCGGAAACGCTCCTTAGGGCGTGCGACTGGCCAGAATGTTATTGTAACAAAGCTACCCCACCGGCCAGCCCATCACGACCAGCGCGGTCACCATCAGCGCCAGCCCCGCGCCGAGGTAGCGGAACGCGCGCTTGTCGGCGTTCTTCCACTCGCCGGTGAGAAGACCCCAGAGGTTCGCCACCAGGACCATGGTGGTCATAAGAACCGGCCAGCCCACCACCGTGCCCATCGAGCCCAGGCTGGTGACGCCGATCCCGTATAGGAAGAAGCCGAACAGCCACATGCAGCCCATGGCGGTGACGCAGGCCAGGTTCCGCAGCCGGTCGGAAGCGGCGCCCCGCGCCCAGGTCTTGTTCTTCGCCAGCAGGTACGCGGTATAGGCGGCATTCACTATAAAGCCCGCGCCGACGGCGATCGCCAGAAGCGTGATCGAGGCGGCGCCGGGATGGGCGCCCAGCCGAGTGGCCTGGTCCTGGATGGGCTTGCCGAATGTGAAGGCGAAATTCATCATGGGCGAGGTGACGCCCGAGCCGATGCAGATCAGCAGGCCGCGGGTGAAGTGGCCCTTGGCGGCGGCCGCGCCGGCGTCCTTCAACGCCCCGGCCTTGGAGCAGAAGGCCACGCCGGCAATCACCAGCAACAGTCCTCCCATGAGCATCAAGCCCTTCGGGGAGGTGAGTTGATCGGGGTGCTGGATGGCCAGTGGCACCAGCATTCCCAAGGCGGCGGTGAGCGAGATGATGATGGCGAAGGCCAGCGCCATGCCCACCGAGGCCACGCCCAAACCGAACAGCACGTTCCCGATGCCCCAGCCCGCGCCGAACAAAGCCGTCTCCACAAGCACGCCGCTTCCCGCGTTGGAGTAGACCTGCCCGGGCTGCGGGATCACCAACCCCACCAGCAGCCAGGGAAGGATGACCAAGGCGACGATGCAAAACAGCAGCCACATCTTCTCCCAGGCCCAGCCGCGGACGAACTTCTGCGGCAGCGCCCAACTTCCCTGCATGACCGCGCCAGCCAGCACGATCAGCCACCCGACAACGGATGAACTCATGCAGCCTCCTTCTCTCAGCTCTTCTTGCCCCGCGCCTTCGTGGCTTTCTTCGGCGCGCCGTCTGTTTCCGCGGCCGCCGGATCGATCGAGGAGAGGACTTCCTTGAACAGGGCCTCCTTCTTGGCGTCCTTCTTAGGCGGCGCCTCTTCGTGACGGTAGTCGTGCTCGTGGTAGCAGGTCCGGCAGCGAACCTTAGCCGGCTCGCGGTTCACCATCGACACCACGGCATGATTGGTGATCCGGCGGCACTTCACGCAGTAGTCGTCAATCACGTCACCCAAGCGTAGATCCGACATGCGACCTCCACTCCACGGCTCCGCTACTTCTCCGTGGCCGCGATTGCTGAGTATAGCCCCTCGCGGGGGCGGGTTTCAAACCGGCGAATTGGGTCGCTTAAAATGTCACCAGGACTCGAGCCGTTGGGTCACGAAGAAATGTAACCCAAGTGGGCGCGGGGCATGACACCTTCGAGGAGTGGACATGCACGCGCAGAAGCAGT
>Ga0187878_1000415_pt1 | contig 49458 bp, 43 predicted proteins | sample June2016WEW_17_1_FD_132979 | JGI IMG/M metagenome (GOLD analysis project Ga0187878, IMG submission 132979) | Peatland microbial communities from SPRUCE experiment site at the Marcell Experimental Forest, Minnesota, USA - June2016WEW_17_150 | ecosystem: Environmental > Terrestrial > Soil >... | reverse complement strand
GAACTTTCCGGTACTATCCTTAAATCCAGAAACAGCGCTATCGGCTCAAAATCACAGCTCATCTGGTGCGACAAATCTCCTGTTCTAAAAGAGCCGCACCCAATTCGGTTTTGCGCATGCCGGCGTTCATCCCCGGCCTGTCCTGTTATTTCCAGCATGACTGTCGTGCAAATCGGCGTACTTTTGCAGAAGCCTTTAAAAAACACTTGAAAAGCGTGAATGTAATATTGTATGTAATCTGTTGACAAATCCAAGAAGTGAGGGCCATTTTGGAAAACGGTCGGGTGAATGTCAAACCAATCGGCGCTCAAATTGAGAGCGGGCGGGAATTTTGCCGGATAGACTCGATCACGGATCGCCGTACGCGGGCATCACAGGGCATTGCGGAATATGAAAAGAGCCTGGCGGCACAAGCTGTCAATCAACAATCCGGCGAAAGCAACGTTCCTCCGGCGCCCAGCGGAAAAGGGAGCATGGGATGAACAAAGAGGACTTCTTCATCATCGATTGTGAAGCGCACGTCATGCCTTGGGAGTTTCGGAAGCACATCAGCTACTATCCGGCGACGGCCTACTTTTCCAAGCCGGAGGAATCCCCCACCGGGAAATGGTGGAACACGAATCCGATCACAAAAGAGCGGCGGCCAAAGCCGTCCGACTGGACAGCGGAGGGAATGATCAAGGCGATGGACGATGCCGGCATCGACATGGCCTGCATGCTGAGAGAATCCTTTTTGAACATGTCCTACAATGCCGTTCCGTGTTCAACGAACTACCACACCATCGAGGCCATGCAGAAGTATCCGGATCGGATCATCGGCTGTTCCAACGTGGGCCCTCATCTCATTCGGGGCGTCAGCAACGCAATCAAGGAGCTGGAAATTCTCCACCAGGAGTACGGCTTCAAATGCACGAAAATCTACTCGCCGGAGGATTCCGGGCCCTTCAATCACCCGGATCTATTTCCGTTTTATCAGAGATGCCTCGAGTTGGGAGTGTCGGTGTTCATCCATACCGGGTTTGCAGTGGGCGGACACTCGGAATACTGCCAGCCCATTCTCCTGGACAATCTCTGCCTGAGGTTTCCGGAGCTAAAGATCGTTGCCTACCATTTCGGCTGGCCCGAAAGTGACGTTTTGAACGCCCTGGCGTGGAAGCACCGAAACCTTTACATCGGCATGAGCGGAATGTTAGGACCATGGTACTATGCGCCCATGAAGCTCGCGCACATGGTAGGATCGATCATGAACATGTTGGGAGGAAGCGAAAGGATCGTCTTCGGCACGGATTGGCCGGCATCTCCGGCCGATCTTTCGGTGAAGGCCGTCTTGAACCTCAAGATCCCGGAGGAGCTGCAGGAGGGGTGGGGGTATCCTCCGATCAGTGAACAGGACAGGGCCAACATGCAGGGTCTTAACCTGGCAAAACTGCTGAATGTGAAGGTTCCGACAAAATACCAGAAGGAGATAAGCCAACGTGGCTGACCAAAAAAAAGCAAAACCGGAAGCCGTTGTTGAACGGAACAAGAATCTGACCCAGATGGCCTACGGAAAGATCAGGGAGATGATGTTGAACTACGATATTGTCCCTGGGCAGAGGCTGATTTTTGTGGACCTGGCCAAGCGGCTGGGAGTAAGCCGGACTCCGGTGAACAATGCCCTGAGCATTCTGGCGAACGAGGGCTTCCTGGACTTCGTTCCCAACCAGGGATACACGGTCCATCAGATTACGCGTCAGGAGGCGAGTGCCCTCTATGAGCTAAGGGAAATCGTCGAGGTCGGTGCCATCGAGAGGGCGATTCAAAAGGTCAATCCCGAAAAACTGGAACGCCTTAAAAGGCAGAAGAGCCTTTATGAGAAGTCCGTCGTGGACAACGTGAGCAGGGGAAGATTCACCCTCGATCAGGAATTCCATGCCAGTTATATTCTGATGGCCGACAATCCATACCTGGCTGAGTATTTCCGAGAGATCTATCAGCGGATATTCCTCCGCCACCGCATTGAGGGTCTGCCTGCCGGGCGCGCAAAAGAGGTTGTGAAGGAACACGAGGACATATTCAACGCCATACGTTTGAAGGACGTGAAGAAAGCCATTCAAGTCGTCAAGGAACACATCCGCGCGGGCAGGGAATATATCTTTTCCGCCGTGCTGCAATAGCTTCTGTCGCGAAACTCGTTTAGACGACAGCCGGATCGCGCGACGTGTCCTGGGGTGTGCGGGCTTGCTCTGCTTTGCATGAAGCTCCCCGGCATTCCAAGATGTGGCGCCGAGCAAAGGATCGTGCTGTGTCTGCCAAATCGGAAGTACTCATATCGCGCTATCTGGCGGAGCTCGTGCACGAGATTGGAGCCTCGCAACCCTCCATCGAGGACCGTGCGCTCGTCCGGCAGCACATGCTGGATGCGTCCGCCGCGTCGTTCATCGGCCGCCGGACGAAGGTATTCGATGATTTGACCAAACTCTGCGCCAGTGTACCTGGGGGGCGCGGCTGGCCTGGCGGCGGTCCCGAACGCGTTCATTCGCTCGATGCCGCCATGGTTTGGTCCTTTGCTATCCACGCCTCGGTCTTCGAAGACGGGTCCAGGGAAGGGGCATGCCATCCGGCAGCCGCGGTTGTTCCGACGATACTTGCCCTGGCCGAGGGAAGGAGCTGGCTGGACATCGATAGAGCGGCCATCGCCGGATATGATGTGATGGTTCGAATAAGCCGGAGCGGCAATCCTGGATTTACCCGTCGAGGCTTCCATCCCACTGCCATTGGCGCGCCCTTTGGGGCCGCGGCTACCGCGTCATTGCTATTGGGCTACGACACGCAGAGGACACAAAATGCCCTTTGTCTTGCCGCCATGGGCGGCTCCGGCCTGATGCATTCCTTCAGAAACGGCACCACCCAACCGCTTCAGGTGGCCTGGTCCGTACGAAGCGGTCTGGCGGCCGCAATGATGGGCGGGTGCGACCATTCAGGCTACCTGTCCATCATCGAGGATGCTTTTTATCCTGCTTACCTTGCGGAACAACCGCTCGTGCCTGTGGATAAAGCTCTTGAACATGGATATGCCATTCGAGGCAGCTATCTGAAGCCTTATCCCGGCTGCCGGCATGTCCATCCATCCATAGACGCGCTGGCCGGCATTTTGCAAAAGACCAAGCTCGAACCTTCACAGGTGGCACGAATCGATGTGCGGACCTACAAGGTCGCAGTGGAGTCCGAGATCGATTCACTGAAGCAGCGTGGAGATGCTTATTTCAACATTCCTTACGCGCTCGCCGCCAGGATTGTTCTGGGCAGGTGCGACTGGGATGCGTTTGACGAGCGGCATTTTACGGACCGGAGAATTCTTGATCTCATGAAAAGGGTGCATGTCCGCGTGGATCCAGAGGTGGAGCGTCTCTATCCGAATCAGAGGGGAGCCATCGTCGAAGTCCACTGCCTCGACGAGATCGTTCACAGCGGCGAAGTGAACTACGCGTTGGGCGAACCGGAAAGTCCCCTGCCGGTTTCGATGACGCGAGAAACATTTCGCCAGGCTGCCGGCGATACACTGTCCCGGCGCAGTATGGATCGGGTTGAAAACATGCTCGAAGTCTCGGACATGACGGATTCGGCCGAATCTCTGTTCCAGGTCATGACCGGGGCAGCTCAGGTGCTGGGAGGGATGACAAAATGAATGCTGAGGAATGGCGGAACCTGCTGGCCCAGGATCAGAAAGCCAGGGGACGCAGAAAGCAACTTTTTTGTTTGGATTCCAAAATCCCGCTCGCCGATCTGTATGATCACGACAGCCTCCTGAAATCGGGATTTGACCATGAAAAAGATCTGGGATTGCCCGGCGCCTTCCCGTATACCCGCGGGATTTATCCTTCGATGTACCGCGGCGGCTTCTGGATCATGGGGCAGTATTCCGGTTTTGGAAACCCCGAAGCCACCAACGAAAGATTCAAATATCTTCTCTCCAAGGGCCAAACTGCGCTGGCTGTGGCTTTGGACCTGCCGACGCAACTAGGACTGGAATCGGATCATGAACTCGCCGACGGCGAAGTCGGCAAGGCCGGCGTGGCCATCAATTCCTTGCAGGATATGGAGGACATCTTTGCCGGCATCCCGCTCAACAAATCCAAGCAGATCTTCACCACCGCTAACGCCATCGGACCGATCATGCTCGCCCTGTTCATCGCGTTGGGCGAGAAACAAGGACTCGAACCAAGCCAATTCACCGTTGTCCTGCAAAACGACATATTGAAAGAATTCGTGGCGAGAGGAACCTATATCTATCCTCCCAACCCCTCGTTGAGATTCTCCATCGATGCCGTCGAATACTGCACCTGCAAGCACCCGCACTTCAAGCCCATCGTTGTGTGCGGTTCCCATATGGGACAGGGAGGCGCCACGGCCGTGCAGGAAGTCGCGTTCACCCTGTCGAATGCCAAGGCATATATAGATGAAGCGATCGGCCGGGGCCTGGACATTGACGATTTCGCCCCCCTGATGGAGTGCCAGCTCGCGGTTCCCATGAACCTGTTCGAGGAAATTGCCAAGTATCGGGCGTTTCGCCGGATGTGGGCCCGCCTGCTCGAGAGCCGCTACCACCCCAAAAAGCAGGAGAGCCTGAAGTGCTTCATCCGAGTGTATACCACCGGCTATACCATGACCGCGCAGCAGCCCCTCAATAATATCGTGCGGGTTGCTCTTGAGGCGCTGGCTGCCATTTTAGGCGGCGCCCAAAGCCTCTCGGCCAATGCCATGGATGAAGTGCTCTCCATTCCGACGGCGGAAGCCGCTCACGTGGCACTGATGACCCAGCACATCCTGGCCAATGAGACCGGGATCGCCGATGCCGTCGATCCTCTGGGCGGTTCCTACTACATCGAATCCTTGACGAACGAAATCGAAGCCAGGGCGCTGAAATTGATGGAGGAAATTGACGGGAAAGGCGGCGCCCAGAGGGCCATCGAAGGCGGCTTCTATCAAATGCTCATGCGCAAAGCCGCCGGCGAATACCAGCAGGAGATTGAAAGAGGAGAGCGAGTCATCGTCGGGCTCAACAAGTTCAAAGAGGAAAACGAACGAATCAAGATCGAATCATTCAAGGTCCCGAAAGGCGTCCAGGAGCGGGCAATTCAAAAGCTTCAGCAACTCAAATCGAGCCGCGATCATGAAAAGGTGAACAACTCTCTCAGCCAATTGGAAAGTGAGGCGCGAGCCGGCAAGAACACGGTGCCTGCACTGGTCGAGTGCGCTCGCGCCTATGCCACGATCGGGGAGATGTGCCGGGTTCTGGCCCAAGTGTGGGGTGTTCATCAGGAAGGTGTCACATGGTTATGACGGAATCGCAAAGGGCGCCGCGGGTGTTGATCGCCAAGATCGGCCTGGACGGGCACAGCCGGGGGGCGCAGGTGGTGGCTCAGGGGCTGCGGGATGCGGGCATGGAGGTGGTTTATACCGGAATCCGGCAAACCCCAGCCACGGTGGCCAGAATAGCGGTCCAGGAAGACGTCGACGTCATTGGCATCTCTTCCATGGTTGGCGCTCACGTGGAAGTTATGAAAAAAGTCCGGAAAGAACTGGAAGCCCAGAAGGCCGCCGATATCCCCGTGATCATGGGAGGCGTGATCCCGGAGGAAGATTATGAGGCGCTTCGCGCACTGGGCGTCGGCGCGATCTTTCCTCCAGGTTCGGATGTCAAACAGATCGTCCAGTATATCGTGAAGGCGCGATCCTGGGTTCTGGAGGTCCCCGGAACGCTGGCCGGCAGAAGCCCCGAGGAGCTTCACCTGATGGGGACCCGATGCGAACGATGCGGACGGATCTTTTTCCCAACGAGAAAAAACTGCCCTCGATGTCTCGACGATCAGTTCACAAAAGAGTTGACACTGAGTGACGAGGGAATCCTGCAGACCTATTCGATCGCCAGTATAGCTCCCCCGGGATACAGCATTCCTCACGCCCAAGGTTACATCGACATATGCGGGGGAGGGCCGCGGATTTTCTCATTGCTCACTGATTATGGCGACGGCTCCAGCCTGAGCATCGGCTGCCGAATGATCATGAAAGCCATCAGGGTCGGCAGGGACAAGGATGACCGGGCAATCCTCGGTTATCGATTTCGACCGGTAGCTTAGGTTCTGTCGCGAAACTACCTAACCCTCCGTCCTGGACTTGGACTTGGACGTGGGCATGCACGGATAAATGGCGATCTGATAAATGTTATGTCTGGAAAGTTTACCTCGAACAAGACCGTCCAGGTCCACGTCGAGGTCCACGTCGAGGTCCAAGCTGCTCATTCGGTTTTTCGATATAACCAGCGAGTTTCGGGAGAGATTCCCTTAGGCCAAGTAGGAGGTTAGATTGAGAGACACCTATGTGCTCGGAGTTTCCATGACCCGCTTCGGGAAACTCCTCGACAAGACATTGAAAGATCTGGCCTACGAGCCTGTTTGGAATGTAATCCACGAATCGAAAATTGATCCTCACGACATTGATATTGCCTTCGTCGGCAATGCCTACGCGGGCATGATCACAGGTCAGGAGTCGGTTCGGGGGCAGGTCATACTGAGGGACGTCGGCATCAACAGGATACCCATCATCAATGTCGAGAACGCGTGCGCTTCCAGTTCAACGGCGTTTTATCTGGCGAACATGGCGGTCGCGTCGGGACAGGCGGATTTAGCTTTGGCCCTGGGTGTGGAGAAGCTTTTCTGCGATGACATCGGTAAGAGCTTGAAGGCGCTTTCCACCTCCTCTGATATCGATATCGAAGGGCGAATGGGAATTCTGTTCGCCGGCATCTATTCGATGCGCGTCCGCGGGCACATGCAAAAGTATGGTCTGACGCGCGAACAGTTCGCCAAGGTTGCGGTCAAGAACCACGACAATGGCGCCTTGAACCCTCACGCCCAATATCGCAACCGCGTCACGGTCGAGGAGGTGCTCAAGTCCCGGATGATTGCCGACCCGATAACCCTCCTGATGACCTGTCCAATGGGAGACGGCGGATCGGCAGTCCTCGTCGGAACCAAGGAGATGGCTTTGCGAATGGGGAAGAGGCCGGTCAAGATCGGCGCGACCGCATTGGGCAGTTTCGGCTTCACCGGGAAGGATGAGCCCGGCATCGTTGTGCGCGTTTCGGCGCAAACCTATAAGGAAGCGGGCATCACCGCCGGGGATGTGCAGGTCGCGGAAGTCCATGATGCCGTGGCTCCGGTCGAGCTGTTTTTGTACGAAGAACTGGGGCTCTGCGGCCCGGGTGAAAGCGGCCGCATGATCGACGAGGGCGTGACCTGGCTGGGCGGCAAGCTGCCCGTGAATCCTTCCGGAGGATTGAGCGCCAAAGGGCACCCCGCGGGCGCGACGGGTCTGGCTCAGGTGGCTGAAATCGTCTGGCAGATGCGAGGAGAGGCCGGAGATCGGCAGATCAAACCTGCCCCCGATATCGGGCTCGTGGAAAACGGGGGGGCAATGTGGCTGGGGAAACGGCAATCGTCGCCGTCCACATACTCAAGGGCTGATGCCTCCAGGCTTGCGCGCCCGCTCGCCCTCGCGATATTGGGGACAGTCATGAATGGCGTTTAATCAAGGAATCCGATTAGGACCCTGAAAGGATCCCGCAGGAAAGCCCAGGGCGCAAGCCCTGGGAAATGACGGCGAGCACGGAACCAGCCCTGTAAGGGCAGCGCAGGCTGCTTCGCCCTTATAGGGCTTGTCTCCTGGATATTCATGATCCCAGGGCTCACGCCCTGGGCTTTTCTGCCCCGCCCCTTCGGGGCTTAAACGCTCGGTTTGGCGGTACCACGAGGTGATTGCGGGCACTCTTAGTTAAACGCCATTCGGGACAGTCACCTTTTTCGCCGGGGAGATCTCGGCAGATGCGTAAAGTGGTCTTGAAAAATCGTTGCCATCCGCAAATTCGTCTTTCACACTCGTGATCGTCGATTTTATGGTTGACACGATCCGCATAATAGCATACAAAATTACATGTAATATACAATGCAATCTAGCCCGCAGGAGGGGACATGGCTATCCAGAAGGTCTTTGTGGTCGGATCCGGAACGATGGGGAACGGAATCGCCCAGGTTTGCGCCCAGGCCGGCATCCAGGTCTTCCTAAATGACATCAACCGCGAAAGCCTGGATCAGGCCCTGAAGAGCATTGCCTGGTCGGTTAAGAAATTCATTGAAAAAGGCAAACTGGCCGAGAGTCTCGAAACCGTGATGGGGCGGATTCAGGCCGGCACCGAGTTCGCTCCGCCCGTGGATGCGGACCTTGCGATCGAAGCCGTGTTCGAGAGACTCGAGGTAAAACAGGAGATCTTCAAAAAACTCGACGAGATGTGCGGTCCCGACACGCTGATTGCCAGCAATACTTCCGCCATCCCTATTACCGAGCTTGCGTGCGTCACCAGGCGTCCGGAAAAGGTGCTCGGACTCCACTTTTTCAATCCGGTGCCTATGATGGAGGTGGTAGAGGTCATTCGAGGAATCAAGACCTCCGAGCAGACCATGCAGACGGCGCTGAGTTTCGTCAAGAGAGTGGGAAAGGAACCTGTGCGGGTTGAGAGCGACGTCCCCGGCTTTCTCCTCAATCGGATCAACCTCGTGAGCTACGTCGAGGCCATCCGTCTGCTAGAGCAGGGGATCGGAACGGTGGAGGACATCGACAAAGGGGTCAGGCTGGCCTTCGGCAGGAAGATGGGTCCTTTTGAGACCGGAGACCTCGTAGGGCTGGATGTTTCCTGTGGAGCGCTGACGGCCATTTACCAGGAAAGCCAGGACCTGCGCTACTACCCGCCTCAACTCCTTAGACGCAAGGTCAGAGCGAGGGAATTGGGCCGCAAGACAGGACGCGGCTGGTACGAGTACAAGCAGGAAGCCAGCGCAAAAGCGAAGTGACCGCGATCCAACCTGGGGGGAAAAGCTTTGTCATACAAAAACCTGATTTACGAGATCAACGGAGGAGTGGGGGTCATTAAGGTCAACCGCCCCGAGGTGAGGAATGTCCTCAACTGGGAGACCTGGATGGAGTTCGAGGATGTACTGAAGCGGCTGCACGCCGATCCGGCCGTGCGTGTGGGCATAATCACCGGTGCCGGAGATGATGCTTTTATTGCGGGTGCGGACGTGCGCATGCTCAAGGACCGGACCCCGCAGGATGCCATCGATGCCTCGAAGAAAGTCAATGAAATCCTCCTCTTTATGGAATCGATGGATGAGCCCGTGATCGCCGCCATCAACGGCTGGGCGCTAGGCGGCGGTTGCGAGCTCGCGCTGGCTTGCGACATCCGGATCGCCGGCGACCGCGCGCAGATTGGCCAGACGGAAGTTCGAATCGGGATCATGCCCGGATATGGAGGCAATGTCCGTCTCATGAGGCTGGTCGGAGCCGGCCGAGCCAAGGAGATGATCTTCACCGGGAAGGTTCTCAAGGCTCAGGAAGCCGAGAAAATCGGCCTGGTCGACCGTGTGGTCCCCCACGAAAAACTGATGGAAGAAGTCATGGCGCTGGCCGGACTCATTGCTAAAGGGCCGGCGGCGATCCACATTGCCAAAAGATCGATGTTCCTGGCGGCGCAAAATTCCTTCCTCGAGTCGTTGCGGAAGGATTCAGAGCTATACGGCGAGGTTTACAGAACCAAAGATTTCATGGAGGGAGTGACCGCCTTCCTCGAGAAAAGAAAGCCGACTTTTGCAAACCACTAGCGGCGGCCGTGACGGAGCCCGAAAGGAAGGTGTTTGGATGGAGACTGTCGTAATTGTCGCAGGTGTGAGGACGCCCATTGGAGGATATGGTGGAGCGCTGCGGGATTTCCCGGCGTACCGGCTGGGAAGTGTAGTCCTGAATGAAGCGGTGAAGAGAGCCAAGGTTGCGCCCGCCTGGGTTGATGATGTGATTATGGGGCAGGCCTATCAGAACGGCGAATGCGCGAATGGGGCGCGCATGTCGCTTCTCGATGCCGGATGGCCGGCCGAGGTCCCCGGCGTGACGCTGAATCGCCGTTGCTGCTCGGGTTTGGACGCCGTTTTCTTCAGTGTCATGAAGATTCAAACCGGCAATGCCGACATTATTGTCGCGGGTGGAATCGAGAGTATGAGCCAGGCGGAGCTCTATTTCCCCGGCGATATCAAATGGGGCTTGGGCGGAAAGAAGGACGACAAATGGGGATTCATGCCGAAAGGTCATGGCGCACTCTCGATGTGGGGAGTGCCCCTCTATGACAGGATCCAGCGGGCTCGGGTGATGTCTCAGCCGATCGCGAGGTTTGGCGAGCTTCCTTCCATGATGACCTGGGCGGAAACCGCGGCGAAAAAGGAACAGATATCCCGCCAGGAAGCGGATGAATGGGCATTGCGCAGCCATTTGAGAGCCATCGCCGCGATTGATGCCGGGAAATTCAGCGACGAAATTGTTCCCATTGCCATCTCCAAAAAGAAAGGCGAGACCGCGGTTTTCGCTCTGGACGAAACCCCGCGGCGGGACACCACCATGGAAAAACTCGCCAAATTGCCTCCGGTGTATCCCGACGGCATATGCACGGCAGGAAATTCCTCCAGTGAAAACGACGGCGCCGCCGCACTGGTATTGATGTCCGAAACCAAGGCAAAGCAACTCGGCGTGGCGCCGATGGCATATTTCCGGTCCTGTGCCATCGCGGGCACGGATCCGACACTTACCTATCCGGCGGTACCCGCCTCTGTAGACAAGGCGGTGAAGAAGCTCGGACTCTCCATCGGCCAGATCGATCTGATTGAAATTCAGGAGGCTTTTGCGGTGCAGACCTTGGCCGATGCCAAGCTGATGGCGGTCCGGCAGGAAGATTTCGACAAAAAAATCAACGTCAACGGTTCCGGGATTTCCCTGGGCCATCCGATCGCGGCAACGGGAGCCATGAGGCTGGTGACTTTGATTCATGAGATGAAACGGCGCGGTGCGCGCTACGGACTGGAAACGGTCTGCGGCGGTGGAGGACAAGGCATCTGCGCAATCGTCGAAAGCAACGATCAATAGGAGAAGAGCGCTATGGATTTCGAGCTGACTGAAGAACAGCAGATGATCAAAGAGACCGCCAGGCGCTTTGCCGAAGAAGAAGTTGCGCCGCTCGTCGAGCAGGCGGAAGCGTCGGGCAAGTTCCCCATCCAACTTTTCCGCAAGATGGGTGAATTGGGTCTCCTCTGCATCCGGTATCCCCTGGAGATGGGTGGAGGGGGTGCGGACAAAATAGCCGAATGCATTCTCGCCGAGGAGCTCAACCGCATTTGCGCGGGAATCGCCGCCGGACTCATGGTCCAGGGGGGCCTGGCTACGAATCCCATCTATCGGTTCGGTTCCGATGAGCTCAAGCAGGAGTTTCTTCTTCCGGCAATTAAGGGGGAGAAAATCGGCGCGTTCGCTTTGACCGAGCCGGATGTGGGGTCGGACGCGGCCAGCATCAAAACCCGGGCGACCAAGGACGGCGATCACTACGTCCTCAATGGGTCAAAGACATTCATTACCAATGGTCCGATCTGTGACTATGCCGTCGTCGCAGCCACTGTGGATCCGGCGCGCAAGGCAGAGGGCGTTTGTCTCTTCGTAGTGGAGAAGGGCACTCCCGGTTTCGCCGTCACCCGAAAACTCGACAAAGTGGGAAACCGGTCCGCTGAAACCGGGGAGCTGCTCTTTGAAGCCTGCCGCGTGCCCGCGGCGCGTCTCGTTGGAGGCCAGGAAGGCCGCGGATTCAGCCAGATTCTGGACACGCTAACTTCCGGAAGAATCACTTACGGCGGCCGCTGCACGGGTGTGGCTCAGGCTGCGTACGAAGCCAGCCTGCAGTATGCACAAAGCCGCGTCCAGTTCGGGCGGCCGATTGTCGAGTTCCAGGTCACGCGCTTCAAGCTCGCCGAAATGGCCATGAAGAGCGACATCATGAGGTCATACACCTATCGAGTGGCGCGGCTCTACGACGCCGGGCGCAAGGTGGCCAGAGAGGCCTCCATGGTCAAGCTTTTCTGCGCGGAAACCCTGGAGGAGATTTTGGCGCAAGCCATGCAGATTCACGGCGGCTACGGGTACATGATGGAATATCCGGTCCAGCGCTATTGGAGGGATGGAAGACTCTTCACCATCACCGAAGGGACATCCGAAATCCACCACCTGGTCATCGCTCGCGAGTCGGGGTTTTAGGATTCGTCAAGGTTCGGAAATTTCAATTGTCGGTTATGACGCTTAGGGAGGGCAGGATGAAAAGGCCACTGGAGAATGTTCGCATCCTGGATTTGACCGCTTGGCTTTCGGGTCCTTATGCCATGGAGATCGCGGCTTACCTTGGGGCTGAGGTGATCAAAGTGGAAAAGGTTGATGGGGGAGATGCCGTGCGCGCCAACGGCCCCTATTATGGGCCGGAGGGAATCGTATTTGAAAAGAAAGATCCCCGGGACCTTTCATTGTGCATTCTCAAGCGCGCGCGAGGCAGGAAGAGCATCACCCTGAACCTGCAAAACGAAACCGGCAAACGACTCTGCCGGGAGTTGGTGAAGAAGGTTGATATTGTCGCGGAGAATTTCGCGCCCGGAACCATGGAGCGGCTGGGGTTTGGTTATCCGGAATTAAAGAAAATCAAATCCGACATCATCCTCTGTTCTATTTCAGGCTTCGGGCAGGATGGACCCTATCGCAGTCTCGCGGCATTCGATCCTGTGGTCGAGGGCATGAGCGGCGTTATGGAGGTGACCGGATACCCGGAGAACCCGCCCGTGCGGATGGGCGTGGCTGCCGGGGACTTGGTCTCTGCTCTTTACATGGTTATTGGCCTTCAAGCGGCACTTCGTTATCGCGAGAAGACCGGCAGGGGGCAGGCTGTTGATATCTCCATGATGGACAGTCTTTTCTCCTTTCTTTTCGATGAGTCACTCGATGTCTATGTGGAGAGGGGAATCCCGATTCGCACCGGCAACCGCCGATTGCGGCTGACTCCATTCAATTCGCACAAGGCCAAAGACGGATATGTGGTGATCTGCAGTGCCGCCGATAGCCACTGGACGAACCTGCTGAAGGCCATGGGCCGCGAAGATCTGGTGGACGACGCCCGGTTCAAGAGACTTGATCAGAGAATGATGAATGCCGATGCCGTGGACTCGATCATCGAGAGCTGGACGGTTACCAAGGCAAAGGCGGAAGTGGTTGAAATCGTCAGGAAACATGGAGTGGCCAGTGGGATCGTGGCCACGATTCCGGAAGTTCTTGCGGATCCCCAGTTGAAGCACCGGGGCATGATTGTCGACCTGATTCACCCAGAACTCGGGAAGGTGAAAGGCGCTGTCGGCCACGATATCCCTGTCAAACTCTCCGAGTCCAAGGGGGAGTTCGACCTCCCCGCCCCATATCTCGGCGCACACAATGAAGAGATTTATTGCAGCTTGCTGGGTTATTCCAAAGAAGCCGTTCATCAACTGAAGAGGGATGGTGTGATTTAGGAAGAACGGATCATCGCTGAACCGCCAGGACCGCCAAGAGAGTCAATAATATTGTTCTTTCTTGGCGTCCTGGCGTCTTGACAGTTGCCTTTGCCTTTCTCCCCGACGGCATGCGCGTTTATCGTTACCATAAAAAAGTTTCATTGGACATGCGGAAGAACTCGGGCTTACAGTTGGCAACATTGAGGGCACTAGAACCCAAGCACGGACGGTGCAGGTGGATCGGGATTTTTCCCCGCGCGGACGGTTACCTCTTCGGCGACTCTGCCGCGCCCTGAGCGCGCCTCCAGCTGCTTGTTTTAACGTGCATGTAAAATTGCATGGAATATGTTGTTCAATGCGAGGTCGCAGCTGGATGATCTCAGAGGAGCCGGCGATTTCGCATCTCCTTGCCGTGTCCAGGCCTGCTCAAAACGGAGGCAACCATGGGAACTCTTCGGAATTTTGGTCTGCTAGGTATTTTCGTTTGTTTGTTTTCGGTTTCGACAGTCTGGGCACAGACAGGCTCGATCACCGGAACGGTCAAAGACAGCTCCGGCGGAGTCATGCCGGGCACGATGATCACAATCACCAATACGGGAACCAATGCTCAACGGACGGCTCCGACCGACGAGCGCGGTGATTACACCATTGCGCTGCTCCCGGTCGGTGTCTACAAAATCCAGGCCGGCTGCTCCGGCTTCAAGACAGGCCTGGCGGACAACATCATGCTCAACGTCAACGACAAGCTGCGCATCGATTTTACGCTGCAGGTCGGGGGCAACAATGAGCAGGTGACGGTAACCGACGCCGCGCCTCTGGTGCAGTCGGAAACATCGTCGGTCGGCCAGGTGCTCGACAACCAGAAGATCCTCGAGTTGCCGCTCAACGGACGCCAGTTCGAGTCTCTGTCACAACTTGTCCCTGGAGCGGTATCGCCCGCACCGGGGTCGAGTCTGAGCGCACGCGGCGGCTTCAATGCGTCTGGGGGGCGCGAGACGCAGAATTCGTTCATGTTGGACGGCATCAACAACAATGATCCGGCGACCAACAATTGGGCGGTGCGCCCGATTGTGGATGCCATCCAGGAGTTCAAGGTGGTCGAGAACTCCTATTCGGCGGAATTCGGGCGCAGCGGCGCCTCGCAGGTTACCGTAACCACGAAATCAGGCACGAACAGTTTTCACGGAGCGGCCTGGGAATTCCTGCGCAATGACGTGCTGGATGCGAGGGATTTTTTCAACACGACGGGCCCGAAGGCGCCATTCCTGCGCAACCAGTATGGTGCCACCTTCGGGGGGCCGATCAGGCACGACAAGACCTTTTTCTTTGTGGCCTATGAGGGCTTGAATCGGAAGCAGTCATTCACCAGCCTGCAGCAGGTGCCTTCATTGGCCTTTTTGCAGGGCGACTTTTCCTCGGTGAAGACGGCGCTGAAGAATCCGTTTGGCGCAGGCGGCGCGACCTTTACCGGAAATCAAATATCGCCGACCCTGTTCAATCCGGTGTCTCAGAAGGTAATTGCCATGGGGGCGTGGCCGCAACCGACTCCCGGACTGACGGGCGCCTCGAACCTTCAGGCTACCCTCGCCCAGGTAGAAAACGTAAGCTCGATCAATGGGCGCATCGATCACCGGCTCAGCAACGCGAACACGTTATTCGCACGGTATAGCTTGACGCACGACCTGCTCCATCAACCCTGCCCCAGTGCTGCTCAGGTGCCGACCTGCGTTCCTGGCTACGGTATGCTGGACACGACGAATTCGCAGGCCCTTTCGCTGACCGACACCCACGTGTTTTCGAGCAAGCTGCTGAACGAAGTGCGGGCCGGGTTTAACCGTTTCCTTGAGCCTCGAGTGGCGCTCACCGCCGCCACGAATAATATCGGGGGAACCTTGGGACTCCCAACCAATCCGTTCCCGATGGCGTGGGGGATGCCCACATTTTCCATTTCGAGTACGGGCACGATCGGAGACATGCCGTGGTCTCCGCGCGTCGGCAACACCTATCAGATTTCCGAAGGTGTGAGCTTTTCCAAGGGCTCGCATTGGATGCGCGCCGGCTTCGAATGGCGCAAGCAGGAGTTCAATGCAACCCAAGCTACGCGCGAGGGTTTCACATTTGATGGGAGGTGGACGGGAAACGCATTTGCCGACTTCGAGCTGGGCTTGCCGGCCTCGACGAGCCGTGATCTGCTCGCGGCGGACATCCGCTACCACAGGATCTACTCTTACGCCGGATACTTCCAGGACGATTGGAAGGCCTCCAATCGCCTGACCGTGAATCTCGGACTTCGCTATGAATTCAACACGCCCGACGTTGAAAAGTACAATCGCTACGCGGACTTCAACATCCAGACCGGCCAATACCAGACCGCCGGCCTGAACGGTGCGTCCAGGGCTCTGTATGATCCTGATCGGAACAACTGGGGACCGAGGGTCGGGTTTGCGTTTCGCCCAGGCGACTCTTCGAAATCCGTGTTTCGCGGCGGTTACGGCATCTTCTATGATCTCGTCATGCTCGGCAACGACCTCGATCCCACGCGCAAGGGCTATCCCTTCGACAAGCCGGAAACCTACAGCTCGACTCCTGGAAATCCCAATGCTCTGACATTGTCGAATCCGTTCCCGGCTTCCCAGTCCTCTACCACTATCTACAACGCGCCCGGCGTTGATCCAAGATTCCGCGACGCCTATATCCAGCAGTGGAACTTTGGCTACCAGCTCGAGTTCGCGAAAAACATGGTGTTCGAGGCCGGATATATCGGGACGAAAGGCACACGTCTCACCAGAGCCATCGACCTGAACCAGGCGTTCCCTGGAACCACCGGGTCCGTGCAATCACGCCGGCCCTTTCCACAGTACGGCACGATGTCGATGCTGACGAGCATTGGAGATTCGACCTACAATGCGCTCGTCGGCGGGCTGGAACGCAGGTTTTCGGGAGGACTTTCCCTGCTCGCTTCCTACACCTACAGTCACTCGATCGACAGCGGCGCCGGGGGTGGCGGAGTCACTCAGGACGCGAGAAACACGCAGCCCGATCGTGGAAACTCGGACTTCGATGCGCGTCAGCGGCTCGTGATCAGCTACGTCTATGATCTGCCGGTCGGACACGACCGGCATTTCGGTAAATCCTTGCCCCCCGTTTTGAACTACGTGGTTGGCGGCTGGCAGCTCTCCGGGATCACCGCATTCCAGTCCGGCAGGCCGATCTTTATCAAACTGGGCAAGGACAACGGCAGCACAGGTGTGAATAATGATCGCCCGAACATCGTCGCCGGCGTGGACCCGTTACTTGAAAATAGCGGTTCCAAGACCGTCTACCTGAACCCGGCAGCCTTTGTATCCGCGCCCGCAGGCACCTTTGGAAATGACCCGCGTAACAATATAAATGGTCCGGGGACGAACAACTTTGATCTCACACTTGCGAAGAACTTCAAGACCGAGAAATTCGGCATCCAGTTCCGGGCGGAATTGTTCAATGCTTTCAACCATCCATTTCTCAATCAGCCGGTTTCGACCCTGACAAATCCGGCTTTCGGGACCATAACCAGCACGTTGGGACCAAACCGTCAGGTTCAGTTCGGCTTGAAAATCAGCTATTAGCTCAAGGGGCTGAAGCGGTGGCCGGACGGCCGCCGCTTCAGCCGTTACCTCGGTCGCAGCCACATGCTGCTTGGTGCCATGCTCACCAGAATCCTCGTTAAAAATCCTCTCCGCCGCGCCCGCTGCGGCGAATCGGCCGTGCATGGGCAGCCGCCTTCATACCTTGCAACCATCAGTCCTTCATGACAGGAGAAATTATGGCAACCGTGCGACGCACGTCTTTGCTGTTTCTTGCGGGCACCATTATGCTCATCGCTGTATGTCTTCCGGCACGTTCCGCCGAAATCACGACGCCGGAGAAGTTCCTCGGGTTCAAGGTCGGTGCGGACTACAAGCTGGCCACCTACGAGCAGGCCATCGGCTATCTCGAGCTGCTGGCGAGCCAGTCCCCGCGCATCAAAGTACTCGATATGGGGCCGACCTCGATGGGAAGACGCCAGAAATATGCGGTCATTTCCTCGGAAGAGGCCATGAAAGACCTCGACCGCTTCAAAGGGATCACCAAAAAGCTGAGCCTGGCGCGGGGAACAGCTGCGGCCGAGGCCCACAAACTCGCAGAGGAAGGCAAGGCCGTCGTTTATATCGACGGCGGCATGCACGCATCGGAAGTGGTGGGTTCGGACCAGCAGATCCAGCTGGCCTACGACCTGGTAACCGGCGAGGACCGTCAAACCAAACTGATCAGGGACTTAACCGGCCAATCTGTGCTTATTTTGTACTTCCTTGAGCAAGTTTGAACTCGGCTAAAATTTTGGCTATGCGATTGACGAGTCGTGCCAAGTGACGATTCTTTTTCACGTCGCTGATCTGACGTCGATACATTTCCATCACGTGGGCAGCCTCAGTGAGCAGCCCGTGCAGGCTCGTCAGATCGGGCGCAAGTGTCTTAGGCAGTCCAGGGGCGGCATGGATTTCTGCCATTTTGGCTCGGGCTCGGTGGTATTCGCGTTGCAGATCGACTTGGCTGACCTGAACATAGCGCATGGTCATTTCCAGCGTTTGGTGTCCCAGTAGTGCCTTGACAGCAGGCAAACTCGCTCCGGCTCTGAGCATTTCTGTTGCAAAGGTATGCCGCATCTGGTGCAGCGTAGGTTGGACAGAGCACCCCGCCTCGTGGGCCGCAATGATGAGTTCTTCTCTCATGGACATATAGGAAGGAGGCTTGCCGTTTTTCTGCAGCAGCAAAAACCCGGGGTTCCGGGTGTCCCGCATGTCTGGGTTCGAAGGCCTCTGATCAAGAATGCTGTTAAAGATCCTGCGGGTATCGTCATCGACCGGAACCCATCTTTCGGTATGGAGTTTTCCCAAGGGAACGCGCACAGCCCACTGGTCCTGCCCCAGGTCGCGCAAGGAATCAACCGTAAGCATGCGGCATTCGCCGATGCGCATTCCAGTTGCTCTGAGAATCCATAGGGCTTTCGAACGCAAAGTCGGTCTCTCGAGAAGTCGTTGTTGCAGCCGCCGGTCGTCTTCCGGGGATAGCGGTTTAGGAAGGTACCTGTCAGGAGCGGGGCAATCTCCAGGGGCGAAAAATTTTCGCGGGGCGGATCGCTGCTTGTCTCCAGATCGCGGATCAGGCGGCGAACATTGATGATCCTTTCCGTACGGGTTTTGTTCGCCAGCGGCGGCTGTCGTTGACACAGGCTGCGGAGCCAGCCGAGGATATGGGGATCACGGCGCAAGTGCGAGGGTCCGCGGACATTCGGCCACTGAGCATGAAGGTAGGACAGAAAGGATTTTGCTGCAAGCTGATACAGCTCGATGGTCGTCGGACGCAGCACGGTGGCAAGGTTTTGGATCTCGTAGTCAAACCACTCTTGCAGGTTGCGGCGCGGGTGTTTTTTCATGGTTGCAGTGGCGGGGAGAGTGGAATTCTGTTTTGAAGTGCCCGGCGATATTCGCGCCAGACATCCTCGGGAGAAAGCCTCACGTAAAGCATGGTGGTTGGAATGCGGGAGTGTCCCATCAAATGCATTAAGGCGGGCAGCGAGATGCCGCAACGTACCATATCCGCTCCGAAGGTATGGCGGAATCTATGAGGGTTGGCCATGGGGACCTCAGCAGTCCGGCGATGATGGCGAAACAGGGAGCGGAGGCCCGCGGCGGTCATAGGACGGCCGCGCCGGCGGCCTTTCAAACACAGGAAGACAAAAGGCGATGAGACACGAGGTCTTTCAAAGTCGAGATACCGCTGCAGCGTCGCCATGGTGTCTTCCGAAAGCGGCAGCATTCTCTCTTTGTTGCCCTTGCCACAGACGCGGAACTGGAGCTCGGGAAAACGGACATCCTCAAGCCGGAGTTCGATGATCTCGCGCGAGCGGAGGCCGTTAAAGAGCATCAAGGCGATAATGCCGAGATCGCGATAGGTACGGAAGCTGGCCCAGAACCGAGCGACCTCTTCATGAGATAGAGGGATGATGACGCGGCGGGGCTGTTTCAAACGCAGGCCGACGATTTTGCGCACGGGTCTGCCATAACCGACAGGGCGTCGGGTTTGGTACTAGGTTCGGATGCGGTCGTGTGGGATATCCCGGCGATAGTGAAAACGGTAAAGGCAACGCACCACACCAAGGCGGTGATTCACGGTCTGAGGTGTGGGCTGGGGTTGCGTTTGAAGTTGATGACGGACGTACTCCAGAAGAAGAGATTCATTCAGCTGAGCCAGAGAACTGGATTTGCGGCGGCACCACCAGCGCGCGAAGTTCAACAGGTCATAGCCATAGGACCGAAGTGACCGGGGCGAGAAGTTGCGTAGGCACTGCACGTCGAGAAAGTGGTTAGTCCAACGTAGCTCCTGGTTCCGGGCATCCACGATCCGGTATGGAGAAGTGCCTGCGGTGCCAGAATCGTCAAAGCGGAGGCGGAAGGGCATCATGGCAAGGCCTCCGCCAGATCAAGGCAGCGGCGGAAGTCTGCCGCCCTTGCCCCTGAGACAAAGTAGCTGTTGGGGTCATGTCCCAGGGGGAGGTCGACAATGTGCGCTGTCAGGCCGGCATGAGTGACCCGTTGCGCCAAGAAGCGAGCGGCACTTTGGCCGGCGCCGTTCGGATCAGAGTCGAAGGCTATGAAAACCTGGCGTTCGGGAGCATCGCACAGTTGCGAAAGTTGCAGGCGGCTCAGGTGTATGCCAAAACCACAGGTGGTGTTCACAAAGCCGGCCTGCCAAAGGACCGCCAGATCGAGCGGACCTTCGACCAAAATCACGGCAGGGCAGGTGCGTACCGTATTCCAGGCAAAAAGGCCGCCTTTTGGAAAAGGAAGAAACCGATGGGGCGGATCACTGCCGATGCTGCGACCGTAAAGATTGACGAGACGATCTTGATCGAAACATGGAAACACGATGCGACGGAAGAAAGTGTCATGGCCGCTTCCATTAATCAGCCCTGATTGCAGGAGCCGACCCAATGGGTAGCCCAATTGAATCAGGTGACGGCGCAGAGATCCTCCGGGGGCATACCCTATGCCGATCTGGCGCATGAGTGCGGGATCATGCAGGCCTCGGGTGTGGAGGTAGTAAAGAGCCTCACCGTGGCAGGGGACCTGGCTTTGGTAGAAAGCCCATGATTCCTTCAGCACCTCGTGGGGAGACGCTTCAGGCACAGCCAGTTCTTGCTTCAGCTGCACAAGAGCTTGGTGAAATGAAAGATTTCGATAAAGCTGGACAAAACGAATTACATCGCCGCCATGGCCACATCCATGGCAGTAGAAGACATTTTTGCGGGCGTTGACGTAGAACGACGGCTTGCTTTCCGTGTGGAGTGGACACAATCCCACAAACTCCTGTTGGGAACCGACTGGCCGTCCTTTCCAGTCATACCGGGCCAGGTAGGGCAACAACGGAATCTCTCGCTTCAAGGATTCAAAATCGCTTTGCATGGAAAGCCCTTCTCATGACCCAAGGACCTCGGCTGATATCTGCAATCAAGGTCGCGGCGGAACCCCCGGTGTTCTCTCACGGCGAGTGCTGCAAAAACGTGGGCAACCCAGATCCGCCGCAAATAATGCAAAAAACCAGGCTGGAATGGATCGGCTTTTCATCAGCCGCCTGTCGTTGCACGGGTCGAGATGTATCCCCGGTACTTTTTGGTGCCGCAACCATCCTGGCAGACGGATCGCCCGCGTCGCTACCTTGACCTGTCACTTTTTTGCTTTTGAGCTTCTGGCGCTGGACATACGCGCGTTGGCGATCTGCATGATCGAGCTTTGCAGTCAGGGTTTGCTGGTAGATCTTGTTGGCCTTGCGTCGTTGCTCTAACCGCCCTTGGCGGCGGCACTCTTGACTGCAGTAACGCTGCCCTCGGTCACAATGGCGGCAGACAAAAAAGGCTCTGGCGCATCCTGGGCCTCGACATGTCCGCTGGCGAAACTCGCTTGGCAGGGTGTCGCTGTCTTCCTGAAGGCAGGGCTCGACAACGGACGTCGATCATGGCAGGCTTATCCTCGGGTGCGGAGCTGCTAAGACCAGTTCCGGATGTTTCGGGCCCCAGCCGCTGTGAACGGTTGGGGCCTTGCTCTTTTCTGCCTCTGGGAAACAAAATAAACCAACTGAAGAAAAACAGCACTCAACTGAAGAAAAAAACCATTCATCTATGGTTCTATCCTGCCCGATTGGCCGGTTAAGTCGGACCACGGCAAGTTGAATGATTCCCAAACGATGCCTCTCAGACATACCCTTAAAACCGGGCTTGCGCTCGATTTTCGGGCCTGTTTTTTTCGTTCCAAGGATTGTTCCCCGTGGCTTGATCGCGACACGAAAAAACTGATACTTCTGTAGCCGCTGAACGCCTCGGACAAAGAGGAAAAGCAATGAGGAAGAGCGGCGCAAAAGGCGCGTCGCGTCGACCGCTTTTTTTGCTACTCCCGCCCATTCTTGTGCCGAGGCAGTAGACGGTCGCCCGAAGCGCACCGTCATGCGCCCGGCCAACATTTTGATCGGCACCGCCGGGATTCGTCGCCTGGGGAATGCCATAGAACGAAAAAAGAGGGTCGAAAATCGAACGCAAGCCCTATTTTCAGGCCCTCCATGAATGCTCATTCTGTCAGATTCGAAAGACTTCGCCTGGTCCGGCACCGATCCCCCAAAGGTCAACTTCGTGAATCGCCGGTTTCCCAAACGCCACAAACAGCCCTTTCTTTGCCGCAATGGCGCGCGTCGCGATCGAACTCTATTACGATGCGCTTATTTCATCACCTTCGCGAGATCCTTATCTGATCGGATCAGATCGTTAACGACCTCGGAAATATCGGATTTCTTGCGCTCGGCGATCGTGGTAATGAAAGACAGGTTGTCAGCATCCAAGTAGACCGGGAGATTGGACTCGGCGTCTTTCCTGAAGAATTTGCCTCGTTCCCCCTTGGAGAAATCATATTCCTTTCTCATGCCCTTACTCAGCATAGTTCTTCTGCTCCCGTTTCGTTGCCTTGCGGCTCGAAAATATTCGAATCTCGACGGTTTCTTCGTCGATCGCGTCAAATGTGTGGTTCACGATCAGAATGACATCGGTGGCTGCCACTCCGAGCGTGATCCAACGGCCTTCATCCTCACTGTGGTCCGTGTCGAAAACGGACAATGCCCGCGGATCCCTGAAGACGCTTGCGGCAAGCTCAAAACTCACACCATGTTTTTTCCTGTTCGATCTTGCCTTGGCAGGGTCCTATTCAAAGTTAAACCGCATCATGATTCCCTACTTGAAGAATACGATTTGCTGATCGGGATCGGCAACACCAGATCATGCGTACGGCAATTGCCCTTCCACATAATATCCCGCATCCGCCCCACCTCAGATCGCAACAGAATGGAATTCGCGGCCATGGACAGGACAAGAAGTCTAAAGGCTAAATTATTGACAAAATTCCGGTTAGAAGGCAAGTGATTCCCTCTAGAAATTCCGGGTTAGATCGAGTATCTCTTCTTCTCTCAGAAGGTGAACCGCACTGCTGGCAAAAATCCGGGGACATAATACTCATCTTGGATTGCGGGGTCGGCCACAGAATCCCTTGAGACAGCAGTATCGAGCTGCCCGCTGGGATGCTTTGAAGTGGGGAGGCGGGTATCTCCGAACATCAAGCCCGTGGGCGTGGTCCAGGGCGGCGGGGAAGGAGAACCCTTCCGCTAATCTCCTGGAGCCGATCGACAAATGCTCTGCTTCCACATGGCCGGCCGGTCCTGGTTTTCTTCTGGAGAGTCAGCATTTCGGGCGGATCCGTCTGCAACAACTGTCGCCATTGCTCCGGGTCGCCGCGCCAGTGCTCCAAGACATCGACGTCGATCAATGGATCGATTCCCACGAGCCCCACGTGGAATCGCGCTCCAGACCACAAATAATCCCATGGCTGCGCTGCCATCCCTGCTCGAGTAGGATTGCGCTCAACATAACGGAATGCCGCGAAATAATGGTCCTCATCCAGCGGGCAGGAAAAGGGGCGTCCCTGGAACAGGTAGCCTCGTTTCCCCACCCTGAAGTTGATGCCTCGAGTGTAAAGCCGCTGGGCCTCGCCGATCGCTCTGCGCAGGCTATCTTCCCGTTCGGGAATAACCACAAGACATGATTGTCCATGAGCGTGTAAGATGCGAAATGCAAACCGTGAATCCCGTCATGATAACGCAGAAGCCACAGATACTCGAGACGGTCTTCCAGGCTGAAAAAGATCCTCATGGCGCGGACGCCGCGTTGGGTGATGTGGTGTGGGATACCGGGGACTACAACGCGCGCCCTGCGGGCCATGGGTCCTCCCGAAACACTTCACTCTTACTGACTGCCCAAAGGCGCGAATGAGCGACTCTTTCTTGAAGGATCAACTTCTTTTCGAGGGATAGCGGCAAGGACGGTCCCGCTTGGACCGCAGGAATCCGACTTGCAGCGGTGCGCCGATCGCGCAGAGATAAGTATTATGTCCCCAGATCGGGATCGGTATCGGGATCGCAGTCGCAATCGGTCTTGCCAGCCTGAAAAAGCCGATTGCGATTGCGACTGCGATAGCGATACCGATGATCGCCACCCAGAGGGATCATGACCTTTTCATGCGTCACAGCAGGAGTTTTCGATAGTGATTGCTTTAGGGAGAGATGGAGTGAACAGACTTTAGCCCAGACTGCTATCAAGCTTGAGGAAGGCCAACTTTACACTCATTTCTTGGGTGGGCGGTTAAACATCACAAAGCAGGGCGCGTCGGATCGCGCCACGACGACATCGGGCCATCCGTCGCCATCCAGATCGGCTGCCGCCATGCCATAGATCGCTCCCTTGCCGTCGCCGAATGGCTCTGGCTGATACTTTTTCCCCGTGCCGTCGTTGAAATAGATTACTCCCGGAGCTTTGACATAGCCGACAATAATCTCAGGCCGACCGTCGCGATTCAGATCCGCGGCGGTCATGGAATAGGGCAACGCCTCGGGCGTCTGGAATTGAATACCCCTGCCAAAGTGGCCTTTGCCGTCATTGAGGTACACAAAGCAGCCCAGCTTCTCGTGGCACGCGGCGATGTCCAGATGGCCATCACCGTCAAAGTCGGCGACCGCCATCGCGCGTGTGGATGATTTCGGCGGTCCCCAGGGCTCTTTGCGAGTGAAGTTTCCCTTGCCGTCGTTGAAATAGACAGCGCTTTGGCATTCATCCCGGCAGGCATAAATCACATCGTTCGCGCCATCGCCGTCAATATCGGCAATGGCCACCGTCGCCGAGCTCGGCGAGTCCGGCAGCGGACGGCAATGGAAATGGAGTTTGCCATCATTGAAGCAGACATAGCTCGTCATGCCGCGATTCGCGACAGCGATATCCGGATAGCCGTCACCGTTCAAGTCCCCAACGGCTGCGTTTCTGGTTGACCACTTTGGGTCGCCATAAGTCCCGCCAATGGTGTAATTACCTTTGCCATCGTTGAGTAGGACCAACTTCGGTTCCGGCTCATCATTGCTCAGAACCATATCCAGATGGCCGCTCTTGGTCATATCGACCAAGGACGCCGAGTAGGTCTTGGTGGCTTTACTCGGAAGAGGTGGCCCCGGCGTGAAGTTTCCTTTGCCGTCACCGAAAAAAATCCGGCTGGGCACCTCCCAATGACGGCCCTTGGCCAACACAATATCGAGGTTCCCATCGCCATTGAGGTCGCCAATGCTGGCGTTGGCGGATGTTTCCGAAACGGTCTCCAACGGAACAATTTCAAACGAACGCAGGCCGCCGGCATTGAACGATTTCCCCTGAGACTGACTGGTCAGCGTCGCCAGAGCATTTGCATGAAAAACCACTGACCCGGCGGCGGCGAACGCCGTCAGGATAAATGCACAATACAGAAGAGTGCTCTTCAAGTGGCCTCCAATGGCCTGCCGAGAAGTTGCAGATGATACTTCTCCATCGGATTGAGCTGGAATTTGGATCTCTAACTTGTGCATCTTACGCTTCTCCCGCCATGGGGACAATGGACTTGCCATCAGAGCAGGCCCAAGCGATGTCCTAGGATTCTGAACGAATCGTGGCGTACTCGGACAATACCTCACCGGTGATGCCGAAAGGGGGGCTTTATCCGGTTTCGCGGTTGCGCCCAAATCACCTGGGCATGATCATTCGTGGGAACGATAATCGTCAGCCTTCGTTCAGCTCCTCGTCGTCAAACTGCCGCCTTGAATGCCGCACGGTGACGGATAGATTCTCTATATGTGACTTCTTTGCATTTTGCAAAGAAATTTCGGAGGAAGCTGAAAGCTGAAAGCGCCCGGCGTCACAATCTCCGCCATACTTGGTTGCGGCCACCGGCAGCGGTAGGTGAAATAAGCTGCAAAATCGGCCCGATGCTACCTCCCTTCCGAAGGCAGGCAGCTTCTGATATGCGGGTCTTATGTCAACTTCGGGCCGGCTGCCGCGACACCCCGCAACCCGAAAAAATCAGCCTCGGCTTCGACATCGGCGATACGGGCAGCGTGTCCCGAGGCCTCCGCAACCTCGCCGACACATTTCGTTACAGCCAGGTCATCCCATCCTTGAGCATCACCGCCAGGTCCGGTCAGAAGAAGTACTCTCATGCTGTCTCTCCGCGAAGCGAGCTTGTGAATTTGTGTGTCTTCAAAACGATGTGTCCAACGACTCTAGCAACTATGCAAGGCAGCGGCGAGGGCCGCAAGCATTTTCGGAATCGGCATCGCTATCGGCTCTTGAAACCGACAACGGTGGTGGTTCGCGGTTAAGAACCAATAGCGACTGCGATCCCGATTCCGATCCCGATGGTCGGGGGCCAAGGGCATCCGGAAGTTTCTTCATCTGGATGAGGCCGCCAGGATGTGTTGCGAATTCATAACCACACGATCGAGCCGGCCTAAAACAGATCCGGCTGATGAGTATACGATAAGAGTGCCCGCGCAGTGATAGCAGAAACCGGTTCTACTAGTGATTCGGGGTATGGAGGACTATGAACCACAAAGACCTCGAAGATATAATCTCCAGGATATTTTTTCTTCGAGGTCTTTGTGGTCTTTGCGGTTCAGCTTTTCTTGCCAAAATTGTGCGAGGTCGTAAAAAGCATAACCACAATATATAGGGGCTTGTGGAGTAAATTGAATAGCCCTCTTGAGTTATTCGTACTATTTACTTGCCAATCTTTGCTCAGTTGGCAAGGATTTTTGCCTCAAAGACTCAAAGGCCCTAAGACTCAAAGAATCTAAATTGATTTCTTAGAACCTCTGAGTCCCTTAAGTAGATTTTGGTTGCGGCTATGCTGGCTTGTGTTATTCGTGGCCTCTACTTCTTTTGCAGTGTCTGAATCGCAGATTGCAGTAAAGGAATCCCGGGAATCCAAATAGTTGGAAATCTAATCTAGAAATATGAATAACAGAAGAGCACGACCGATTCCCGCGCAACGCCTATAGTGTAGAATACCCTGTATTCTCTTAAAAAGAAAAGGTTTATGAGACAAATCTTCATCCCTTTCTTGTTACTGGTCTTGTTCTTGCCTTAATTAGAGGCGTAAATGGGGGGAAAAACGTTTTTGCAGGGTTTTCCGATCGAACCCTGCGCGGATTCGATTCAATCCTCGAAATGACTGTTTAACGAATCCTAATAAGGAGGACATCCAAATGGATTTGGCTAAAAGGATAGCCTTAATGACGCACCGTGGTTTGGTGGCACTGGCCGTGGTGTTACTGCTGCCCGGCAGTTTGGTGGCGCAGCAGGAGACCGGCTGAGTCGGCGGCACCGTGAAAGATCAGAGCGGTGCGGTAGTTCCAAGCGCGACCATCACAGTGCGCAATGGGCAACGAATGCGCCGCGCACAACGACCCCCTCTGTGGCTGGTAAACGTCTTATATCTTGGACCAGGAAAGGAGATTTCGATGCAAGGCCATATCAGTAAGCTTTTTCTAGTCTTTACCGCGGCGACCCTCGGGCTGGCGCTCTCGGTGGCACAGCCGGCCTTCGCGCAATCGCTGCTGACTGGCGACATCGCCGGGACAGTCACCGACTCCAGCGGCGCCGTCATCCCAAATGCAAGCGTCGCCTTGAAGAATCTGGACACGGGCGCAGTTCAGAACGCGGCGACCGGCGCGGCCGGCGAATACCGCTTCCGGCTACTGAAGCCGGGCCACTACACGGTAACCGTGGAGTACACCGGATTTCGGAAGGCGGAGCGTCCGGTCGAGGTGGCGGTCGGGCAGATTGTGACCGCTAATCTGACCCTGGAAGTTGGCGCGACAAACGAGACGGTTGTGGTTTCGGGGGTCGCGCCTCTGCTGAATACGGAGTCCAGCATCAACACGACCTTCTCGCCGCAGGAGGTGCAGAATCTCCCGGCGGCGGGGGGCGACATCACTACCATCGCTTTCAGCGTGCCTGGCGTCGTGGTCAACAACACGGGCGGCTATGGCAACTTCACGCTGAATGGCCTGCCGGCGACCTCGAACCTGTTCACGATCAACGGCGAGAACTTCATGGACCCGTACTTCAATATCAACAATTCGGGCGCCAGCAACCTCGGCATCGGCCAGAACGAGATGCAGGAAACCACCGTCGTTGCCAATCCCTACGCGGGCCAATACGGGCAACTTTCGGGCGCGCAGGTCGTTTACGCGACGAAGTCCGGAACCAACCAGTACCACGGCAATGCGGAGTATTGGTGGAACGGCCGGGCGATGAACTCGAACGACTTTTTCTTGAATCAGTCTGGCACTCCGCAGCCATTTTCCAATGCGAACCAGTGGGCGACTTCGTTTGGCGGCCCCATCCGCAAGGACAAGACGTTCTTCTTTGTGGATTTCGAAGGCCTCCGCTTCGTTTTACCGGTCGAAGGTGCGGTGACCATTCCGACCACGGCGTTCGCCAATGCGGTTCTGGCCAACGTCCAGGCCAAACAGCCTGCGGAGGCTTCGCTCTATCAGAAGATGTTCGGGATATGGTCGGGTGCGCCGAACGCCGCCAGTGCGGTTCCGATCGCCAACAGCAGCTACTGCAACTCCATCGTTTTGTCGGGCTTTAACCCCAACACGCAGAACTGCGCAGCGAGGTTCGACACGAGCGCGGGCGCCCTGGGATCCGAGTGGATCCTGGCCGGCCGCGTGGACCAGAAGATCGGCGATAAGGACGTTGTTTTTTATCGCTACAAGCTCGATCACGGCCTGCAGCCGACGACAATCTCTCTCATCAACCCGAACTTCAATGCGCTCTCGAACCAGCCCGAGTACGACAATCAGTTAACCGAGACGCACATCTTCGGACCGTCGATGACCAATGAATTTAAAGGGTCGGCGAGCCATTACGTGGCCATCTTTTCGCAGAGTGAGCCGCTGGCCAGCAACACGTTCCCCGTCGGCATCGTCACTTCGGGCGCGGTTCCCTTTACCAGCTTTGGCGCGCAGTACGATTTTCCGCAGGGACGCGATATCACGCAGTATCAGTTCATCGACGACTTCGCGCTGATCCGCGGAAAGCACAACATGAAGTTTGGTGAAAATTTCCGCCGCTACGACGTGAGCGATCAAAATTTCTTCTTCAACTATCCTGGCGTCTACTTTGGCTACGTCACCGCTGGCTTGCAAAATTTCGCCAACGGCCTCGCCTACCAGTACCGAAAGACGCTGAACGCGGCGAGCGACGTGCCGATAGCGATGTGGGGCATGGGGGTTTATGCGCAGGATGAGTGGAACGTCCGCTCGAACCTGAAGCTCACCCTGACCCTGCGCGTTGAGCACAATTCGAACCCGGTGTGCCAATTCAATTGTTTCGCGGACTTCAACGGCCCCTGGCAGGGTCTGCCGAGCGTAACCAGCGCAGCGCCCGGCAACGTGCCCTATAGCTCCGATATCGCCACCGGCCTGCACCAGGCCTACCCGAGCACGGACGGGCTCGACTACGCGCCGCGCTTTGGCTTTAACTGGTCTCCGGGGAAGAGCAATAAGTGGGTGGTCGGAGGCGGCTTCGGCCTATTCTATGACAACCCCGCCGCCGGGCTCGTGGATGATTTGCTCGCGAATCCCCCCTCGTCGGTTGCCATTCGTGTCCGCCCGTCGGCGGGCGTGTTGCCTTTCGATCCGGGCCCGAATGGCGGAGCTGCGATCTGGCAGGCTTCCGCGAATTCCTTCAGCCTGAGTCAGACGTATAGCCAGATCTCGGCAAGTTTGAAGGTGCTGGGGGCCGTGTTCGCAGCTCCCGCATTCACGTCGCTCCAGGGCAACATCGCCTCTCCGCGATGGCAAGAGTGGAACCTGCAAGTGCAGCGGCAGTTGAGCAACTCGATGGCGCTGACTGTCAACTACGTTGGCAATCACGGCATCCACCTGCCCTATACCAATTCCTGGGCGAATGCCTTCGACTTATATGGCATATACCCCGGCGTCAAGGGCATCCCGGCGAGTGCCCCCGTGCCGAACTATGGGCAGGTGAGCCTGGTCCAGTTCGGTGCGATCTCGGATTACAACGGGATGACTGTGACCCTGACGAAACGCTTCTCGCGTTGGTTCTCGACTCACTTGAACTACACTTGGTCGCACAACCTGGACGAGGCCTCCAACGGTGGTGTGTTCACCTATGGCGACTCCCAGACGCTCTCGCAGATCAACCCCACCAGCCTTCGTGCCAACAACTACGGCAACTCGGATTACGACATCCGGCACAACTTCAATGCCGACTGGGTCGTGACCCCGACGCCCCAGATGAGCAACCCGTTCCTCCGGCAGCTTCTGAACGGATGGAGTTGGTCGGGCAAGTGGTACTGGCGCAGCGGCCTGCCTTTCTCGATTGAGGATGGGAACTGGAACGGCGGGCTCGGCAACGGCGGCGGAGTGATTCTGGCTACGCCGATAGGCGGGGGCGCGGCTCAAACCTCTTGTGGCAGTGGCAATATTCAGAACCTTGACGGCACGGGAACGCCCTGCCTGAATCCGAACGTGTTCCTGAACAGCGGCGCCGCCAGCTTCAACAACTTCACGGCCTGGTCGCCGCAGACGCGCAACCAGTTCCGCGGGCCGCATTACTTTAACGTGGATATGAACCTGCATCGCAACTTCAAGCTCCCCTTCCGGGAAGGCATGAACCTTGGAATCGGGGTCCAGGCATTCAACGTGTTCAACCACCCGAATTTCAGTCTCCCGGACAATGGGCTTGGGGACTCGACGTTCGGTTTGATTGGAGGGACGGTGAACGCACCGGTCAGCCCTTATGGTTCGTTCCTGGGCTTCGATTCTTCGGTGCGCGTGGTCCAGCTCACCGCGAGAATCACCTTCTAACCAACTCCGCTTTCCAGAGCACCAAACGGGGAGCTTTCCGGCTCCCCGTTTTTTTTGAGTCGCGGAAATCCGGGGACATAATACTCATCTTGGATTGCGGGGTCGGCCACAGAATCCGCTGAGACAGTAGTATCGAACTGCCCGTCGGGATTCTTTGAAGTGGGGAGGCGAGTATCCCCGAACATCAAGCCCGTGGGCATGGTCCAGGGCGCTGGGGATGGAGAGCCCTTCCGCTAATCTCCTGGAGCCGATCGACGAATGCTCTGCTTCCACATGGCCTACCGGTCCTGGTTTTCTTCCTTAGAGTCAGCATTTCGTGCGGATCCGTCTGCAACAACTGTCGCCATTGCTCCGGGTCGATGCGCCAGTGCTCCAAGACATCGACGTCGATCAATAGATCGGTTCCCACGAGCCCCACGTGGAATCGCGCTCCAGACCACAAATAATCCCATGGCTGCGTTGCCATTCCTGCTCGATTAGGATTGCGCTCAACATAACGGAGTGCCGCGAAATAATGGTCCTCATCCAGGGGGCAGGAAAAGGGGCGTCCCTGGAACAGGTAGCCGCGCTTCCCCACCCTGAAGTCGATGCCTCGAGTGTAAAGCCGATGGGCCTCGCCGATCGCTCTGCGTCGGTCAATGCAGTTGACGCCGAACAGGGCGAGCAGCGGCTGGCTGTGCCGGAGTGACAATCGGTTTTCTCGGTATTTTCCCCTCAATCAGGCGAACCGCCTCGTTGAGCACCTCGTCTTGTCCCGCTCGAATCCCTTCAATGGTCGGCGTCACTACGATATCCGGAACGATCCCCACGCGTTGGGTCGGACGATGGTCGGGATAGAAGACCCCAATGCCGCTGAAATAGAACCAGAAGCCCCCAGGCAGCGGGACCGTCGCGACATTTCCGTCGGCGCCTGCCGTTGTGCTCCCGACGACGATCGCCCCGGGCGCCGTTCGAAACGCCATCGTCGTGTATTCGGCCTGGCTCTGTGTAATCTCGTCCACCAGAATCACCACCTTGCCCGCGTAGTGCGGCTGTGCCGGCGTCAGCCCCACTGGCGGCGACAACCAATGGAATGCCCCCGGATTGGTCACGTCACCATAGGTAAGCTGCACGAAATTCACCGGCTCAGAGACCAGGAGATCGCCCAAGGTAAACACGACGAATTCCGATGGATAGTTGCGGATGTCGATGATCAGTCCCTTGGTTCCTGCCGCCGACTCAATGTAATTGGCCGATTGCGCCGCCTGCACGGAACTCAATTTGAGGTAGGCGATGTCGTCCGAGAGCATCTGGAAAGTGCTCCCGGGCAGGTCGTGCTCCCGGTTAGAACTGAGGTTGAGCGTACTGCTCAGCACCCGGTCGGCTGTCAGGCGAAGTCGTTTGCGTCCGCGCCATACTGACACGGAGGCCGGACCGCAAGCTCCCTGCGTCATGGCTCTTCCAATATCCCTCAGGCGCGCGGCCTCATTGGAGTCCGTATAGTACGGCGTCCATTGCGTGACCAGGTCAGCCATAGCGGTACCATCCAACTGCTCGATCACGTCTCCAATTTGCAGGCCGGAGCTGGCACCGTCCGTCGAGAGATAGCCCACCACCAGCGGGCTGCCTTGCACGAAACGGACCTGCACGGGCAGTTGGCAAGGTTCAATCGGCGGGCGCGCGCCAGTAAAGTTCGAAATGCCGGAGTGCGTATCGTTAATCATGGCGGTGAACTGCAGCAGCGCCTGTTGATACTCCAGGCTGCTTTGCGCCAATGCGATGCCCGGAATCGATTGTTGCAGAACGTCGTCCCAGTAGTTCGGTGAACTGGCCGGATCGTCCGCCATCACATCGCGATTCGGATAGAAATATTGAACCATGTTCCAGGCGCGAAAGAGGCCGAGCAACTGATAACCCGAATCCGGCAGGCTGATGCCTGCATAGTAGGACTCGTTTTGAAACAGCGGACTGCCTGCACCCGGATACATCGAAACAAAAAAGGTCCTGGCCGCCGGAGTCCGGTTGACATAGATCGATTGCAGAGTCTGGCTTAAGCTGGAGCCGAGAAGCGACCCGTCGGAGAGCCAGTCAAGATTCGTGTCCATGTACAAGTCGCTCGTGTCGAGCGTAGCGCAGACGGTGCATGGGGTGACGGTGCCGAGGCGGGCGGTGATCCAGTCGGCAATGGCCTGGTTTGCGGTCGGGCCATCGGCCGCGGCGAGCACCGCGGGAAGAACGCGAAACAGGTCATAGTCCCACTGGTGCTGCCCGCTTGTGACCGCGGGGTGGTGGTACTTGAGAAATCCCCATACTTTTGCCAGCTTCGCCAGGTTCTGGATCTGGATATCCGAGAGGCTGGTGATTGTGATGCCGGAACCGCCATCAAACTCGTGGTCCCCAACCGCCCGACCATCAACCAGCAGTTGCAGATCGTCGGCCCACGCCATGCCCGTTCCGCCAAGAAGAAAGCCCATCTGTAATTGTGTGGCTTGGCCATAAACGGGCAGCGTGATGGAGTACTCCGTCCAATCCCTGGTTCCCTGTACCCTCAACCCCTGCGTGGTAGCGAACCCGAAATTGCTATAGTTATCATCATATTCGCCGAAATAGATGGCCGCATAGCCACTGACGTTATTGGTCTTAACCCACCCTCTCCATTGAATCGTTTGGCCTGAGAAATCGATGGGAATCCAGACCTGGAGAAAGGAGAAGGTCCCGGAACTGGAGGCGTTGCGCTCAATTCGAGCGGAGTACTTCCCGCTGTGAGCAACCTGGCCGTCAGTGACGATCGTGCCATCCGTGCTGCCGCCCCACCCCGCCGGAAAAGTGCCAGGCGTCCCGTTCTCGAAACCGAGGATTTGAGCCAGATTCTGCCGGGTGATGGTCTGCGCGCCCGCAGGTACGGTCAGTGCCAGGCAGAGAACAAAACACCAATGCATCTTCATGGTCATATCCTGTGCTCCACTAATGCCGGAGTCTTTGAGGCATTGTCACTTCGCGTGTTAGTTTTCGGAAGTATCCAACTAGTGATTTAGATATTTGAGAGGCAAGATAAGTTCAGATTCTCCGCGGTGCGAAGAATCTAACGCATAGGAAAAACAAGCGTGTGGAATGCCGGGGACTACAACGCGCGCCATGCGGGCTATGGGTCCTCCCGAAACACTTCACTTTTACTAACTGCCCAAAGGTGCGAATGAGCGACTCTTTCTTGAAGGATCAACTTCTTCTCGAGGGGTAGCGGCAAGGACGGTCCCGCTTGGACCGCAGGAATCCGACTTGCAGCAGTGCGTCGATCGCGCAGAGATAAGTATTACGTCCCCAGATCTGGAAAGCTGTTTTATCCGTTCCTGCGGGATTGCATCGAGCAGTTCAACCGGAAACTCGGATCCGGTCTCGAAGTAGTTGAGGTGGAGAATCGGTTCATGGGAAAGAGCATTACGGTGGCGGGACTGCTTGCCGGGCAGGACTTTGCCAGTGCCCTCGCCAATCGCCGGCTGGGTGATTTCGTCATTATTCCGAACGAGTCCGTTTCCCAGGTCGAGGGGGTTTTCGCCGATGACTGGTCGCCGGACGACCTCGCGCGCCGCCTCGGCAAGCCGGTCTTCCCCAGCGGCCGCACCCGCGCGACTTCTTCACTTTGCTCTTCCATCAGCTCCACGGGAGCTAGGGAGCAGGGGGGCCACGGGAGCAGGGGGGCAGAGGAGCTCTGGCGGCCCAGAGAAGGGCAAGGGAACCTAAATTGAGTTTTCCCCGCCCGCTCCCCTGCTCCCCAGCGCCCCAGTCGCGTGGCCCCTTCGAGTTCGCGGCGAGCTTTTAGCAGTTGTTTTTCCGGGGTATCTCCTGCAGAATGTATGACCTCAGCGGAGGCAATATGTCCAGGATTATCCAAGGGAAACTGGATGCGACCGGAAGTCGATTCGCGATCGTCATCAGCCGATTCAATTCATTTATCAGCGATCGTCTCTTAAACGGCGCGATCGACGCTCTGGAGCGGCACGGCGCCGTGGCGGACGATATCACCACGTGTTGGGTACCCGGCGCTTTCGAAATTGTCCTGGCAGCCAAAAAGCTGGCGCTCTCGCGCAATTATGACGCCGTCATTTGTCTGGGTGCGTTGCTGCAAGGGGAGACCCCGCATTTTGAGTACCTCTCCTCGGCCGTGACCAAGGGAATCGGGAACATCGGCCTGGAATCCGGAATCCCGGTGATCTATGGTATCCTTACGTGCAACACCCTGGAACAGGCAATTGATCGGGCAGGCCTTAAGTCAGGGAACCGAGGGTTTGACGCCGCCCTTTCGGCGATAGAAATGGTTCAGGTTTTGAAACAGTTATAGAGCCGCGAACGCACCAGCGCATCCCTGTTTACCACATCCTTGGACCGCATCATCAAAAATGGGACTTAGAAGGACCGCACGCGAATGCGCACTTCAAATGCTCTACGAACATGACGTGGGTAAGCATGCCCTCGACACGATCCTGGAGACTTTCTGGGACATGAACGAGCAGCCCGAGAAGGTGCGCGAATTTGCCAACGACCTGTTCAGGGGGACGCTCAACCGCCTGAAGGAAATCGATCGGCTCATCCAAGGCCACACCAAGAACTGGCGCCTGAGCCGGATGGCCGCGGTCGACCGCAATGTTCTGCGCCTGGCGGTTTTCGAATTAACCTCGGACGCCAAAACGCCAGACACCGTGGTGATCAACGAGGCCCTGGAGATTGCCAAGAAATTCTCCACCAACGAGTCGGCGCAATTCGTGAACGGCATCCTCGATAGCATCAAGAAAGACCTCTCGCAAGAAAGGGTGAAGGAGTAATGGAGCACGAAACCAACCCACGGGTCCAACGCCTCCTGAAATTGGAAGAATTGAAGCGCCGCGGTTACGATCCCTACCCCCACAAATTCGACTATAGCCATACCCTGTCGGGCATTCATCGCAGCTTCGACGCCGTGTCGGCTCAGGATCTGGAGGGATCCAAATCGCCCGTGCGCGTTTGCGGCCGCATCATGGCGCTGCGCCCGCACGGCAAGGCGGGTTTCCTGGACCTTTTCGACGGCGAACACCGCCTGCAAGTCTATGTTCGGCGCGACCGCGTTGGGCCGGAAGCTTTCGCTCTTTACGAGCTCTTCGACCTTGGCGATATCGTAGGGGCGGAGGGAACGCTGTTTCGCACGCGCACGAATGAGCTCACCGTTTTGGCTTCTTCCTTGCAGCACCTGGCGAAAGACCTGCTGCCCTTGCCTGAAAAGTGGCACGGTCTCACCGATGTCGAGACCAGGTACCGCCAACGCTATGTTGACCTGATCGTCAACCATGAGGTGCGCGAAGTCTTTGTGAAGCGCGCCAAGATCATTCGGGGCATCCGCAACTTCCTCGATGCGGTGGGCTATCTGGAGGTGGAAACGCCGGTGCTGCAGACCGTTGCCGGCGGCGCCCTGGCCCGCCCTTTCCAAACTCATCACAACGCCCTGGATATCGAGCTGTATCTGCGCATCGCTCTCGAGCTCCATCTCAAACGCCTGATCGTCGGCGGCATCCCCCGGGTATACGAAATGAGCCGGATCTTCCGCAATGAAGGGATCTCAACGCAGCACAATCCCGAATTTACCATGCTCGAGTTCTACCAGGCATACAGCGACTTCCATGATCTGATGGACATGACCCAGGAGATGATCACCAAGATTGCCGAGTCGGTCAACGGTTCGCGCCAGGTCTCCTACCAGGACTACATTCTGGATTTTGATCACTGGCAGCGGTTCACGATGAAGGACGCGATCCTGCACTTCTGGCCTGAATCCGTCCCAAAGCCCTCGGCAAATGAGTTGCGCTCGGAGAAGAGGCTGCGTGAACTTGCGCGCGCCCTGGGCGCCGAATTCGAGCCTTCCGCTGGGATCGGCAAGATGTTGGCTGCCATTTTCGAGCACGTCGTCGAGCCCAACCTTATCCAGCCCACTTTCATCTTTGATTATCCAACCGAGGTCTCGCCACTCTCCAAGACCAAGCCCGATGACCCCGATACGGTGGAGCGATTCGAGCTTTACATTGCGGGGATGGAGTTAGCTAACGGTTACTCCGAGCTGAACGATCCAGCCGAGCAGCGGGCGCGCTTCGAAGAACAGCTCGCGGCACGAGGCCGCGGCGATGAAGAAGCTCATCAGATGGACGAGGATTACATCCGCGCCCTGAGCTATGCCATGCCGCCCACGGCCGGCGAAGGTATCGGGATCGACCGGCTCACCATGATCCTGACCAACTCCCGTTCTATCCGCGATGTCATCCTGTTCCCGTTATTGCGGCCCGAATCCGGAGGAGAGGTCCGAGAATAGAACCAAGAAACCCATGAGGCAGCATAGCCACAACCAAAACTTACCGCCAAGGCGCAAAGCCGCAAAGCCGCCAAGAAATAAAAGATTAAAGCTTTTGGCGTCTTGGGGCCTTGGCGGTTAAAAAATTTCCGCCTGGCAAATGAAATTTGAACTGTTCGTTGCGCTCCGATACCTGAAAGCAAAACGCAAGCAGACCATGATATCGGTGATCTCCGCGATCTCCGTACTTGGCATCGCGGCCGGCGTGATGGCCCTGGTGATCGCCCTGGCCATGTCCACGGGGTTCCGGGAGGACATCCAGACCAAGATCGTGGGTGCCACGTCCTATATCAACCTCCTGCACACGGACAATGCTCCACTCCTCAAGTACGAAGGCATGATCGCCAACCTGGGCCGCGTCCCGCACGTAACCGGGGTTGCGCCGGCGATCTTCAACCAGGTGTTTGTCGCCAGTCCCACTCACAATCAGGGCGCAGTACTCAAGGGAATCGACCCCGTGCGTGAGCGGGAGATCTCAGATTTCTTCTCCCATATCGTGGAAGGCAATCCTCATGCATTCGACGGGGGCGCATATGATGGGTCAGGGGACCCGTCCCCCCTCCTGCCAACCATCATCGGGAAAGAAATGGCTCATTCGCTCGGAGTCAGGCTGGGTGATACATTGCGGGTAATCTACCCGAAGGGGAGCTTGACACCTTTGGCCGGAAGGATATTCACCGTAGGGGAGAAGACATTTCGCATTGCCGCCATTTTCGAATCGGGTTTGTGGGATTACGACTCCAATTGGATCTATACGGACATGTATGCGGCTCGCAGGCTATTATCCCTGCCGGAAGGCTCAGCCTCCGTGCTGCAATTCAAAACCGATAACCTGGAGGATGTTCAATCGGTGGCGGACGTTATTCGTACTGCTGCCGGACCCGGGTTTATCACCACGACCTGGATTGACCTCAATAAGCCCCTCTTCTCCGCCCTGAAGCTGGAGAAGATCGCATTGTTCCTTACGATCAGCCTGATCGTCTTCGTCGCCGCGCTGAATATCGTCACCACCCTGATTATGATGGTTCTGGAGAAACAGCGTGATATCGCGATCCTCACGGCCATGGGTGCGCCACAAAAGGTCATCATGTGGGTGTTCATGCTCCAGGGGCTGATCATCGGCTTCATAGGCACTACCCTGGGCGCCATACTCGGCGTCGGTATCAGCTTGATACTCGACCGATACAAGCTGATTCAGCTTCAGGCCGAGGTGTACAGCATCCCGTATGTCCCCTTTCATGTGAAGGTCTGGGATGTAGTACTGATTTGCTGTACCGCTTTGCTTATCAGCTTTGTCGCCACGCTCTATCCGGCGCGCAACGCCTCGCGTCTGGATCCCGTGGAGGTTCTGCGTTATGAGTGATCTCCTGACGGTGCTCGGCCTCTATAAGGGGTACCGATCCGGCGTCGAGCGTATCGATGTGCTGGTGGATTTAAGCCTGGTCCTGAAGAGTGGGGAAATGCTGGCAGTGACGGGAGTCTCCGGATCCGGCAAGAGCACCTTGCTCCACCTGCTCGGCGGCATGGATCGGCCCGATCAGGGTTCAATCCTCATGGATGGGACCGAGGTCACCGGCCTCGGCCTGCCGGAATTGTCACGCTTTCGCAATCGCACGGTGGGCTTTGTCTTCCAGTTTCATCATCTTCTGCCGGAATTTACGGCCATCGAAAACGTAATGATGCCGCTTCTGTTGCGCGGAGAGCAAAGGGCACAGGCAGAGAAGCAGGCTCGCGACGCACTCGCCGACGTCCGGATGGAGGAACGCGTGGATCATCGGCCCGGAGAACTCTCGGGCGGGGAGCAGCAGCGGGTCGCAATCGCGAGAGCCCTGGTGGGGAGGCCCAAGCTCCTGCTGGCGGATGAGCCCACGGGAAACCTGGACGCCCACACAGGAATGGCCATCGGCGAACTGCTGCACACGCTGCACGCCAGCCACGGCCTCACCTCAATATTGGTCACGCACAACGAGAGGTTAGCGGCAACCTGCAGCCGTAGCTGCCGCCTCGAGAACGGGCAACTCCAACCTCCGGCCTAAAATCAGATTCAGGAGTCAGCATCCCGCCGACTTTCGCCGGCTTGGGCGCTTCATATTATGCAACCCCGGAATTGCTGATACAGTTCAAATCCGGATAAAGTAGGACTTCCGCCAATCAGTTGACATGGCCATTTGGCCATGGCTATAATAATCCCATGAAAACGATATCCGCCGGCAAGTTCAAGGACCAGTGCCTGAAGATCATGGATGCGGTCGCCAAGACTAAGACTCCCCTGGTGGTGACCAAGAGGGGGCGGCCGGTGATTCAAGTTGTGCCCTATCGCGAAAATAAGGCTTTCGCGAGTCTCGCCGGCAGCATTCTGAGGGAAACCGGGAACCCTTTTGGGACCGGAGAAAAGTGGGATGCAGACCTTCCTTGACACTCACACCTGGATCTGGTGGGTTACCGAAGACAAGAGGCTGTCTTCCTCCGCCGAGGCTCTGATCTCATCTGTTGCGCCGCGGCAAGGAGTCTGGATTTCTGCGATCTCAATTTGGGAGGTTGCCAAAAAAGTCGAGAAAGGTCAGCTTGCGTTGGACCGCCCAATCCGGATTTGGCTCGACACCGCGCTCGCAGTGCCGGGACTATTCGTGGCCGAGTTGACGCAGGAGATACTCATAGAGAGTTGTGAACTTCCCGGACCATTCCACGGTTCTCTGGCCGATCAGGTGATCGTGGCCACGGTGCGCCATCACCGGGGACGCCTCATCACGAAAGATGAGGCGTTGCGCAATTACCCTCACGTCGCAACCCTCTGGTGAAAAACGCGGGCCAGAGTTCAAAGGAAGCCCGATGGACCCGGAAAATCACAGGGTGTGGGAAGCGATCGTGTGATATCGCTCTTTTTGAGTTCAAAACCTTAAAGCAGAGGGCGCGGAGTAGCTCGCGGGCGCAGAGGATGACGCTGTTCCTCTGCGACCTCGATTCTATCTTTGCGCTCTCTGCGTTAATCTTTTGTCTTTTCTTGCCATCCAGTTATCGGGTGATTTCCTGAATAATCCGGGCTAGAACCCAGGATCAGTGATCTTTTTTTCGGTCCATGTTCCGTACTTATCCAGTTGCTTTTTGATATCGGCCGCTTTGCCCACGACCACCAAAACGAAATCACTTTCCGGAATAAGACTGCCGGCGGCTTCCTTGGCGGCAGTTTGAGATACCTTTTGGATATTGGCCAGATATTTATCGTAATAGTCAAACCCGAGATTGTAAAACACCAGCCGCAAGAACGCCGTCGCCTTGCTGGCATTCGATTCCAGGGTTGGAGGGAACTGGCCTTGTAGATAGTTGCGCGCGCTTTCGGTCTCTTCGGCGGCGAACCCATCTTTGCGGACTTTTTTGAGCAGGTCAAAAGTGATGTCCAGCATTTCCCCGATTTTTTCATTCCTGGTATAGGAGCTGGCGCTGAAAAGTCCGCCCACTGACCAAGTCCGGAAGCTACTGCTGGCACCGTAAGTGAGGCCGCGCTTGATCCGGAGTTCTGTGCTCAGCCAGGACGTGAATCGTCCGCCAAAGAGCGTGTTCATGACGTCGGCCTGAGGCGTCACCTTGTCGCCCATCGGATAGCCCGGAGCGCCGAGCACCCAATAGGCTTGCGTGGCATCGGGTTTGTCGATCAGGATGAGTTTCTTCCCGGCCGGTTTGGGAGCCTGAGGAATCGGCGCCAGCGCCGCCGCTTCCCCCACGCCTTTCCAAGCACCGATGGTGGCATTTAAAAGATCAACGAGTTTGGTTTTCTCAATATCGCCGACGACGGCCACCATGCATCGTTCCGGACGCAGGTACTTCTGATAATAGCTCTTTAGATCCGCGACCATGATCTGGTTGAGCGACGTTTCCGTTCCCGAGGCAAGATGTCCCATCGGGTGGGAGCCGAAATAGGCCTTTTGAAAGTAATTTCTGACGGCCGCCGCGGGATTGTCCTTGACGGCTCTGAGGCTGTCCAGACGCGTCTTTCTCTCTTTGGCAAACTCATCGTCCTTGAACGATGGATTCATCAAACAATCGGCGGCAATTTCCAGGAGCTTCGGAAAATGCTCAGCCAGGCTCTCAGCGCTGACGCCTGCGTACTCATCAGCAGAGGTAATGCTGAACCGGGCACCCATGAAATCCAGTGCTTCCGCGATCGCGTTGGCATCCTTCGTCGTTGTGCCCTTAAGTAGCAGTGTGGCCGTGAGATTGGATACCCCTTCGAGATTGGCCGGCTCATTTGCAGTGCCGGCACCCTTGATCCACATCCTGAAACTGATCAAGGGGAGATCAGAGTTTTTCAGGTAATAGACCACGATGCCGTTTTTCAGCGTTAACTTTTCGGGCGTGGGTAGGAATGCGCCCTGGGCCAGGGTGGCTACGATTGTAAAGATGATGGCCGCGAATATGGTTCTTTTGATTAAATTCCTCATTTCGCACCTCCTTCGGGGATGAGCCGCCCAACCGTCTTGTTGTTCTCCGTGAAATATTTCCTGGTTGCTTCCTGGATCTGTTCTTTCTTGACTGCTGCGTATTTGTCCATCTGCGTGAACAGAGTCTCGAAGCTGCCATAGAGGATTTCGGTCTCAGCCAGCACGCTGGCTTTGCCGGAAATCGTCTGAAGGCGGGAATAAAACTGGCTGCGGATCATGTTTAGGGCCTTTTGAAATTCCTGATCCGTGATCCCGGTATTCTTGACTTTGTTCAGTTCCTCGTCGACTACCGCCTCGATCTTGTTGAGATCGGCACCGGGGCGAGGCTTGACGCTGATCGTAAACAGCAGCGGGTCGATCGTTTCGCCGATACCACCACCGACGCTGAGGGCGAGCTGCTCATCGCGGACGAGGCGCTTGTAGAGGCGGCTGCTCTGGCCGTTCATCAAAACCAGGTCTAAGATCGACAGCGGATAAAAATCGGGGGAAGTACAATTGGGAGCATGAAAGACCATCTGAAACGAGGGAGCCTGTGCTTCCTTGCGGATCAGAACGCTCTTCGGCCCCATCTGCGGAGGTTCCACGGTCGTCACGGCGGGAGGCGGCGGTCCGGCTGGAATCCCATTAAAATATTTCTTGATCAACTCCAGCGCCTTGGCCGTGTCGAAATCGCCGACGGCGACCAGTACCGCGTTGTTGGGCGAATAATAGGTTCGGTAATAGTTCATGATGTCATCGCGCTTCCAGCTCTGGATATCGCTCATCCACCCGATGACGTCCCAGTGATAGGGATGAGCCATGATGGCCGTGGCGCGAACGTTTTCGGCGAGGATCGCGTCATTGTTGTTTTCAACGCTCATGCGCCGCTCGGACGCAACTACGCCGCGCTCCGATTCGAGGACCTTCGGATCCAGGAGTAATCCCTGCATGCGATCCGCCTCCATCTCAACCATAGGTTCCAGGGCCGCTGCCGGGAACCAGTCGGTATAGCCGGTTCTGTCATCACCGGTGGAAGCATTATTCGAGCCGCCTGCGAATTCCATCTTCCGGTCGAACTCGCCCGGTCCGAACTTCTTGGTCCCGTTGAACATCATATGTTCGATAAAATGAGAAACGCCGGTGATGCCGGGCCGTTCATTGCGCGACCCGACACGGAAATACGTGTAGAGGGCCACGTTTGGGATGTTGTGATCTTCCAGAAGCAAGATCTTTAAGCCGTTGTCCAGCTTGAAAACTTTGACGTCCTCCTTGCGAAATGCCGCCGGGAGCAGCAGCGCGCAAGAAAGCACAGCCAAAGGAACCATAACCAGCCGCTTTTGCATTCCAATCCTCCTTATGACGGTTGCCTCAAAATATCAAAACTCCTCGTCATTCACCATGAATAAACTGCCGGTGACCAGGCCGGGAGAATTTCCTTTCATCGCCAGTTTTCCCCGTCCATGGAACGGAGTTGCTGCTCACCATCGGCAAGTTTGAGCGTGACTACCCACTCACTCTCCGTCCTTTCCAGGCTAAAGGAGAAAATCCCCTCCATCTGCTCATTCAAGCGGTTGGTCCGATAACTGGTCCGATACACTTCCATCCTCTTACCTGCATGCTCGCAGTACAGGATGGAATGTCCATAATCAGCATGGCCATCGCACATTTCTATCTGGTCGTCGATATAGAGCCGCGGCGTTTCCATGGGGCACCTCTTCACTCTGAAATTGCCCGGCAGGCCACCTCCTGCAGGTTAGGAATCCGAAGTCCAATCGAACTCTCGCCATTTCCGCTATGTGCCGGATGCGCGCTAGCGTATCATCGTAGCGATCGGCCGGCAATATATCCCAAAACCGCGTTGGGATTCAGACAGTGGGGAAAAACATAGCCACGAATAACACGAATTGCGAGGCGAAAGTCAAAAGCTTAACGCAGAGACAACAGAGGCTGATGCAGAGGCCGCAGAGAACATCCTTGTTTCAAGATATTTTTCTATCGGATCTTTTGGCCTCCACATTGATCTCTGTGGCCTCTGCGTTAAGCTTTTGCTTTTGGTTGCGGCTATGCTGCCCCATAGAATTCGTGGCAGCTTTTTCTTGTACTGCCTGAATGACAAAAAACCGCGAACACGGAGTAGAACCTATGCAACGCTTGTCTCTCATTGGAGCTTTCATCGGAATTCTGATTTCCCTGACCTTCGTCTGTTCGGAGGCATTCGATCAATCTAACGATGCCGTGCAAGCCGGACTAAGCAGATCGCTGACATTCCATGCTTCCTTTGACAAAGGACCTGATGCGGACTTTGGACTCGGGGATAGAAAGATCTATACCGCGCCGAACTACAAGGCCCAAGGGGATGCCAAGCCTGGGATAGCGAACCCGGATGTAGTCATTGCCCGCGGGCAGGGCCGTTTTGGAGATGCGCTTCAATTCCGCAAAAAGAACACGATGGCCGTTTTTTATCGAGCGGAAAAGAACGTAGCCTATCGTGAGCGGGACTGGAACGGCACCGTGTCATTTTGGATGAATCTGAGTCCCGACGAGGATCTCGCGCCAGGCTATGCCGACCCGATTCAAGTCACTGACAAGGAATACAACAACGCCGCCATTTGGGTCGACTTCACCCGTGACGACAAACCTCGCCATTTCCGACTCGGAGTCTTCGGTGATCTGACAGCCTGGAATCCCAAGAACCTTCCGCCCGAACAAAACCCTGATTTCAATAATCGTACTATCGTAGTGACCCGACCGCCGTTTGCCCGCGGCCAATGGACTCACGTGGTAATCACTTATGAACGTTTGAACACTGATCCTGGAGGGGCTGCCAGGCTTTACCTCAATGGCCGGCTGCAGGGAACTGCCAAAGGAATCCGGGAGCATTTCACGTGGGATGTCTCTCGATCCGCCATCCGCCTGGGCGTGAATTACGTCGGCCTGTACGACGATGTGTGCGTTTTCGACCGCGCGCTGAGCGACCAGGAGGTCGAGGTGTTGCACCAGCTCAAGAACGGAGCCGCGTCGCTGCACAAGTGATGAAGAGGGGATACGGTGGAAATGTCGTTGTGCTCGCGCCGGACATTGCCAAGGCATTTCGGAGCTTTGCCGCGGTAAACGAGGCCTTGCGATCCTTGCTGAGAATGTCTGATGCAGCCGGGCGTCAAACGAAACGTGCCTCAGCGCGGAGGTATTTCGGCTTACCGGGTATCTGTCTAGTTACGTGGATCCGATTGTCGTTGATGAGACAGGACCTAAGGGACTCTACAATTTCGTGGTAAAGATGCCCGAAGATTTGCGACAAAATCCATCGGTGAAGCCCGACGGAAGATCACCCGATTCGCCGTCGGCCGCGATGTTCGCGGATGCCTTGAAACAGCTAGGGCTCAAGTTGATCGCGGGGAAGGCTCCGGTAGAATATTTGGTCGTCGACCATGTCGAGCGGCCCTCACAAAACTGACCAAGACTATGGGATCGACCTCGGCCCCGTGGGGGGCCACGCCGGCGCCGAGGTGGTCGCCACCGGCACTCCCGAGGAAATTGCAGCTGAAGTGGCGCGCCGCACCAAGACGCTGATGAGGCAGGCAGAGATTGGGGTAAAGGCAGGCAGGCTTCTGATCCGCTGCAAGGTGGCGAAGCATTTTACTTTGAAAATCTATACATTTGTATTTTTCTGTTGACTCCATATATACATAGGTCTATAAAAAGCACCACACCGTAGTTTCACAGCGTCCCGTCGAACGAAGGAAGATGCACATGACCGTCAAAAACATTCCCTCAGCCGAGCTTGATGTCCTGGCTTGTCTGACGCACCTCGAACGGGGGACCGCGCGCGAAATCCGCGAGCAGATTGCGCCTTATCGGCCGATGACCCATGGCGCGGTGGTGAATCTGCTTAAGAGGCTGGAAGCCAAGTCCCTGGTCACCAAGGCGAAGGGGAATGTCGGCAAGGCCTTCGTGTACCAGGCGACGCAAAATGCCGGCCCGGTCTATGAAAACGTGCTTAGCCGTCTGTTGCACCGTGTGTTCGGCGGCAACAGCCTTGCGATGGTAGCGTCCCTTTTCGAAACGAAGCCGCCAGATCAGGCACAGCTGGAGCAGCTTGAAGCCTTGCTGAGCCGGTTAAAGACCAAGCGTGGTCGAAAGGAGCGGCCATGATCAGTGCGGTCAATTCAATTGCCGGCGGCTGGTTCCGCTATATGGCGAGTGCGAGCCTGCAGGCATCTTTGCTGACGCTGGTGCTACTCGGCATGGTCCTGATTGGTCGGCGGTGGTCGCCCGCATTACGCCATGCCCTCCTGATGATTGCTCTGCTCAAGTTTTTGATCCCGCCAACGGTGTCCTTGCCAACAGGACTGGCCTATCACGTTAAGCCAATCGCTGCATCGCGGACGGCGTTCCCGGCCGCTGTCGTTGTCCCTATTGTGCAGCAGGTTCTTTGGCCGGCTGATCCGTCGCCAACGGAGCTTCCGATTGCGCGCGCTGCCAGCTCATCCCTGGGAATGCGTACGCGAGCGAGTGCAATGTCCGCGCTGCATTTGGCCACGACAACGAGGCAATCGTTGACGGTTGATGCCTGGTTGATGCTGCTGCACCTCGTTGGTGCCCTCCTGATCCTGGCCCTGGTCATTGAGCAGAAGTTCCGGTTGAGGCGGGTTGCCATGGATGCGACTCCTGCGGCTGATCCGGAGCTCCTGCAGACACATGCGGATTTGTGCGCTGCAATGAATCTGGTTCGACCCCCGCGGTTACTACTTTCGCTCCGAAAACATGCGCCAATGACCTTCGGCGCCTGGAGTCCGGTTGTAGTCCTTCGCAGGATCTCGTCGAAGCGCTGCCGCCCTCCGAGTTGCGCGTGATTCTGGGTCACGAACTGGCGCATCACCGGCGCTGGGATCTGTGGCTGGGCTGGCTGCAAGTCCCGATCTCAATGATTTGGTGGTTCAATCCGATTTACTGGCTGCTGGTGAACAGGATACGGAGCGTGAGGGAGGATTGCTGCGATGATCTGGTGGTGGCATCCGGTCTGGCAACCAGCGAGACCTATTGCGAAACGCTGTTGCGAGCTGCGCGGATTGCCTCGGGAAAACTCATGGCGGGAGCCTCTCTCGCCTATATAGGGGAAGCTCAACCTCTGCGTAGGAGGTTCAAACGCATCATGGGAAGCAAACTGATCACCATTCCCAGGCTCGCCTGGACCGGCATCGCAATCGTGATCCTGCTGGCACTGCTGTTTCTACCGGGGATCAGGAAACAAAGCTCCTTAAAGAGTAGGGAAACTGCTGATTTGCCCCTAAAAGGCAGCAGCCTGCCCAGTCGGCCCTCTGCGGCTCCCGTGCCACAGACGGCGAGTCCTGTGTCACACGATGAGACATCCGCCCTCGTGATAAGCTTTAGGGTCCTCGACGCGGGGACCGGCCGGGGCATCGAAGGGGCGTCGCTCCAGGCCGCGGTGCCGGCGATGCCCGCGGATGGCACTTTCGCCCCAGCGGGCGGCGAGTCGATCACGGATAAAGACGGTCGTTGTCCGGTCCCGGTAACCAACGCTAACGCTGTTATCGTCAGGGCGGGCGGCTACGTGTCCCGCACGCTTCTTTTGGGTGCCGGCCGGGATATGCCTGATGAGTACACCTTTCAGCTTGAGAAGGCGAGCATAATCGGTGGCTATGTCCGCGACGAGGCGGGCAAACCTATTCGCGATGTACGGATGAAGATCGATGTAAGTTATCTGCAATCGTACACGATGAAGGACCAGGGTCACGAGCACGCCAATACGACCTTGACTACACAAACCGATGCCGAAGGGCGATGGACCTGTAGCGAGCTCCATTCCGAAGTTGGAGCACTCCAGTTCAGATTGACGCATCCAGAACATGTCCCAGCCAGATATACGAGCGGAGTCTCAATTGTTCCTGACATCCTGACGACGTCCATGAGCGACCTGCGCGATACCAAAGCGATCCTGGTCATGAAGTATGGTCAAATGGTGTCGGGATTCGTCCGGGACGAAAGCGGGAACCCTCTCGAAGGCGCCTCTATCAGTCAGATTGAACACATGCAGCCAGTCTCAACCATCGTCAGCGGACCGGATGGACGCTTCGCATTTGCAGGCAAGCCTGGAGAACTGACTCTCAGAGCCGAGGCGGACGGCTATGCTTCGACGGTCAAAACCGTACGGGTCTCGCCGCGTTTGCCGGAAATCGATTTCGACTTGATCAAAGGGAGGATTGTGCGCGGGCGCGTCATAGATGAGGAAGGCAACCCCGTGGCCGGCGCGACAATCTCCTCCAGGTCTGATACCCCCGAAGAAATGCTATTAAGGTGGCAGGGCAAAACTGATGCAGATGGGCGCTTTTTTTGGAACGCCGCGCCCGCTACGCCGCGTGCCTATCGTATAAGTGCCATGGGCTTCAAACCTTCGGTCGCTGATCCGCCCCTGATTCTCGAACCGGACCAGGACCATGAAATTAAGCTCCAGCGGTACCAGGTGATGCAAGTTTCGGGAAGGGTCGTGGATGCCGCCACGAAAATGCCCCTGGATAAGTTCACGGCCTCGGCCTTTCGTGCGGATTATTCGGCACTCACCATAAAATCCGTGGAAGGGCTGCATGGAGAGTTTACGCTCACACTCGATGAAAGTTACTCCAACTACGGCATCACCGTAGAGGCGGCGGGTTATCGCCCCGACAGCTCACGAACGGTGGAATTCAAGAGGGGCGACTGGAAACTCGAGTTCGCATTGGTTCGCGGCGGCGGCCCTTCCGGTGAGGTAAAACTCCCGGGAGGAGAGCCGGTCCCGGGAGCCAACGTTTTTCTATGCGGCGGCTATCGCGTAAGCCCCAATCCCGCCTTCAGCCAGGAAAAAATTCCGGTTGCTCCAATCATCGCCGACATAAAGTCTGTGAGGACGGCGGGGAGCACCTCTTTCGCCAGCACGGTTACCGACCAATCCGGCAAGTTCACTCTGACTCCGATAGCCGATGCATTTACCATCATCGCCACGCACGAAAAAGGATATGCGGCGCTGACCGTGGAACAATTCGCAGCACTGAAAACCATAACGCTGCAGCCCTGGGGGCGAGTAGAAGGCTCTGTCTGGAGCGAGACCAAAGCCGCCCCTCAAGCAAGTGTGCAATTACTCTCATTGATCTTTTGGAATATCGCAAAACCTCCCGACAGCTTAGTTCAGTTCATCGCTCGGACCGATGATGAAGGGAAGTTCGTGTTTCCAACCGTACCTCCAGGTGAATACCGCATCATTCATAGGGCAGCAGATTCAACTGGCGAAGCTCACGCAACAACCGTGCTCGTTCGCTCGGGAGAGACAACTTCGATTAAGTTGGGGGGCAGGGGCCGGCCTCTAATCGGCCGCATCGTAGTCGCAGGCGCGGATGCGCCGGTGGATTGGAAAAAAGAGGTGCACGGAACCATCTCGGCGAAACTGCCGGCGGTGAAACGGCCGGATACGGCGGATCTTGCAGGATTTCTAGCCTGGTATCAGACCGAAGAGGCCAAGAGTAGCGTACGTTCCAAGCACGATTATGTGCTGAACATCGACGCGGACGGCACTTTTCGTGTGGAGGATGCCGAGCTCGGTACTTATCTGGTAACAATCACCGTGTCCGTTGCCGATCCGTCACAACCTGGCGGGAGATCCAAACCTCAGGAAATGACACAAGAACTCGTCATCTCAGAAATGCCGGGCGGCCGGAGCGACACCCCTCTGGACATCGGCGATTTGATCGTCCGGATCAAGTAACCCCCGCCTCGGGCGGTGAGGCACGAAAAAGTTAGGCAGCCTTGGGGAAGAGCGAAAAAGCTGATCACCTCCTGAGGGAAGACGTACGGTAAAATGGTAGAAATCGGAGAAAACGGGAGAAAACGGGGACGCGGAGAAAACGGGGACGCAAACCTATTTCTGGGTTCCCGAAGCCAGACAAGAGAATGAGTAATACCCAGAAATAGGTTTGCG
>Ga0187878_1000414_pt1 | contig 49504 bp, 37 predicted proteins | sample June2016WEW_17_1_FD_132979 | JGI IMG/M metagenome (GOLD analysis project Ga0187878, IMG submission 132979) | Peatland microbial communities from SPRUCE experiment site at the Marcell Experimental Forest, Minnesota, USA - June2016WEW_17_150 | ecosystem: Environmental > Terrestrial > Soil >... | reverse complement strand
GGGCGGGGCGGTCAGGTTTGCCGCGGCCTGAATACCGGAGGACACCTCGTTAATAATACCGAGCTTTACGTATATGGGGCGAATGTTTTTTCTAAGTTCGGGAAGTTTAAGAGCGAACATGGCTGCAGCCAGGACGCACAAGGTGCCGCCGATAATCAAGGTGTCAGGAGCGCCTATGGCGGCGGCGAGAGTTCCTGCCATTAAGCTGCCGAAGGGCGCGGTGCCGATAAAGGCCATAACGTAGAAGCTCATAATCCGGCCTCGTTTGTCGTCGTCAACGATAGTTTGGATGATTGTATTACTTGCGACCATTTGCACCATCATTCCAAGACCCGTTATGAACATCAGGGGCAGGGATAGCCACAATACACGGGATAAGGAAAACGTAATGAGGCCGATACCGAAGAGGGCGGTGGATAAAGGAATAATTTTGGTGAGTCCGCGGGCGTTTTTTCTTGAGGCAAGATAAATAGCACCTGTCAAAGCGCCGGAGCCGGCGGCGGCCATAAGAAGGCCGAGGGTAATAGGGCCTCCATGAAGGATTTTGCGGGCAAAGACGGGCATAAGCACCGAATAAGGCATCCCGATGAAGCTTACCAGTGCAAGCAGAAGCATAATATATCTTAATGGGGCAAAACCGGAGGCATAGTTGAAACCTTCCTTAAGCTCGTGCAGGACAGCGGTCGTTCGAGGTTTGGCGTTTTGATAAGTTATTTTCATCATTAGCAGGGAGGCGATGACGAAGAGGAAGCTGACAGCGTTTATGGCAAAGCAGACGCCCTCGTTCGAGACGGCGATGATTATGCCGGCGACGGCTGGGCCGATTAGGCGTGCGCTGTTGAACATCATAGAATTCATCGCGATGGCATTGCTGAGGTCTTCCTTGTTTTCCACCAGGGCAATGACAAAGGATTGGCGCGTGGGCATATCGAAGGCGTTGATAAGACCGAGAAAGACGGCGAGAAGAATAATGTTCGGGACGTCGATGTGGCCTGTGAAAAACAGGATTGTCAGGAGCAGGGCCTGGAGCATGGAAAGGGTCTGTGTGGCGAGTAGGATACGGTAGCGGTTCCAGCGGTCAGCCATAACGCCGGCGAAGGGAGTGAGGAGTAAGGCGGGTATCTGTGTGGCGAAGCCGACCAGTCCAAGGAGGAATTCCGAGCCGGTGAGGCGATATACCAGCCAGGGCAGGGCGATTTGCTGTGTCCAGGTGCCAATAAGGGATATAATCTGGCCTGTGAAGAAAAGGCGATAGTTCCTGTATCGCAGGGAACGGAAAATAATTTGATGTTTTTTTAGCTCATCCATACAGATTGCCCTTCGGGGCCCGAAGCTTTGCTTCGTGTCTCGATTACAAATACAAACTCCGTCGTCGTCCTCCTTCGCCTTAAGGGGCTACGGAGGATAAATGCCGACTCCCGTAAGGGACGCCTTACGGCGGACGGCTAAACAATAATCAACAATTGGTAGTAAATAGTCAATACGCAGTTGCTCTTGGGCGGTGCGGGTTTATAATCTGTGCCACGATGAGAGTATTGATTTATGGAGCCGGCGCGGTAGGTTTGGGATTGGCGAGCTGTCTGCTGAAATTGTAAGTTAAGATTATGACCGTGAAGGACAGGAGATAAAAATGCCATTCAAAAACAAGAAAAACGCAGTAAAAATGGGCGTGCTTTGCATTCTTTTGTTTATTTTCTTTGTGATATCGACGAGGATTGGTGTAGAGATGGAGAAACGCTCTTTATTTAATGCTGCAATTGCCTTTTGGATATCCTCTTTTGCATTTTATCTTTGTTTTATGATTTCCTTTTTAGCTATATTTGTAAAATTGGCTGTCACAAATCGCTTTTTAATTGCTTTGATTTACATTGGATTATTTTTTGTTTTATTCAGTTGTTTGGGTTCGAATTATTTAATACTTAACAGGGATATTCAAAGAATATCACGGCCAACGTCTCCCGAACGATTTATATCAAATTCTGTCGTCGTTCAACAGCTCTCCTCATTATCGGAAGAATTAATATCCCGACGACATATTTATTGGGTACAAAACAGATGGAAGCGTTTCATTTTCGGAATCGGATATGCAGATGGTACATGGGTTTTTAATTCACAGAACATACCAAAAGATTATAAATTCGATATTCCAGTTAAGGTAGAAGATATAGATTTTGTGAGATATCTTGAGTTGCATGGTATGCCAAATAAACAAACTTCACATTCGAAGGTTATTGACAAGAATGATTTTGAATTTTGTGCTCGTGCAAGCGCATTAATTCGTCGGATAGGGTTTGACGATGTTAAATTTTATCCAGAACCAAACATAGTTAGATACGAAATACACGATACATTAGGAGGATGGGACTCGCCGGTTTATTATTATGTTTATTACTATTCTCAAAGCACACAATTGCCCGACAATTTTAAATACGAAAGTAAATTGAATGATAATTGGTATTTCGACTCACAACCAAGGTTTTGACAGGCAATAAATATGAAAGTTCTTATTTATGGAGCCGGTGCGGTTGGTTTGGGGGTTGCGAGTTCTCTTTTGAAATCGCGGGAGGAGGTTTGTTTGCTGGCAAGGCCGGATACTGTTTGCGAGTTGAGGCAGGGGGGCTTGAACAGGGCCGGTATATTCGGGCAATTCCACGCTGAGCCAAGCTCATTCACGGCGTACCAATCTTTAGAAGAAATCAGGAATACGACGTTTGATTTTATTCTTGTTTGTGTCAAGTCGTTTGATTCCGCCTCATCGGCGGAAGACCTTTCGAGGCACCCGGGCGTTTTCGGGCAAAATACGAAAATCGTTCTTTGTCAAAACGGCTGGGGCAACGCGGAGAAATTCACCGCCCATTTTCCGAAAGAGCGTATTTATAGCTCGCGAGTGATTACGGGTTTCACGCGGCAAAAGCCCAACGAGGTTGAGATAACAGTCCACGCTGACGCTATTCACATCGGCTCGCTTTTCGGCTGTGACCTTGCCTGCGTTGAACCGCTTGCCAAAGCGATTGCCACAGGCGGCATTCCGGCTGAAACCATCCCCGATATCGAGAAGGACCTCTGGGCCAAGATGCTTTACAATTGCGCGCTTAATCCGTTAGGCGCAATTCTCGACGTCCCTTATGGCTCGCTTGCTGAAAATACTTACAGCAGGGACTTGATGAACCATATTATCGAGGAAGTTTTCGCCGTTATGGCCGCCGCCGGCTTTCGGACGCACTGGCCTTGTGCCGCCAGTTTTCTGAAGATTTTTTACGACAAGCTCGTCCCCGACACCGCCAAACACAAATCATCAACTTTGCAGGATATCGCGGCGGGAAAAAAGACCGAAATCGATTCGCTCACAGGCGAGGTATTGGCCCTGGCGGAGAAACACCACATCGACGTTGCTTATAACCGTGCCGTTTACGCTATTATCAAATTTGTCGAGGCCTGGAGGACGGGGTAATTCTGAAGGCAGCCGATTTTTTTGCCCATTTTAATGCAGGTAATAAAACCCTACGGGATGCAAAAAATGCGCTTGACAAAACCGGGCCTTTTCAAGAAACTGATATGCACTTGCCGATTCAATAAGAGGTGGGTTTATGAGGTTGAAAAAACGAATACCGAGCGGTAGAGAAAAGGACCAGAAGGCCATAGAGTTGCTTGAGCGGCTGCGGGAGAATGTGTATAGCGATAATCCATCGACCGCGCGGCATGCGGCGTTCAATTTGTCCTGGATGCAGGAGGATGGTTTCGAGATTCTCAAGGAAGCTCTTTTCGGCACCGCCTGCAGGGCCACAAAGGGTGCGGCCGCATACGGGCTTCGCAAGATGCGCGGCAGGATGAAGAAAAGCGGAATGGCCCTGATTGAAGAAGGTCTTAGGCATTCCAATGAGGGGACACGTCAGGTTTGCGCACGTGCGCTATCGCTGGACAAAGAAGCGAAACAGCAAGCCGCTCAGCAACAACAGCAGCGGCAGCCGGATTCGCAGCCGCAACCCAGGCAGCGACCAAAGCCGAATTTCAGGATTTCTGAAATATCTCACAAATCACCAAGGGAGAGGCCCCGAAGCGGCAGGAAGAATCCGCCGGAGGCGTCGAGATTTAACCGCTGATATTTCTGTTGCCACCCATTACCGTCTCGATTTCTAACGTATTATCTCATTTTATTGTCATAACTGACAACCCGCAGGTTAATCCTATAACTGGTTGAAATGGCACGTCTTATTTCGTAATATGTCTCCCGATTGATTACTTTCTCACTATTCGTCGATTCTTGAACGTGGGAGACGATTATGACATATTTAGCGGTTCCGATAGCAGCCAAGACATTGCAGGAAGCCGAGGAGCAGATACAGGCCGCTGTTGCCGCTGGGGCGGAACTGCTCGAATTGCGCACCGATTATCTTGTGCATTTGTCCGTTGGGCTTACCCTTGGGGTTATCGATGCTGCCAGGCAGTTTGCCCCGGGACTTCCGATTATCGTTACCTGCCGGGATTATCAGCAGGGCGGAACGCTTCGTCATCCGAATGATTTGCGAACGAACGTTCTTACCGCAGCGGTTCGGGCGGGGGCGGAATTCATAGACGTCGAATATGAGAATTTCATATCAGTGGCGATTGGCAGTAAGATTTCACTTGCGCTTTCGACGGGGACAGGAACGCGGCTGATTCTGTCGGACCATAACTTTCAGACGAAATTCAAAAACATAACAAAGCATTACTTGGAGATTGCCAACGTATTTTCCGGCGCGATACCCAAGCTGGTTTATTCAGCGCATCATATCAATGATTGTTTCGATATCCTGGATTTGCAGCACGGCGCCAAGGGCGAGATGATTGCGTTTTGTATGGATGAGCCGGGGTTTATGACGAGGGTTTTGACAAAGAAATTTGGCGGCCTTGTTACGTTCGCAAGTATCGGCGAAAAGACAGCGACGGCGCCAGGGCAGCCGACGGTGGAGCAGTTGCGGGACCTTTATCGCTGGGATTCGATAAACGCACAGACAGAATTTTATGGCGTAATTGGAGACCCGATTGCGCATTCATTGAGTCCGGCTGTCCACAACGCATGTTTTGCCGAGCGGGGTTTGAACAAGGTTTATGTGCTTTTGCTTGTGGCAGGTGAGCAGTCGGATTTTAACGCGTTTATGGATAATATCCTTTCACGCCCGTGGCTTGGTTTCAAAGGTTTTAGCGTTACCATTCCGCATAAGGAACACGCGATAAATTACGTCAAAGAAAAGGGCGGCATTATCGACCCGCTCGCTGAAAGAATCGGCGCTGCTAACACAATCATTATCAACGGCTCACAGTTGTCGGCGTACAATACCGATTGCATCGCGGCGATTGACGCAATCACCGCGGGGCTTGGTATAGATAAGGCCGGCCTGCGGGAAATGCCCGTCGCAGTAATCGGCGCGGGCGGGGGGGCCCGGGCGGTCGTGGCGGGGCTTGCGGAGGCGGAGGCGAAAATCAAAATCTATAACCGCACCGTCGAGCGAGCGAAACATCTGGCGGCTGATTTCAAATGCGATTACGACTCGTTAGACAGCATACATAAGCTGAAAGAAAAGCTAATCGTCAACTGCACGAGTATCGGTATGCACCCCCATATTGACGCGTCGCCGGTTGATGTGAAACTTTTACAAAAGCATATGGCGGTTTTCGATACCGTTTACACTCCGCCTGAGACATTGTTATTGAAGCACGCCAGAGAGATTGGTTGCAAGACAATCTCCGGCGTAGATATGTTCCTCAAGCAGGCCGCTGAGCAATTTAGATTGTTTACGGGCCAAAATGCCAATGTTGAGACGATGCGGGGAATCTTGACGCACAAATAAAAAACTATTCTCTGCGGCGAAATAACTTTCTATTCATTGTATTGGGCGGCGGTTCGTGGTATAATGATGGTAAAGGCGGTGAATCTATGAGCACCCATATAGCGATACAAAAAGAAAGAATAGAGGCGTTTTGTCAGCAGCACCATATCTGCGACCTCGGTCTTTTCGGCACGGTTCTGCACGACGATTTTCGCCCAAACAGCGGAATCGGCGTGCTGGTCGGGTTTGAACAAGAGCACGTGCCCGAATCAGTCAAATTAGACGAAATGCAGGATGAACTGACGAAGATATTCGGTCAGAATGTTGACCTTGTGGAACGTCAGGCCGTCGAGAAAAGCGAGAACTATATCCGCCGACGGCATATCCTGAAAGCTGTTGAGCCGATTTATACAGCGTAACGCGAGCGAAGCTGGCCCATTTTTGAAATCAATGCCGAAAAGGCGTTTTCAGACAAACATAAACTTTTCTAAAAGTTAGTGTCATTGTCTTTCAATCGCTAAGTGTGTATAATCTCCGTTTTGCTGACATTAATCGAGGACGAAAATGGCGAAGAAGGAAAAAGTAGTATTGGCGTATAGCGGCGGGCTGGATACGAGCGTGATTCTGCCCTGGCTGAAAGAGACGTATGGTTACGATACAATCGCGTTTGCGGCGGATTTGGGGCAGGGCGATGAGCTTTCGGGTATAAAGAAGAAGGCGCTCGCAAGCGGCGCATCGAAATGTATCGTCAAGGATTTGCGAAAAGAGTTCGTCGAGGACTATCTCTGGCGGCTGCTTAAATCCGGGGCGATTTATGAAAACGGGTATTTGCTGGGCACGAGTATCGCTCGTCCACTGATTGCAAAGCATCAGGTCGATGTTGCTCACGCGGAAGGCGCGACGGGCGTCGCTCACGGCGCGACAGGCAAGGGTAATGACCAGGTTCGTTTTGAGATGACTTATATGGCTCTTGACCCGACGCTGAAAATCATCGCGCCGTGGAAAGATCCGAATTTTAAGTTGACCAGTCGCGAGGCGGCGGTCGATTACGCGAATAAGCACGGCATACCGATTGACCAGAGCAAAAAGAAGATATATTCGCGCGACCGGAATATCTGGCACATAAGTCACGAAGGTGCGGACCTCGAAGACCCTGCGAATGAGCCGAAAGATGAGTTGTGGGTGATGTCGAACCCTGTCTCGAAGGCGCCCAATAAGCCGGATTATGTGGAGATTGGTTTTGAGCAGGGTGTTCCCGTCAAATTGGACGGCAAGGCGACCAACAGCGTGAAGCTGCTCGAGACATTGAACGAAATCGGTGGCAAACACGCGGTAGGGCAGATTGATTTGGTCGAGAACCGTTTGGTCGGAATGAAGTCACGCGGGGCATACGAGACACCCGGCGGGACGATTCTGATAACTGCTCACAAGTCGCTCGAAACACTTACGCTTGACCGCGAGATGGCACATTACAAACAGCAGGTATCGCTGAAATATGCGGAGATGGTTTACTATGGCCAGTGGTTTTGCCAGTTGCGTGAGGCGCTCGACGCCTTCATCGATGTTACCCAGCGGAACGTTACCGGCACGGTGCGGGTGAAGCTTTTCAAAGGCCGGTGTACGCCGGCGGGCGTCAAAAGCCCGTTCAGCTTATACAGCGGCGCTTTAGCCAGTTTCAAAATGGGCGCCGAATATAACCCGACCGACGCGATTGGTTTTATTCGTTTGTTCGGGTTGCCAATGCAGGTTGCGGGCGCGGTTCGCAGGAATACTAAAAAGAAGTAAGCAGTTAGCGACGATAAATGCACGGAAGCGAAATAGTAATGCCAATGTGGTTCTGGATAGTATTTCTTTTTGCTATCGGCTGCTGCGTGGGCAGTTTTCTCAACGTTGTGATTTACCGTCTGCCTCGTGATAAATCCCTTGTTAGGCCGCCATCATCCTGTCCATCCTGCGGCAAACACATTCAGTTTTACGACAACATACCGCTTGTCTCCTGGCTGCTTCTGTGCGGCAAATGCCGGTATTGCAAGGCGCGTATTTCGCCCCGTTACTTTGTTATTGAACTACTGACCGGCCTGGTTTTTGTCGGCGCCTTTGCGCTTTACTTTCATTCCGGCTTGCGCCACGGCATACCGGCGTTTTTATCCGGCGGGTGGATTCTTTACCTGATTTCCGTCATCCTCTTTTCCGCGCTTATCGCGTCCTCGGCAATCGACCTGGAGATGTGGATTATCCCGTTGTCCATCTGCTGGTTCGCCGCGGCGGCGGGTCTGCTCGGCGGGGCGATTGCGCCTCTGTTTATTCATCCCGCGACCATTCGTCATTATTTTCTGATGCCAATGACCGCCGATTTGATATTTGTCAACCACACAACGGTTGCTTCTTTGGTCACAGGCGCAACAATTGGGCTTGGCATATCGATGTTGCTGCTGGCCACTGGGATTCTAAAAAGAAGTTACGATTTTTCCAAGATTCAAAAATCGTCTGAAAATCCTGAAAAATCAGCCGATTCAACCTCTCAATCCGGCTCAGGGCAGGCAAATTCACCGCAAGCCGAGGGGAAATTCAATGACCGTTTTGAGATGTTTCGGGAGGTCCTGTTTCTGCTGCCCATAATTGTTTGCGCGCTGGCAGCCAGCCAGATTGTCAATCAATGCCCCGCCTTGCATCAATGGTGGCTGGTTTTTTCGCAAAGGCCTGTTGTTGAAGGGTTTATGGGCAGTTTGGCGGGCTATTTCGTCGGCTGTACGGTCGTCTGGGCGACCCGGATTTTGGGCACGCTGGCCTTCGGCAGAGAGGCAATGGGGTTAGGCGACGTGCACCTGATGGGTGCCGCCGGGACGGTGATTGGGCCGTTATTCATAATTATCGCTTTTTTTGTTGCGCCGTTCTTCGGACTTGTTTGGGCGGCGGCGCAACTGTTTTCAAAAAAAACCAGACAAATTCCTTATGGTCCCTTCTTGTCATTGGGAATAGTTGTTGTTATGATTTTCCATGATGGTATTATTGACTATCTGAAAGTTGTGTTTGGCAGATAAGAAAGGATTCGCTTTAATATTTTGAAGGAGACACAGAAATGCAGTTCACAAAAAGTAAAGTGGCGTTGTTGCTCGCTCTGTTATCAGTCCTGACGTTCTCCGGCTGCACCGACTGGAAAAAGAAACACGATGCGCTGAACGTAGAGAACCAGAACGTTAAAGGATTGCTGGAGCGAGAACGAGTCGAGAAGGGCCAGATGGCCGACCAGCTCGCCAAAGACCAGCAGACCATCCAGGACCTGCAAAGACAGATTGTCGAAAAGAAGAGAAGTCCCGCTGACGCGACCGGCTTCGGCGAGGGCTACGACGTGAGCTTTGACGCCAACGCCGGGACCATTACTGTAACGCTTCCGGACGCGATTTTGTTTGACCCGGGCAAGGCCTCGCTGAAAAACGCCACAAGCAAGGAGCTTGACCATATTTATTCCGTGCTGAAGGCCAAATACCCCGGCAGGCATATCGAGGTGGCAGGGCATACCGATTCCGACCCGATCAAGAAGTCGAAGTGGACGGACAACCTGGAACTCTCCTCGCAGCGTGCTATGAGCGTTGCCAGATACCTGATAAACAAGGGTGTTGCTGAAAACAGGATAGGCGCGACCGGCTATGGTTCCGCAAGGCCGCTGGCGACGAATTCAACAGCAGCAGGCAAACAGAAAAACCGCAGGGTTGAAATCGTTGTTCATATGATGAAATAACATAATCGGCCTGTTGCCGAAAATTAGCAGGATTACTAAAGCAGCCCGTTAATAAGCGGGCTGCTTTTCTTTTGTGAAGGCGGTTGTGTTGATAGCACCCTGTTTGCTTACGCGGACTGTTACCGCTCCGTCGAGACCGGTGTAATATGATTTCAGGCCTTGCCGTGGTCTGATGACCTGTCCTTTTTCGTAAGATGATTCACTATTACTGGCGATGGTGACGGCGGCGCCGGTTTTATCCACGAAGGATGGTTCGGTGGTTTTGGCGGAGCCGTGGTGAGGCATTATTAAAACGTCAGCTTTCAGGTCGGGATAAAGCCGAAGGATTTCTCTTTGTGCAAACTTTTCAATATCCGAACATATCAGGACTCGTCTGCCGGCGTATTCAATCAACGTTACTACCGATTTGTCGTTGTCGCTGATTGAATTATTTTCCTGTATATCCGGAATCGGCCAAAGCACCTGTATTTTAGATGGGCCAAATTTTTGCGGGAGGTCATTTATTTCCGCTATTTTTTGCAGCTTGTTCCGCAGGAATTTTGCTGTTTGCCGATTGTCCTCGGAAAAAGCTTTGCTTGCATAGACAGCTTTTGTCCGGATGTCCCCTGTTACTTCCGGCAGGCCATTGATGTGGTCGATATCGCCGTGGCCTATAACGACCGCGTCAATTTTCCCTATGCCGCCGTATCGCAGGAATGGCGTCACAACTCTTGTCCCGACGTCGCTTCTGCTTAATGAGCCGGCATCGAACAGGATATTGACCCCACCCGGCAACTGGGCCAGAATTGCCTGGCCGTGACCGACGTCGAGGATGGTAACGGTCAGATTGTCCTCGTGAGTCCTTTGCCACCAGGGTATCGCCAGCGAGGCGATGAGCGTCAGAATTGCCGTTACGCAAATTGCCTTCTTGATTGCCGGATGCCGCAGGGGGAAGAAGAACGCGAATACTATCAAGCCGTAAAACAAAAGAATTACCGCTATATTCGTTTTACCCGTAAGTATTTCAGATATATTCAGGCCTGCGAAAAGCTTGACAATCCAAATCAGCAAATCTGAAAGGTGGTTTATTACTACTCCCATCAATGCTGAAACCGTCGGCAAAAACATCGCCACAATCAATTTTAGATATCCTAAAAGCGAAACAAGCCCAATCAGTGGGGATACGATTACAGTCCAAACAGGAGTGAGCCATTGAATCGTGTGAAAATGGTATAGAATTATACCAGCGTTTGCAAGCCATGCGGCTACGCTTACTACAAATGCCACTATGATAAAAGACACCATTTTGAAAATACCATGGTTCAACTCTCGTGTGACAAACCAGCCCCACGTCGTTTCGGTGAGGGAGATTTGAATTGGCAGGATGCCGAGGACTGAAACAAAGGAGAGTTGCCAGTCGGGCTGGAAGAGGCCTGTTGGTTTCATAAGCAGCAGGACGATTGCCGCAAGGGCGAGCGAGTTAAAAGGATTTGAGTTTCGACGGAATATGAACGACGCACAAAACGCAAAACATATTATCGCGGCCCGTAACGCCGGGGCATTTTCCGGGACAACCATAAGGAAAAGTACGGCGGCAATGGTGCAAACAATCGCCCGGCCCGGCTTCATAAGACCGGCTGTTTTACAAACCCACCAGACAAATCCGATAACCATCGCAAAATTCATTCCCGAAAGACAAACAAAGTGCAGCAATCCTGTCTTGCGAAACGCTGTGTATGTATCCTTGTCGATATTGGTCCTGTAACCCAGGACAAGAGCGAGCAGCAAGCTTTCGGATTGTGTCTGCGGATATGGCCCGCCCAAAAGCGCGTTAACAGCAACCCTGCTCAACCACGATTTTGCTTTGGTGAACAACCCTGTAGCATCGCTGCTTAATAGTTCGATTGCCTGTCTCGAATCGGCTGAGCCGGCGACAAAGACGCCATTGCGGGCCATATATTTGGCCATATCGAACTCGCCGGGATTAGTGGGCGGATTGAATTTGTTGAGGAGGCAATACATTTGGACGCGGTCGCCTGCCCGCAGGTCGAAAATTGGTTCATTGACTCTTACCCGAACAAGCCCGCTTGTATTTATCCAGCCGGTGGTTGCTTCGGCTTCTGTAAGTTCCAGGTAAAAACTGCTGCTTCGGTCGGCGGGTGTGAATTTTGAAAATTGCCAGTCGTTGCTGTCGATATACGGCTCGGTGACAATCACGCCGCGGACAGCGGCCGGTGTTGTTTTGCTGCCAACTAAATTGCGAATGTCATTCGGCGGCGCGCTATTGAAACTTGATAATCGAATTACCCCAAGAGGGATAAAAAGAACGGTAGTCAAAAGCGGGAGGATATAAAATTTTCTTGTTTCTGCGATGGGCCTGAGAAAATTAATTGCAAACGATGCGATTAATATTGCTGTGCAAATACCCAGCAGTGATAGCCAAACCCCAATCGGCACGGGTAAATGGTCTTGTATGATTATTCCGGCAATTAGACCAATCGCGCAGAACACAAGCGGGGCGGTGCTGACGGCTTGCTTGTAATAGTGTGCAGGGCCTCGGTCGAAATACCTGTCGATTTCAGCTAATCTTCGCTGTATGTCGTTCAAGTTCTCATCTTCCTAATAATGTGGAAGTTGGGAAGGGTGTTTATAACTGTATATATTCCTTGGGTTTTAAGTTCGTCTCAATTGTCCAGGTGGTCGCCTTGCCGTGTTTGAGGCAGTAAATGACGAGGACATCGTAACCCTTTTTATCGACCCATTCTTTCAAAAACGGGAAATCCTTTACGAGTTGTTTTTTTAGCGAAAGGTCTTCAACTTCTTCAACCGAGCCGGAAATGCGAACTTGGCGTCCCTCGCCGGCGATGTAAAAACACAGCTCAGCGTTCTCATTTTTTGAAAGCTGCTTGTGCACGTCCTTGTTCTCGCCGGTATTGAATATGATGCCGTTTTCGTCGGCACGGTAGAGCATCATCATTCTGACGTGCGGCTTGTTGTCCTCAGCGGTGGCCAGCGCAAAGACAGGATTATTTCTCATCAACTCGAAAACCTGTTCTTTTGTCATCGCACTTATCCCCTCATCTGGTTTTTGTGATTTGTTCTTGTCCGCCCATATAGGGTTGCAGGACCTTAGGCACAGTAACCGACCCGTCGGCGTTTTGGTAAAGCTCCAGGATTGGTATCAATACCCGCGGGCTTGCGATGACGGTGTTATTCAGCGTGTGGCAAAACAGGTTTTTCTTCGTCGCGGAGTCCTTATATCGCAGGTTCATCCGCCTGGCCTGAAACTCGTAAAATTTGCTTGCGCTGTGCGTCTCGCAATAATTATTTCGCGAAGGCATCCACGCCTCGATATCGTATTTTTTCGCCTGGCCTCTGCCGAGGTCGCCCGTGCAGACAACCACCACGCGGTAGGGCACCTCTAGCGCACGCATCACCACCTCGGAATTACTCAAAATCTCCTCGTGGTATTTATTGCTTTCCTCGATGCTGTTTTTGCAAATCACCACCTGCTCGACCTTGTCGAACTGATGAATTCTGTAAAGTCCGTATGTGTCTTTGCCCGCAGCACCGGCCTCACGTCTGAAACAGGTTGACATCCCCGCGAACTTAATCGGCAAATCCTCCTCGCGCAACAATTCTCCGGAATGATATGCCGTCAACGGCACTTCCGCTGTTCCCGCCAGGTTTAGCTCGTCGCGTTCCATCCGATATGTCTGTTCTTCCGAGCCGGGATAATACCCCGTTCCTCGCATCGCCTCGTCCTTCATCAACAGCGGCACCGACATCGGCGAATAGCCCCTCGCCACCATCACGTCCATCGCGAATTGCAGCACCGCCCAGTGCAGCCGAGCGCCATTGCCCTTAAGAAAATAACTTCTCGTCCCCGCCAATTTCACGCCGCGTTCGATATCGATTATTCCCAGGTCAACGCCTAATTGAACGTGGTCTTTGGGTTTGAAATCAAACTTGCGAACCTGTCCCTCTCTTCTTAACTCGACGTTTTCCGTGTCGTCTTTACCTAAGGGCACAGTATCATCCGCGGGTTGCGCCACAAGCATCATCAGCGAATCCGCTTCGGGCTGTAACTGTTTTACTTTTTCTTCGGACTGCGATTCGTCGGCTTTGAATTTTGCTAATTGTGCGAGGGCGTTTTGCTTTTCAGCACCTGTTAGTTTCGGTATTGACTTGCCGATGCGATTCTTTTCGGTGGCGATTTCCTGAAGCCGCTGTTTGGCCGAGAGCAGCTCTGCGTCAATCGCCAGCAACCGGTCGATATCGACCTCGATATTTTTGTTTTTTGCCGCCTGTTTGAATCGTTGCGGGTTTTCTCTTATTTCTTTAATATCAATCATTGTCTTTTCGCCTTTAGTCCTGATACTTTTTTACAATGACGACGTTATTTTGGCCGCCGAATCCGAATGATTCTTTCATCGCGACATTGACTTGCATTTTTCTCGGCGTGTTTGGGACGTAATCCAAATCCAACTCCGGGTCAGGGTCGTTGAGGTTTATCGTTGCGGGCACAATGCTATCACGAATTGCCAGGACGCAGGTAATTAGTTCCGCCCCGCCTGCCGCCCCGATTAAGTGCCCCATCATGCTTTTGATGCTGCTGACGACTACCTGTTTTGCTCGTTCTTTGAATACGGCCTTAATCGCCTTTGTTTCTATCGAGTCGTTTTCCGCGGTGCTTGTGCCGTGCGCGTTGACGTAATTTACATCCTTATAAGTTACATCAGCGTCCGCGATAGCCGCCTCCATTGCCTGAATCGCGCCGCGTCCTTCTTCGTGCATATCCGTAACTCGAAACGCGTCCGAGCTGCTGCCGTAGCCGATTATTTCCGCAAGTATCTTCGCCCCGCGTTTTTTCGCCGAGGTCAAGCTTTCGAGTATCACTATCGCCGCGCCTTCGCCCAAAACGAACCCGTCTCTGCTGGCGGTGAATGGTCTCGACGCGGTCTGCGGGCTGTCGTTTCTTTTCGATAGCGCGGTGAGCCGGTTGAATCCGGTCTGTCCGAGGGGGTGAATCATCGAGTGTGCGCCGCCCGCAATCATAATATCCGCGTCGCCCCTGCGAATCATCATCGTCGCTTCGCCGATTGCCTGTGTGCTTGCCGCGCAGGCGGTCAGGCAGCTTCGTATTGGCCCTCTTGCGCCGGTGAGCATCGACAAATGCGCCGCTGGCATATTCGCTTCCTGTTCCAGCTCGTGCATTGCCCTCATCTGCACCGCTGCGACATCGGTCCACTTTGTCCAGTCCATAACATTGGTCTGGTTATCCCAGCCGGCTGCGATTGCGCCGAAGAACGCCTCGTGATTTGCCGCGCCTTCGCCCGCGCCTAAGTAAATCCCGATTCGTTTGCGGTCGATTCCGTCGGCCGGAGTGTCGGTTTCGACGTTTATACCCGCCTGCCTGCACGCCTGGACTGCGGCGCCGACGGCGAATTTGCTTCCCCGGTTGCCGTCTTTATGCAGATTGGGATTTTTTACGAACTTCGCGACGTCGTAATTTTTCACCTCTGCGCTGAACGTTGTCGGGAAGGTCGAGGCGTCGAAGATGGTTGTTTTTGCGACGCCGCTTTTGCCTGCCAATACCGCCTGCCACGTTGTTTCAATGTCGTGTCCCAGCGGGCAGACGATTCCCATTCCTGTAATGACGACACGCTCTTTTTTTACGTTTTGTATCATTCTTTTAATTCTCAAATTTCTTGAGTATGACGGCCGCGGTTTGTCCGCCGTAGGTGTAGCCGCAGCACAGGGCGTAGCGAATATTCGCCTTTTGTGCCGTTGTTACAATATTGAGATTGCAGCCGGCGGCTTTTTTAATACAGTTTTTCGCTGCCGGTATAATGCCGTCTCTCATCGCTAAAACCGCCGCGACAACATCCAACCCTCCGCACGCTGCGCCGGTGTTGCTGAGCATACTCTTCGTGGGCCAAACGGGTATTCGTTTCGTCTCTTCGCCAATTGCTGCTTCTATTCCTTTCGCCTCGGCGAGGTCATCCTGCGGAATCCCCGTGCCGTGCGGTATTATCAAATCGATGTCTTTTGGCGATATGTTCGCCTGTGCCATTGCTTTTTCAATCGCGATGGTCAATCCATATCCATCCGGCTCGATATGCTCATACGCCGGGTTGATACAGGCGCTTTGACCTGTGCCGACAACTTCCGCGTAAATTTTTGCGCCGCGTTTGGTCGCGTTGTCGAGATTCTCAAGCACGACGATTCCGCCTCCATCGCCAAATACCGAGCCGCTGGCGTCTGAGTCAAAAGGCCTGCATGCCCCTTCGGCGTCGTTATTATGCTTATTCGTAGTCCGTTTAATCAGGCACTGCCGCATTATCAATACGGGGTTTACTTTCGATTCCGCACCGCCTGCCAGGGCGATGTCACTATTGCCTCGTGCGATAACCTCAGCCGCCTCGGCTATCGCGATATGCCCCGAAACTTCCGCGCAGGTGATTGTGTTGCTCGGCCCCTGTATGTCGTGAATGATACCGACGTGGCAGGCCAGCATATTCGGCAAATACTTCAACAGCCACAGGGGCGTTACCAATTCGATTCCCTCCTTGCCCCATTTTCGAATGTCGAATTTGCCGTCTGCCATACTTTTGGCGACCGCTGGGGCAAGCTCACAGGGGTCACAACTGATAAGTCCTGCGCCGAGATTGATTGCCATACGCTGCGGGTTGACGTTTATTTTCTGTTCGTCGATTGCTTTTGTAATTATGGAGCTATCCCTGACCGCCTCATCCGCCGCGATTACCACAAGCTCGATATCCTTCGACATAAGCTTGGTCGCCTTGCGGAATGATTTTGGGACATACTGCTGGATTTTATATTCCTCGACTTCGCCGGCTAATTGGCAGGTGAATTTCGCAGGGTCAAATTTTGTTATCCGCCTTATGCCGGATTTCCCCGCGCGAAGTCCCTCCCATGTCCGGCCTGCCGTCAGTCCCAGCGGGCTTACCGCCCCAATTCCTGTTATCACCACACGGGTCCGTCCCACAGGGCTTGTCTCCTATCTGCCCGCCTTTTGGAAAATCGACCCCTGCAGAAGCGATTTGAACATATCGGTGAACACAAAATTCTCCTTCGGAAATTCCTTGCCCGCAAGGTTTTGGTCGATGTGACTGAACATCAGGTCAATGTCGGCTATCAGTTTGCCGTCACAGGTGATTGTCCCAGTTGTGCTGGCGGCCTCCGGAGCTATCGACTCAATCTTCGCGGACAACCTCAAAGTATCACCCGGCCTGACGTAATCGTGAAACACCGCCTTTTTAATTTTGGCGAGGATGACTTTTTCCTCGAAATTTTTCGCCTCGCCCACCAGTATCCCTGCCGTCTGTGCCATCGCTTCAATCATCAGGCATTCAGGCATAATGGGAAAACCCGGAAAATGGTCGTGCAAATGCTCCTCGGCTAAGGTTACGTTTTTTATCGAAACCGCGCTTTCGCCGCTTTTGAACTCAACGAACTTATCTATCCAGATCCAACGCATAACCCGGTATAATAAGGCAATTTCCCCGATTTCTCAAGCAAATCTTTGTTAGCCACTCCCTACGGTCAAGGTCTGCACAAAAACAGGATTTGGAAAAGGTCGGGAGCATAATAAACCGCGTATTTGCGTAAATATTGAAGAAAACCGCCTCAGAGGAGATAAATCTTGACAGTTCAGGCAGATTTTTGTAAAATTACTAATATCACACCGGCTACAACACGGGAAAAAATATGTTTTTTAGCCGTGCAAACGGGAAATGCCAGTTTAACTGCCTTCGGAGAGGGCTAAAGCCGTTTATAATTAAAATGATCGCATAAAAGGGGCGGGTTATGAAAAGAACAGCGTTAATCATTTCAGTTTTGTCATTAATAATCATTTCCACTGACGCCTTCGCAGCCAAACTTGTCAATATAAAAGTTATCGATAAGGACTATCTTATGGTCCAATTCAAAGACGGGGATGTATGTTTTGCGGACACTGGGACGGGACCTTATGCCTATACAGGTGATCATTACACGGGTTGGGACTGGGTGGTGAGTTACGGAAGCGCACTGAACTTAACAAATGCCACCGCGACCGCTAACTGGGTCATAACATCAGCCAGTGATGCGAATTACGGCTCAACCGGCCTGAATCCGACAAACTGCTATCGTAAATCAAAACTCAATGGTGCGTCTGAAGGTAACTGGGGCAGCTACGACTGGATTTATACATATACCATGGAACACACCATTTATTTGAAATTACCGTATTCCCTGGCGCAGGGAAGCAACTATACCATTACAATAAACTCAAATACGAATTCCGATACGCTCAGCCAAACCATTACTTTCGATATATTCAACAGCCCGTCAGAAGCGGTGCATGTAAACCTGGTTGGATATCTGGCTGATACCAGCGTAAAAGCCGTCGATTTATATATGTGGCTGGGAAGGTCGGGTAATGCCAACCCGGGAGATGCCAATGTTGCGCGTGACTACTCGACGTTTGTCGGTAATAAGGTTTATATATACGATGTGTGCAATTTGACCTCACAGCAAGTTGGAACAGTTGTTTTCTGGAAAAATAGCGGCTCGGATGTAGGAGGATACAACCTCACGATGTCAAATGTCTGGAAAGCTGATTTTACCGGCTTTAATACTCCGGGGACATACCGCATCGCAATAGAAGGAGTGGGATGCAGCGAAAATTTCGAGATTAAAAAATACGCGTATTTTGAGCCATTCAGGGTGAGCACCATCGGCTATTTTTATATGCGTATCGGCGAGGATTCAAATTATACCGGGATGCCGGTCCCGCGCAGACCCCTGTTTATCCCCGGTGTATCACCATCGAGTACGAAAGTTTATATAACCACTATGCAGCCCTGGGCATCGGGCTGGAGCAGTATACCTAACGATAAATGGGACAATCCCCTAAGCTGGGATCCTTATAAAACGGGCGCTCAGAACAACAATGCCACTGGCGGCCACTCTGATGCGACCGACTGGGACAGGAATCAGGGGCATATTTCAAACATTTATGATATGCTGCTGCCATATATTCTTACCGACGGCAACCTGAATGATGACAACCTGCAAATTGCCGAAAGCGGCAACGGCATTCCTGATATTCTGGATGAAGCGAGAAACGAAGTCGATTTCTGGCTTAGTTTACGCGATGCTAACGGTTACGGTTACGGCGTTACCAACCCTACCGGCAGCAATATCCTTTACCAGGCAGGGACAACGGCGATATCGGCGTGGGCAAGTGCCGCTAACGCCTCCATGCTGGCCAATTGTTTTATGCTGGCAGGCATTAATGATTTAAGAGATTATTACACAAATGCCGCAGTCACTGCTTACAATTACGCATCAGGTCTTTCCGACCAGCAGCTTACTATAACGCAAGGCGTCGGTGATTATACAGTAAGAGGTAAAGACCTTAAAATGATGGCCGCAGCTCACCTCTACAACCTGACAGGTGATGCCAATTATGAAAATACGCTTAATTCCTTATGCGACATAACATCAACTACATCATCTGTGGTCGTTACGGGCACTTCGGGCAGGGATCAGCTTTATGCCTGTGCCGCCTATCTCAAAACCAAACGCACCGTTCATTATCCGACTTTGTTCAACAACATGAAGGCCTCTATTATTAATGAAGCCAAAAATGTTGAGTCAAACAATACTAACAACAGGCCAACGCGCAGGTCTTCAGATAATAGCACAGGATGGTTTAAAACCACGCAGAATGTCATGAGGTGTATAGTGGCACATGCTGTCGCCACCAGCCAATCGGATAAGGATATATTCGAAAATGCCATGGTCCTCGAAGCTGACTGGGGGCTTGGACGTAATTCTATGAATAGGATTATAATGACTACTGCATGTACTAACCTGGCAAGCAAGCGCAGCATTGAAAATATGTACACTACCGGCAGAAATGACGGCTACCCCGGCCTGCATCCGGGACATACTCCCTATTTGAATACCGAAGACTGGGATTCTTCGAGTACAGGTATGACTGGGAATAAGCCGAGCAGGTTGGTTGCTCTATGTTACCCTGCTTACGGGGATAACATGAATTCCGGCTGGCCGAAAGCGGAAGGTTATTTCAATGATAGATATGTATGGGCCCATTCGGAATTTACGCCGCAACAGACCATGCACGGTAAAGCGGCCCTCTACGGCTATTTATATGGTTTATATAAACTACGCGCTGATTTCGACGGCGATTCAAACGTGGACGTGCAGGATCTGGCTGTCTTTACCGATTCCTGGTTAAAAGTCCCTGGCGATACGGGCTACGATTCACGTGCAAACCTTTACGCAGATCCGTCCGGCATAGTGGACTTCTATGATTTTGCCATCTTCGCGAATCAATGGAAACCAGCGCCATAACGGTTCGGCGGTTAGGGAACAATTAGGGACAGTCACCTAAAAACATTTGTGGTAAAGATGTTAAGCTGCCTTCAGCTTGCTCTCCACGTAGTTGACAATCATCCCCACTGTAAACAAATCGGGTAATTTGCTCAGTTCGGGGTTTTTCGCGAATTCGCTTACGTCGGTATGCGGCATTTTGGCCTTTAGTTCAGCCACACCCTTTGCGGTCAGTTTGCCGTTGCTTACAAACTCCGGGTTGTTCATCAGCGTTTCTGCCGGGAACAACTCTTCCCTGGCGATTTTTATTCCGAATGCCTTTTCCAGGCGGAACACTATATCGAGAAAATCAATGCTCTCCGCGCCCAAATCACCCATCAGCGTCGCTTCCTGTGTTACCTCGTCATCATCTACGCCAAGGGCATCTACCATTACTGTTTTAACCTGCTCTAAAACCTGTTCCCGATTCATCGCCATAAAATCTTGCCTCCGGCGTTTTTTACTTTCTTAACAGTTCCCAGCGTTTTTTCATTTCGCTGATTATCTTCGCGTCAACCGCGGCTAAGCCCGAATCCTGTTCGGCGAGGTTGAAATGTCGCAAGCCGAATCTTGCTTCGACTATTTGTTCGCCGTTGGATATGCCTGTACCGGAAAAACTACTGACGTTTTCTTCAATGGTCTTGGCCTCAACCGAGTATTCAATCTGTGCCCCAGGCGCCAGGAAGGACTTGTATTTAACATTTCTCGCCTCTTCCAGCAAGACCATACTGTGCGCAAAATTCTCCGTCACCCGCACCAACCACGATGCCGACTCAATCAGCCCTTCCAGAAGCAAAACCCCCGGCAGTACCGGAAAAGTCGGAAAATGGTCGGCCAGATATTCCTCGGCTAATGTTACGCCTTTGACCGCCTTTATCCGTTTGCCGTTTTCGATTTCAACAATTTTATCAATCAGTATAAATCGCATAGTTGGGGCAATTGTAGCTATCGGGCCGGATTTTTCCAGCACTTTTTACTTTGGGATTACGGGGTTGAACTCTGGAAACGTTTCCGAAGTATGTTATACTTGTTTTATTATGAAGGTTCGCAGTGCAAATGTAACTGATGTTAAGGCCATACACGCCCTGATAAATTGTTACGCGGAGCGTGATATGATGCTGTTTCGCTCGATGGCCGACATTTTTACAAATCTCCAGACCTTTCTTGTCGCTGAACTCGATGGTCAGGTCATCGGCTGCTGCTCGCTCGAGGTAATCTGGTCGGACCTGGCGGAGATAAAATCGTTGGCCGTCGATGAGTCGCATCAGAGCAAAGGGGCGGGGGCGATGCTGGTGAACGCCGCGGTTGAGCAGGTGCGTCGGCTGGGAGTGCCCAAAGTATTCGGCCTGACGCTTAAGCCGGAGTTCTTCGGCAAACTTGGCTTCCAGGTGGCTAACAAGGATTCATTGCCTATGAAGGTCTGGAGCGATTGTGCCCGCTGCACGAAACAGCAGAACTGCGACGAAACAGCGGTAATTTATAATCTTTAAGCTTATTCGTAAATAATCGATCATGTTTTTTTTATGGTTGTTGTGGCTGAAAAAATTTTGAGATAAAGTTAAAAATCTTGACTTTTCAGGATAGGCTGGTAGTCTGTTGAAAATGAAACTCCGCATCTTATGCGGATCAATCTAAACCGTAGTTAGGGCACGAAAAGAGAGTAAGCAAAATGAAAGAAGCCTACATCAGATTCATAGCCCCTGTCGATCCAAGAACAACTGCATCCTTATTCCAGATATTTGACAAGAAATTAAAAGAGAAAGTGGAACGGATACACTTAATGCTGTCATCACCAGGTGGAATGGTATTCCACGGTCTTTCGATTTACAATTTTCTGAAAGGAGCACCAATTGAGATTTACACGTACAATTTCGGTCAAGTCGACTCTATTGGTGTCGTGATATTCTGCTCTGGAAGTAAAAGGTTTTCAGTTCCTCATGCGAGGTTTCTCATTCATGGAGTTCAAGCGAATTTTATGGGGAATCAATCATTGGATGAGAAGGACCTTGAGGAGCGATTGAAGGGTCTCCAGATCGATTACAAAAACATCGCGCGCGTTATTGCAGACACTGCCCAGAAACCCTTTGATAAAGTCCTTTCAGATATGAATAACCGAACCACATTAAACCCACAAGAGGCTAAAGATTATGGTCTTGTTCATGAGATTAAATCAGAACTTTTCCCCATCGACGCTGATTTATCAGTTATAGGTGAAATTCCACAAGTCGCTCAACCTATGCAATTCCCTTTACCAATTCTAGGTCCGGGACAACAAATCCAAGTTCAACATTTGACTACACCTCTGGTAGGAGGTATTACCAAGTCAGACAGTCTCCATCACGGAACTTATTTTGTGTCCTAACAAACAGCTGCAGCGGACGCGGACAAGCCGCGCGCCTCACCTTGAGCGTTCGGCAGCAACAAGCAAGAGGTGAAACATGCACGAAACAGCAGAACTGCGACGAAACAGCGGTAATTAAGCAAATTGAAAATAGCCAACAACCACGGCAGACCGTTGGCAATAATCAATAATCAGCAGCAAAAGACCCAATCGTGCCGCGAATAAAAGAAATTGTCTCAAATCCTCGCAGCTCATCGGCCAAGTTCCGCTGGGCCGTCCTAAAATCCCCCTGATACTCGGATTATTGTAATTCGAGGAAGATTTTGGTATTATTGTGGCATTAATTTTATGGCGGATTTTACCACGTTTTTGAGCTAAAGTTGGCGTTCGTCCGGAAAAAAGCGGGAAGTTCGCTAATTTTTCAAGATTTTATCTTGACCTTGAGGGTGGGGGATGGATATAATGCACAAAGATGGGTAGGTCTGTTTTCTGGACTTACAAAAAGGAAGGGCGGGAGCGATGAGAAGGAAGGAAAGAGAGCGTTGGTTTTGTACTCGTAGTCAGAATCAGTATCCCCCTTTTATTTCCCACAACATCGGCCCTCACCGCTTAAAATCTATTTATTAATATTTTTAGAGGAGAGAGTTTTATGAACATTCCAAGTCGAATAGTGGTCTGTCTAATTGTGATGATAGTGACCGTAACAGTCCAAGCGGCACCAGATCCGTGCTGGGTCGTATGTGGCACGCCCACCGGTGCGAGCGTAACAGAACCAGCCGCTTCCGCTACTTTAACCGAGACATGGGATCTCCAAAACCATTTTGGCAAAGCGGTGGATGTATACTATAATAGTGTAATAACGCCGTCTCCGTTTAAGGTATTGAGTACTGGATTTGACAGTGACGGGACTGATACGCCAATAGCAAATTTAGTAAGCATCACGCCTGCACCACAGAATGTGCCTGGTGCCGGTTGGTATTCAGTAGTGGAAAATAATGCTCATTACGTCGTGACATTCACAGTAACCCTTCCGACGGATACAGATCCGGAACCCCCAATATCACCTGAACCTGACAAGGACTCCATAACGGTTCAACTTGATATGATTTTTAGAGTGCATGGTGGCCCCCAGTGGAGCGACGAATACAAAACCGCCATCTACAAGTATGAAGTATTGGACGTCGGAGTCGCCCCAGAACCGGCATCCCTCGTTCTCCTTGGCGTTGGTGCCCTTAGTCTGCGGGCCAGGCGAAGACAGGCGGCGTAGGGCAACCAAACCAGTCGAAAAACGAAGCAAACGAGCCATCCGTGCGGGTGGCTCTTTTTATTGGGTCGCAACCCGTCACCACCCCGCTCAGCACCCAAATTCACCAGCGCATCAGCCGACTTGTCTTCTCTGGAATAGGGCCACCGCCAAAGCCAGTATCCCGCCCGTGTAACAAATCGCGTATGTTGCGCCTATGAGGACATATTTGAGGGGCACTGTGCTTTCCTCATAAATTGCGTCGCTTATCCAGAAGACCTGAAGGTTAGGAATGGCAAAATAGCATATTTTTGCCCAGAGGTGCGTTTTAGCTAATGCGCCGAACGCCCAGTCCGAGACAAGTCCCAAAAGGAAGACACCCACACACGCCGAGAGGGTTACCACGATATTGAACCTGCACGATAGCGCAACCGCCAGGGCCGCGATTATTACAGCCGCCAGAAACAGCAGAACTGAGCCGTAAATATCAATTGCGTTAATATTGTTATTAGCAGGATTGAACTTCCAGTCGCGGTCGAAGAATATCAGGAAAATCAGCCCAATTGTGCCCAAACCAGTCAGTAAAACCATAGCCGTTGATGTGGCCTTCCAGTCGTAAGCATAGTTGAAAAAAGCACTTAAAAGACAAGTCAACACCACGATAACCCCCGCGGTTCCTAATACGGTATAATCATTGGTCGAATCCACGTTTTCCAGAACGCCGTTTCTTATCGCCATTATCAGTGCTATGGTGCAGATATAATGGGCCATAGCCACCGCCCCCGTAACCACCAGGAATTTGGCCAAAATAAATATGGGACGTTGCACCGGCTTAGTGAGAACGGTCATTATCGTCTTATTCTCGATTTCCTCCGCCACCGCCCCGGAAGCCGAGAAAATTGCTATGAACAAGCTGGCTATGAAAAGCGTAGATAACCCCAATTCGCGTAACAGCTTATTGTCGTCATCCATTGTGTACATCGAGATTGACGGGCTGACGAAAAACAGCAGCAGGGCGGCGGTGATTATTATCGCATAGACCGGCTGACGAATGGTCTCGATAAAGGTATTCTTGGTTATTGTAAATAACTTAGTCATCGTTTGAGACCTTTCCGGCAATCACTGATTTTCAGCGGTTATTGAGTTTTAGACAACGGTTTTATGGCTAAAATTGGCGATATATTCTTATATGACATAAAAACCGGCTTGTAAATAGCTGGCAATTATTATATCTATATGCCCTTTGCGTTTCGGGGTTCGATACAAAACTTTAGGAATTGAATAAATGACAACATCATCAAGACCGGCAAAGCTCGTCGCTATAGTGTCGCTGATTCTCAGCGTCATTTTCTTTGTCATCATGGTTCTTCTCGGTCAGTGGAGCGGTTTCGTCGCAATTTATTCCGCAGGTTTTGTCTCGCTTGGCGCAGCGTTAATATGGCTGGTTTTGCTTATACAGTTCCATCAACGAAATCTTGCCGAGCAGGAAAAGCTCGATATGAGCGCCCTTGCCGGCGACCACAGGACGGATAAAATCTTCCATGCCAAAGGCGAGCAGTCGCAGTTGTTCGCCGTCGCTCAAAAACGCCTTGCGATACTCGAAAAGTGGTTCCTGCCCGTTTTCTCCTTCCTCATCGCGGCGTATCAGGTGGCCATAGGGCTATATCTGTTGAAAGCCGTCTCCGATTCAAATCCTGCTATAGGTAAACAACCTTTATTGTGCGCAGTTTGTATGGTTGCTATCGCCTTTGTCAGCTTTCTGCTCTCACGTTATGCGACAGGGATGTCTAATCAGGCGGAATGGAAACCGTTGCGGGCGGGCGGCAGTTTTCTGTTCGGCTCAGCGATATTGTCCTTTGCCCTGGCGATAGCACTGGCCCTGGTTCAGTTCAAAATAATCACCATAATAAGTGTGATTGATTATTCGATTCCTGTCCTGCTTATTGTTCTCGGCGTCGAGAACCTGCTTAATGTTATATTCGACATATATCGGCCTCGCCTGACGGGCCTTTACAGCAGGGCGGCCTTCGACAGCCGGCTGCTGGGCCTGATTAACGAACCGGGCGAAATCCTTCATACCGCTACCGGCGCAATCGATTACCAGTTCGGCTTCAAGGTTTCTCAGACATGGTTTTATAAACTCCTCGAAAAAGCCGTTGTGCCGCTAATTTTCTTCGGCGCTATTACGCTGTATCTGCTCAGCGGCGTTGTTGTTATTAATTCCTATGAACAGGCCGTAATCGAACGGTTCGGCAACCCGAAAGACGCGAAGGGCGATATTCGACTCGTTGGCCCGGGCATCCATTTCAAAATGCCCTGGCCCATCGATATCGCACGGATATATCCCGCCGGTAACATAGAGGAGCTGCAAATCGGCTACGTGCCCAAGACCGACCCCAAAACCGGGCAGGTAATCCGCGAACCGCTGCTTTGGGGCAAGGACCATTATAAGGAAGAATACAGCATTCTTGTCGCGAGTCGTCTCGGTGCGGAAAAAAATTCGCCGGGCGCCGCGCCGGTCAGTTTGCTCAAGGCCAATGTCCCCGTGCAGTTCAGGGTCAAAGACCTTTATGCCTTCCTTTATAATCAGGACAATCCCCAAAAACGGCTTGAGAACATTTGTTACCGCGAACTGGCCAGGTTTGCCGCGGGCGCCTCAATCGAAGTTGATGACGAGGCAGCTCTGCAAACCAGTTTGCTGGGTGCGGGCAGGACACAAGCCAAGCAGGCACTGACTCAGAATATCCAGGCCGCTGCGGACAAGGCCGGTCTTGGAGTCGAAATTGTCTTTGTGGGGCTTCAGGGCATACATCCGCCCACTCAGGTCGCCGCTGACTATGAGAAGGTTGTGGGCGCAGTCCAGATGAAGCAGGCCGTAATTCTTCAGGCCCAGGCCCAGCGTAATCGCACTCTCAGCACGCTCGCCGGTTCGGTAGACGGGGCATCAGACCTTTTCGTCCTGGCTGCTGATTATCAGAAGGCCAGACAGGAAAATAACCGTCAGAAGACCGACGAAATTGCCGGCCGACTCGATACCGCATTCACCCAGGCGGACGGCGACATTTTCTGCACGCTCAGAGAGGCACAGAGCTACAGCTTTGAAAGGGTCGCCAGTGCCCGTTCCACCGGTGAACGATTCGACAGCCAGGTCAAGGCATACAGGGCCGCACCGGAAATCTACAAAAAAGAGCAACGCCTCCTTGCCCTGGAGGAAACGCTCAGCCCGATACGAAAATATGTTATTGTCGCCGATCCCAATGACGCGGAGACATTTATTGTTGACCTTAAGGAAAAATTAACGCCGAGCTTGTATGATATCGGCGGGGTTCAGGAGAGCAGCTCACAATGAAAAACATAACCATAACCATCTTTATCGTTCTGCTTTTTATCGTTTTGGCGCTGGTCTTTACGATGTTTCAGGTGCGTGAGACCGAATCCGCTCTGGTGCTGACCTTTGGCAAGGCCACTCGCCAGATTACCGAGCCGGGTTTGTATTTCAAATGGCCTCCGCCCATCGAGTCGGTCCAGAAGTTTGATTCGAGGGCCAGGGGTCTTGTTGCGGAACTCGGAGAAACGCCCACAAAAGGGGCTGTCCCCATTATCGTCAACACCTTTATTGTCTGGCGCATCGCCGAACCGCTGGCGTTTTTTAACGCGGTCGGGACCATCTCGGACGCCGAGAGCAAACTGCTCAGCCAGATAAGCGACGCACAGAACAAGGTCATCGGCCGGCATGAATTCTCGGAATTCGTTAACAGCGACCCCGCGAAGATAAAATTCGATGACATCGAGAAAGAGATGCTTGCCGAGATTCAGAAAGCCGTGCGCAGCGACTACGGCATCGAAATCAAAGCACTCGGCATAAGGCAGCTTAAAATCAGCGAAGACGTCAGCAAAGCGGTATTCGAGCGGATGAAAGCCGAGCGAAATCGCAGGACCGAGGGAACAATCGCCGAGGGCAATGCCGCCTCCAAAAAAATCGTTACCGACGCCCTTTCAATGCAGACCGAACTGCTCGCGGCTGCCGAGGCAAGGGCCAAGGCCATCCGTGCGCAGGGCGACGCCGAAGCCGCTCAATACTACAAATTACTCGAACAGGACCCGCAACTCGCTATGTTCCTGCGGGACATCGACGCCCTCAAAAAAATACTGGAGCAAAGGTCAACGGTTGTTATCAGCGCGGACACCGAACCATTTAAGCTGCTCAGGCAAATGCCTGACTTGAAACCGAAAGATTAACTCATCTGTTTTATAGACGGGTTTGAACGATATGGCGGAAGAACACGAACGTAATAATACGATACCGGACGACGCGGGCCAGCCGCGGCAGGCGGACCCCGGCTATGATTATCTGTCGGGGGCCTTGAAGGTCAGCTTTGCCGTCCTCAAGGTCATAATGGTCGTCCTGGTTGTGCTCTTTCTATTCTCCGGTGTCACCAAAGTAGGCCCTGGTGAACGCGCGATTGTCCTGTGGTTCGGCAAAATCAGCGGCGTCGGCGAGGCACGCCTTCTCGGCCCGGGTCTGAAACTGCTTTTGCCGTACCCAATACACGAAGTCGTCCGGATTCCCGTCGAGAGAAAGGTTAACCTGGCGATAAATTCATTCTGGTATTATCAAAAGCCCGGTGAGGAAATGAGCAATGTGAGCGCCGAAAATACATACGTGCCGCCTACTCTCAACCCCCTTACCGATGGGTATTGTCTTGTGAGGGGCGAAAAGCAGGCACAGACCACGGCCGTTTCCGAAGGCAGCGATTATAACATCCTTCATTGTAAGTGGGTTCTGACCTACCAGATTACCGACGCGGAAAGATTCTACAAACACTGTTACGTACACGATAGTCACCTCCAGGCCGGGCAGAACTACTCGGACGTCATAGAGCAGAGCATAAATCCGCTGCTGGAAAATCTGTTCACCGACGCCGTCGTCGTAACTATGGTCAATTACACAATCGAAGAGGCGATGTTTGAAAAGGTCTCTTCCGTTTCCGAGCGGGTCAAAGAACGCCTCCAGAACAAGCTCAACGTATTGGAAACGGGCATTAAAGTTGTCTCGGTTCAAATCCGCGACATAACCTGGCCCAGGCAGGTATCCGCCGCTTTCCAGGCGTCTCTGACCGCGACGCAAAACAAGCAAAAGGTAATCAGCGACGCAAAACTTACTGCGGAGAAGACCCTCAACGAGACCGCCGGTCCCATTGCGGCTGAGCTTCTTGCGTCTTTGCGGGACAGTTCCTTCGACAGGAAGAAACAGGAGCAGTTGTGGGAACAGGCGGCCGGCAGGGCACAGGAGGCAATTGCCAATGCCCGCGGTTATCGCACGCAGGTCGTCGAGACGGCAAGGGCAGACGCTGAATACCTCCAAAGAATTCTTCCTGAATATCGAAAGCATCCGAAGCTCGTCATCCAGAGGGTCTATCAGGACGCGATTGAGCAGGTACTTCGCGACGCAGAAGAGAAAACGGTCATTCAACCCGCACAACACGGCAAAAGCACCGAAGTCAGGGTGCTTATCAACAGGGACCCTGCGATAAAACCAAAATCTGAACCCGGAAAACAACCTTAGTGAGGAACCCTGAGAGATAAATAATGGCTCACGAACATCTGCATTTTAAGCACGATATCGCCGTTGAGCACACGCACGGTAAACAGGTCCGTGTCAGCTTGGCCCTGCTGGGGACACTGGCAGGGGGGACGCTGCTGCTTACGAGCATCATAGGCGAATCCAGGTTTATTTACGGCGCCGGCAGTTTCCAGACCGAAACCCTTGCCCTGGCGGGAGCTATCCTGCTGGGCATTCCTATCATCTGGCACGCAATTAAAAGTTTGCTGCATCAAGAGGCACATATGGATGAGCTTGTGGCGCTGGCCATAATTGCCGCCATAGCCACGCAGCAATATGTCGCCGCAGGCACCGTTGCCTTCTTTATGCTTCTTAGCGAACTGGTCGAAAGCCGGACCGCGCTCGGCGCAAGGGCCTCGATAGAATCGCTCATAAAACTCACTCCTCAAAAGGCAAATCGACTTCAGCCCGACGGCTCCGAAACGGAAGTGATGGTCAGCCAGATTAAACCCGGCGATACAGTGCGCGTAAGACCCGGCGACAATATCCCCGTCGATGGCGACGTAGCAAAGGGTTTAAGCTCCGTCAACGAGGCCACAATCACCGGTGAATCGCTGCCCGCTGACAAGGTCCCCGGTATGCAGGTCTTCGCGGGCACAAACAACCTCACCGGCGCTCTCGATATCACTGTTACCAAGGCCGGCAAAGATACCACGCTCGGCAAAGTCCAGTCGCTGATTCTGCAGGCCGAGCATACCAAGATACCCATTATGCGGATTATTGACCGCTATGTTAGATGGTACACCCCGACAGTTCTTATGATTGCAGGCATTGCCCTGTACTTTACCAAGGATATTAATATTGCTATCACCATTCTTGTAATCGGTTGTCCTTGCGCGTTGATTCTGGCGACGCCCAGCGCAATGGTCGCGGCGATATCCGCCGCCGCCCGCCTCGGCATACTTGTCAAGAACGTCGCCGACCTCGAGGAAGCAGGCAAAATCACAGCGATGGTCTTCGACAAGACGGGAACTGTAACTACCGGCCGACTCTATGTGACCAAACTCACGCCCGCAAATGGCGTTGAGCCGTCAACTCTGCTGTCGCTGGCCGCCTCTGCTGAAAAAATGAGCAAACACCCCGCGGCAAGAGCGCTGCTCGAAGTCGCAAAACAGGCAAATCTAATTTTGCCTGACGCGGATAATTTTCAGGAAACGCCTGGCAAAGGCGTTACCGCCAAAGTCGCCGGCAGCCGGGTAATCGTTGGCAGGGAGTCGTTCCTTAAGGAAAACAAAGTCAATATGTCCAATGTCTCCTCGCCGTCTTTGCACGAGGAGCAGGGCTTCAGCACACTATACGTCGCTTTGGATACCAATTGCGTTGGCTGGGTCGGCCTTCAGGATAAAACCAGACCTGAGGCAAAAGAGGCCGTAAAAGACCTTTTCGCACTCGGCATCAAGAGAGTAACAATGCTCACAGGCGACAGGGATGAAGTCGCCGGCCGCGTCGCAGCGGAACTCGGCTGCACCGATTACAAGGCGCATTGCCTGCCGCAGGACAAACTCGCCATAGTCGAAAAAATCAAAAAAGACGGCTACACCGTTCTCGTCGTAGGCGACGGCATAAACGACGCCCCCGCGCTTGCCGCGGGCGACCTCGGTATTGCAATGGGCGCTGCCGGCTCAGATGTCGCCATTAACTCCGCCTCTATAGCCCTGTTGAGCGACGACCTCAAACGACTTCCGGCCCTGGTGCGACTGTCGCGAAGAACACGTTTCGTCATCAACTCAAACCTTGCCTTTGGTGTCAGCTTTATTATTGTAGGTTGGTCATTCGCGTTGACTGGTTTGATTGTGCCGACACTGGCGGCGTTCCTGCATTTCGCGGGTTCACTCATTGTCGTCTTCAATAGTGCCCGGCTGGTTCGTCACGGCGAAGAGCTCCCGCACCATACGGGCGACGTTACATAATCTCTATATGCCGGCCGGACAGGATTAGCTAATTATGGAATATGCGATTGAAACGTTTTCTTTGACCAAAATCTTCGCCGACTGGTGGGGACGCAACAGGGTCGTCGCTGTCGATGGCCTCAACTTGAAGGTTCGTACCAATGAGGTTTATGGTTTCTTAGGCCCGAACGGCTCAGGTAAAACAACCACGCTCAAAATGCTCCTCGGCCTGCTTCACCCCACAAAAGGAAAGGCCCTCGTTCTCGAAGGTGACGCCACCGACCCTCAAATAAACCGCAGAATCGGTTTCCTGCCGGAAGAGTCCTATCTTTATAAATATCTCACGGCCCGCGAAACGCTCGACTTTTACGGCCAGCTGTTCAAACTGCCCGCACGAGTCCGAAAGATGCGTATCGAGGCGCTGCTCGATATGGTAGGCCTCAAGGCCGTCGCCAATAGAACCGTTGGAACCTTCTCGAAGGGTATGGCAAGGAGAATCGGGCTTGCGCAGGCCCTCATAAATGACCCTGAGCTGCTCATCCTCGACGAACCCACCACGGGGCTTGACCCCCTCGGGACAAGACAAATCAAAGACCTTATCATCGAACTCGCCAAACGCGGCAAAACAGTTGTGCTTTGCAGCCACCTGCTCGCCGACGTTGAGGACGTCTGCGACAGAATCGCGATTCTCTACGGCGGCAGGATTCAGGCCGAAGGCAACGTCCGCGACCTTCTGCTACATTCTGACAAAACCGAAATTACAACCGGACGCCTCAGCCCGGCGACGCTTGAAAAAATAAAACAAATGCTGACTGAGGAACGCGCGGAATACACCATTGGTTCGCCGTTAGATAAGCTCGAAACGTTCTTTATCAATATCGTTGCCAGGGCGCAGCAGCAGGCCGTTCCAACAAGCGGCGCCGAAAGCAGGACCCAGATTAGCGAGTTTCTCTCCGCCAAAACCGACGAACGTGCCCGCAGGGAGGCCATACTCAACCAGCTTGTTTCCGCGTCCCCATCGGATGAGCAGACGGCGGCTACCGACACTCAGAATGTCCAGCCGCAACCAGTGCCTGCGACTCCGGCTGACGAAAACCTGCTCAACCGGCTGACCGAGCAAGTCGATTCAAAACCCGTTACTACGCAGCCGACGAAGGCCAAACCCGAACCCGCGATATCCGACCAGCCGGACAAAAGCATCCTCGACGAATTAACAGGCCGGCCTTCGCCGGACAAAAAGAACGTCCATCCCGGAGATTCCGCCAATGCGTAGCATTTGGGCCGTCGCGGTCAATACGGTAAAACAGGCCCTCCGACTCAAAATCGCCGCCGTCTTTATTGTCCTGCTGCTTGTGCTATTGCCCGTAATGGGGCTGAAGATGACCGGCGACGGCACATTGAAAGGACGTATGCAGGCCTTCGTCAGCTATGGCCTGTCGCTGACGACTTTGTTGCTGGCGCTGCTCACCATTTTTACTACCGCATATACCCTGACAAGCGACGTAAAAGATAAGCAGGTTTATACCGTCCTTACAAAACCAATTCGGCGCTTCCAGTTTGTCCTCGGCAAATTATTCGGCGTCATTCTTCTGGACGCGTGTTTGCTGGCGCTTTTTTCCGTTATCATTTACAGCATCACCATTTTGTTGCCGACCTTACTGCACGCTGACAATGACCAGGTTGCACAGGTCCGCGACGAATTCTTTACCGCCAGGGCGTCCCTGACGCCCGTGGCACCGGACATATCAGAAGAGCTTAATCAGGCCTATAACAAGCTCAAGCAGGACGGCGAAGTGCCGGCCGGGGTGGATGAAAACCCAATCGCCCGTCAAAACTACAAAAATGAGCTTGCTCGTCGCATCGGGCTTAGAAAGCGCGCCGCTGTGGTCGGCGAAGAACTGCTTTGGGAATTCAACAGCGTTAAACCCAAAGACCCCAACCAGGAATTATTTATAAGATTCAAATATGACGTCGCCGTCAATCCGCAGGACTTGCAGATTTACAGCAAGTGGGTCATAGGTGACGTTCGCCAGCTTCGCCTCGGGACTCCAATAGAGACGCCATTGTATTCACTCGAACGAAAGGACCTGATAAGAACGTTCCGTGAGTTTGCGGTGCCCGCCGATGCGGTCGCCGGTGACGGCTATCTTGCCTTGGCGTTCCTTAATGACCCTCTTAACGACACGGTCGTTATCTTTCCGCTCGAGGACGGTCTCGAACTGCTTTATAAAGCGGACACCTTCACCGCCAATTTTATCAGGGCCGTCCTGCTCATCTTTGTTCGACTTGTATTTCTTGCCGCTCTTGCCGTTTTCGCCGGCTCATTTCTCTCGTTTCCCGTCGCTATTTTGCTTTGCCTGTCGGTCTTTACTATGGCCAATATGAGCGGCTATATAGGCGAGTCCTACCACGTTGTTGGCGCCCAGCCCAGCGGGTTGTATTCCTATTGTCTAAAGCCGTTAATTATGCTTTTGCCGGAGTTTGACCAGGTCAGTCCTTCTAAATTTCTTGTTCCTGCCCGGCTGTTGAGCTGGTCTCTTCTCGGCTGGCTTGGTTTTACCACCGTCTGCTTAAAGGCGCTGCCGCTGGCGATTATGTCGCTGCTGATTTTTACCTACCGCGAAATTGCAAAAGTTATTGTCTAACGCTATCATTAAGTTCCGGCCGAAGACGGACAAAACATCTGCCGGCCGGCTGCCGTAGATTGTTCAGTCAAATACGATTATGCGTTTACGTGATAAACTGATTATTGCTGTATGTGTCGTCCTGGCGGTTGCCCTGCTCACCGTGGCGGGTATGCGTCTCGATTTCATAAACTCGCAGCGGGTCGAAATGAAGCTGATAAGCAATGAACCGCTCCAGAACGCCCCGCCTTCGCTCGCCTTTGCCACTGTTGCGATGGGGGCGTTTCGCGGGCTGGTTGTCGATGTTCTCTGGATGCGAGCCGACAAGCTCAAGGAGCAGGGCCAGTACTTCGACGCAAGACAACTCGCCGAATGGATTACCGTCCTTCAGCCCCGTTTCGCGCAGGTCTGGGCGTTTCAGGCTTGGAATATGGCCTACAACATCTCCGTCGCCATCCCCGCTAAACAGCCCGACCAGAGATGGCAATGGGTAAAAAACGGTTACGAGCTTTTACGCGACAAGGGCATTCCTCTCAATCCAAAATCAATCGGATTGTACCGTGAACTTGGCAGAATCTTTCAGCACAAAATCGGCAGCAACAGCGACGACGACCACAAATACTACAAGCTCCAGCTTGCCCTTGCGATGGAACCGCTGCTTGGCAAAGCCGATAACGCCTGGTTTGAATCTCTCGCAAATGCCCCTGCTGACTGGGGCCGGATTGCCGCCGACACCGACGTCGCGCCGTTTATTGCCGCCCTGAAAGCTGCCGACAAGAGTTTTGAGGATGACTTACGGTTTGTCGGCAATTACCTTTCGCTGCGACAAAATCCGGCCAGGTTCGACCCCGCTGCCTTTAAGGTCATAGACCGGTTCAGAGGCACTAAGACCCTCGAAAAGTTTGACGTTTTTGCAAAGGCCTGGCAGTTGCGAAATGTCTGGAAGCTCGACCCTGTTCTTATGCTGGAATTAAACCGCACCTACGGTCCCACTGATTTTAATGACCCAAACAAACATTTTCCGCTCGATTGGCGGCACCCCGACGTTCACGCAATCTACTGGGCGGTCCAGGGTCTTCGCGTTGCGGGCAAAAAAGACGTCGTTAAAGTGGGCAGGGGAGTGTTCCCGGTTGACGAAATTAATACCGACAGGATTGTTGCGCACAGTTTGCAGAACCTGTTCCGGTATGGAAAAATCTTTATCTACGACGTCAACGATAATCCGCCGTTGCCGCAGGGTTCGCAAGCAGCCGCTGCGCCTCGACCCACCAAGGATATATTTCTCCGCGCTGATTTCAGAATGTTCGACCCTTACAACAAGGCCATAATGGAGATTATCCGCAAATACAGCGCCGGGGACGACAAGTCGGACGATTCACACATGATTCAGCACCGCAATATGCTTACTAATGCCCTGACTATGTTCTATCAGGCAGGCCACAGGCAGAAGGCGCAGAAGATATACGATTATGTCAGACAACTGTATCCACGTCCGGAGTTCAATGAGCCGGCCGTCGAATCTTATATCATACAGCAGATACGCAAAGACCTTAAGACAATCACGATAACCAAGGCGATGGATACAATTATGCCGATGCTCCGCGAGGCGTATTTCCGGTATGCCCTGCGAGACGATGATGCGTCCTACGCCATAGAAAAAATGGCTGAAGACATATATAATGTTTACACTAAAGAATATGGTGATGAGGCACGGCTCCGTTTGCCGGAGTTTAAAGTAATGAGATTTAACGCGATTCTCGATTTCTTTAACGACCAGGAATACCCGCTCACGATGCGTCAAAACCTTATTGCCCGCATAAAAGTCGAAAAGCCACAGCTCGCCGAGCAATTCGCACAGATGGAGCAGCAGATGTTGCAGGAATCGCAGCAGGAACAGCAGCGGTCGCAATGATGCCTCCTTCGCTTAACAAACTTGATGCCGCTTTCACTTCCCGGCTTACCGCCTCTCAACAAAAAGCCGTTTTTCACCAAGAAGGTCCCTTGCTTGTCATCGCGGGGCCGGGTAGCGGCAAAACCCGCGTCATAACGTGTCGCATCGCCGCTCTCGTTGATTCAGGCGTCCCACCTCAAAATATCTGCGCGATCACCTTCACCAATAAGGCCGCTGACGAAATGCGCCAACGCGCCGTCTCCCTCGGCTCATCCGCAGGCGCTCACATCAGCACCTTTCACTCCCTGTGCGTTCGCATCCTCCGCAGATATTCCGAATTTGCCGGCATCACCCCCAACTTCAGTATTTATGACGATTCCGACCAGGCAAAATGCGTAAAACAGGCAATCGTCGACTGCAATCTCAATACCACCGATTTTTCACCAGCCCGAACGCTCGACGCAATTTCTACTTTGAAAAACAAGCTCATCGACGCCGATGCTTTCGAAAAGCAGGCAGACGATTTCTTCTCGAAGACGCTGTCAAAAATCTATTCCCGCTATCAGCAAATCCTCAAAGACCTTAACGCCGTTGATTTCGATGATTTGCTTATGAAAGCGGCCTTTCTGCTCGAAAACAATCTTGCTGTTCGCGAAGAGCTTGGGAACAGGTATAAATATCTTCTTATTGATGAATACCAGGATACCAACCACGCACAATATCGAATCGCCAAGGCCCTCGCCTCCGCGCACAACAATATCTGTGCGACGGGAGACCCGGACCAGTCGATTTACCGCTGGCGGGGGGCCGACATACGCAATATCCTCGATTTCGAGCGTGACTGGCCCAATGCCGTGGTTGTCCGTCTCGAAGAAAATTTTCGTTCCGTCCCCTGCATCCTTGAAGTTGCCGACCGGCTCATCGCCAATAACCAGAGCCGAAAGGAAAAGCGCCTTATCGCGACAAGACCGCCCGCGGGCAAAGTCGTCATTGAGCCGTATGAAGATGAAAACGAAGAGGCCTTCGGCGTCGCGGAAAATATCCGGCGACTGGTTGACGAGGGGACATCCCTTTCCCATATCGCCATTTTCTATCGCGTCAACGCACAGAGCCGCGCAATCGAAGAGGCCTTTATCAGAAGCAAAATCCCTTATCAAATCGTTCGCGGCGTCGAATTCTATAATCGAAAGGAAATCCGCGATGTCGTCGCCTATTTGAAGGTCATCGTTAATCCTGCCGACAAGATTGCCCTTCTGCGAATCATCAATACCCCAGTGCGAGGCATCGGCAAAACCACAATCGACAAACTTCAAAACTTCGCCGCCCGCCGTAACATCGGCTTATATGAAGCGATCAAACACATTTCGAAAATTCTCAGCATTTCCAAAACCACCGCCGCCAAACTCACCGCCTTTCTCGCTATGATAGAGGGTTTCAAAAAACAAGTCCCTCTCGATAATGGCGTTAACCCAAATCATAAATCGAGCGTCGCTTCTCTGGCCGAACTTGTCTTCTCCGAATCCGGCCTCGAAAAATCCCTCGCCGCCGAAGGCGCAGAAGGCAAGGACGCTATTGCCAATATCGAGTCGCTTATCAGCGCAGCCGCTCGTTATGACCAAGAGACCGAAAACCCCTCCCTGATTGATTATCTCCAGCAAATCGCTCTTTTCAGCGATGCTGACGCCTACGACGCATCAGTTGAGCGAGTGGCGCTTATGACCCTGCATTCCGCAAAAGGTCTCGAATTCGATAACGTCTTTATCGTGGGCGTCGAAGAAGGTTTGCTGCCACACGAAAGGAGCGTGGATAATAGCGATGAGACCGAAGAGGAGCGTCGTCTTTTCTTCGTCGGCATCACGCGCGCAAAGGTCAACTTGTTTATCGCCTTCGCCAAGTACCGCCAAATCAGGGGCCAGACCCTCCGCACCATTCCCTCGCAATTCCTCTTCGAACTCGGCATAAACTTCACCGAATCTGCTTCTCAATCAGAAATCAGAAATCAAGAATCAGAAATAGAGAATGTTAAACCCAAAATTTTACCCGTCGAGGCGGGCCGCAGGCCTAAAGCTCCTTTTCGTCAGGGCGATATCGTCGTCCACAAAAAATTCGGCATAGGCACAGTGAAGGATTTCGCGGATATGGGCGACAACTCGGTCGTTATTATCGCCTTCAACACCGGCCAGACCAAATCCCTGAAGCTCAAATATGCCAAACTCGTGAAAATATAAATAGGCGGGTACAATGAAGATATATTTTTTAAGTTCGATGATGTGCGTGGCCTTATTGCTGGCCGGCTGTGCGGGTACGTCGATAGGTGAGTATAAAAACCTCGCGTTGAACCCAGGCGATACCCGCGGCCCTGCTGTAACTTATCCGCACGCCACAAGCAACAGCGAATGCAGGAATGAAATCTGCTACGCCGCCAAAAACGTCATCGATGGCAATACCGCCAATAGAGGTCACGGCCTAAAATTCCCCTCCTGGGGGCCGGACAAACGCACGGATCTGTGGCTCAAAATTGATTTTGGCCAATCCGTCAAGGTAGATAAGGTAGTCATTTACATAAGGGCGGATTTTCCGCATGACGCTTACTGGAAAACGGGAACAATCGAATTTTCAGATGGCTCGAAAGAAAAAATATCCTTTCAGAAAACCGCGATGCCTCAGGAGTTCAAATTTGCTCCTCGCCGAATCGAATGGCTCCGCATAACAGACCTCGTTCAGGATGAACCTCTTGGCTGGTGCGGCTTCACCGAGGTCGAGGTCCGGGGCCTGTAATTACAACCCTAACCCTGTTATTCGAAAATCTCTGCCGAACCTTCCTGCTTATTTCAGAATCGGGTAATGGATTTTTGGTTTCTTTGTTTTAACCCAGGGCAGTTTGTCCCAGGTAAGCGTTTCGTTGCAATCGTAAATCTCCCGGCCTGACCGCCAGTCAGGGTTGCCCCACGACATAAACCACGTCCATCGGGGCTGCTCACGCAGTTTCGCCGGCGTCGGCAGCGCGCCGACCTCGCCTAATGCGATAGGTCTGTCGCCTGCCAAGGCAAGAAGCTGATTGTAATCATTAGGGTCAAAGCCGTTTCTGTAAACATCCGTCGCCAGGATATCCACCACGTCATCGCCGGGATAAACGCTGTCGTAAGGAGCTGTGTCTCCTCTGATTTCGTTGCAGTTATAAACCCATATCAGGTTATTCAGCTTGTGAAAATTCACCAGTCGGTCATACAGCATTCGATAGAGTTTCTTTGTGCCGTTATCGCCGGGCTTGCCGTTCCACCAGAAAAAGTTGCCGTTTATTTCGTGATAAGGCCTCCACAGCACGGGGACATCGGCGTATTTCAGTTGTTTCAGGAAGAACGCTATTACGTCCACCTGTGATTTCCAGCGTTCGTTAATTGCTGTCCCCGGCGTGATTAAATCCTGCCATTCCTTGTCAGTCAGCTTACCCCATACTGATTCCCTGGCTATTGCCGGCTCATCTTCGGTTGGACGAACCGCGTGCCACATCATCGTTATTATGAATCCCTCATTATTTCGCCGAATCGCCTCATCAACAATCTGCTGGCGAAAATTGATGCCGTCCCATGTGCCCGGTGCGCTAAATCCGAAATCGAATCCGCATAGTGCCGGGTAATGCCCCGTCCATTTTTCATTTGATTGAAGCTGCGTTGTCGCGACAAGCGGTGCACAATGCTGGCCGACGAGCGTTTGCTTTCCGGAAATGCTGTATAGATATTCCAGCAGCTTTACCGCTTCCGGCGAGGAGTTGGGCGTTACCGGTTTTTTAGCGATTCCGGCCGATTGTTTCGGCTTTACTGTCTGGTTTGCATCAGCATTCGGTTTCTTTGGTTCTGCGGCACACGCACAGAGCGAAAAAGAAGCTATACAGATAAACGATTTTAAACCGAGCCGGCTGAAGTTCATCGTTCTTGTCTCCCTCAATTATTTTTCAAAAAAGGTATTACCGCGCTAAGGTCTTTGTATGTTTCATAATTCCAGTTGTTGCAGTCCGCCACCCTGACGACAATGTGTCCTGTTTCGAACGAAAGCAAATCTTCGATGAGCCGTTTGTGTTTGTTTTTCAGATACGGGAGAACGTTTCGCTGCACCTGTTGCGTATAAGCCCCTCTGCCGTAAACATGTTCATCTGCTGAGACAATAAACAGGTATGGGTCGATTGTTTTCAGATAATCTGTATCGACCGACCCGTGAAAATGGTGGTTCGCGTGATAGACGTGGGTTTTTAAAAAGTCCAGGTTATTTGCATATTTTTGAAGGATTTTATGCTGATTCTGGCCGTAAATATCTCCCCCGTGAGTATAAACGAATCCGTTGTATTCCATTCTCATTGAGAGCGATTTGGGGTTCTCGTCAGCGATGTTTATGCCGTCCTGATATGAATTCAGAATCGTAACATTCACTTTTTCAAATTCGAGCTGATCGCCCGTATTGAAATCCTTGTAATCCTTTTTGGTTAGATTTTTGTATTTTTCCGTAAGCAGGCCCAGGCCGCCGCAGTGGTCGTCGTGATAATGTGTAATCCACAAATAATCCGGGGCGATTTTATGCCTGTCCAAAAACGGAATGACACGTTCTTTACACATCTGTTCGGTGCCCGTGTCAATAAGGAGAGTTTTGCCTGTGGGCAAAAGCATTAAAACTGACACGCCGTGGCTCACATCTAAAGAAACGATTGTCCATTCCGCTTTTCTTTCTGCGTCTCTTACATCAAGTTTGAATTTGACGGGTTCGGTATCGCTGAAGTTAAAACATATTTCGGCGCTGCCCGTTTCCAGCGACGATAAATACTCCTTTGGTATTTTTACCATTTCGCCGTCTTGCGTATAGGAGACGCTTTTTTCTTCGAAGGGCACCGGCTGCCGGTTCTGCGTTATTGAAACAAGTTTGTTATTGTTTTTGTCTAATTTAATGAACAGGTCCGAAGTTGTTTTGTTCTTATAAAATGTATTTGTAACGGGAGAGATTTCAGGTCTTTCGGAAATTGGCCCATACACGGTGATGTAATCGATATCCATATTTCCCCAGGATTTACGGATTTCGATGGTGTTGGTGGCTGCGGTTAATCCGGCGTTGGTTTCAATCTCGGCCCATTTCGAGCTTGCGGGGAAACCGATTTCCGGTGCGTATTCTTTGCCGTTTATTAGTATCCGTTGAGCGTTGTCTTTATTAGGCGAGCGGTATCCGATGGCGATTGTATATCTTGCGTCGCTGTTGACATCGACGCGAAAAATCACCGAGCCGGTTTTTCCCATTCGAAGGAATTTGCCGCCGCTTGCGGCTGTGTCCTCTAAAACCGAAATGCCGTCAAGCAGATTCCCATCTTCCGCTTCATAGGTTTTCTTTTGACCAGCGAAAGCGCTATTGCCGGCATAAGCAAGCCATAATATTACCAGCGAAAACAGAAAAGCCGTCTTTTTCATATTTTACGCCTTAACACGATTTTGTCGTTATTGTTTCAAAAACCCGTCGTTTTTTTACAATCCGGGTTTGTCAGTATTCTTTCATCAGTTCCAGCATCTTGCGGTCGAGCTTGTGCCCCTTATAGTCCTCGTACTCCACATCTTCGCGTCCGCTATCTAAAACGCCGAACGGCCCTCTCAGGTTCCACATCGCGTATCCCCACCCGACCTCTCTCCACAGCGAAAGCAAATCCGTCATCCACGCAATTGCGACGTGGTGAGGCGTCTTGTTAAGGCATCCCCATTCGCCCACGTGCACCGGCACGCCCTTTGCCATCAACGGTTTCCACGTATCAATGCATTGGGCTCTCAGCATCGCCTTGTCCCATATCGTGCCGTCGTCGGCTTTCAATGGCCACGTTGGCTCATTAAATGTCTGAAACTCGTTCTTCGGCACCCACGTCGCCGTATAATGACTCACGCTCTTCGGGTCATAGCCGCGGGTACTTTGAACGACGCCCAAATCCGCTATGCCCATAATAGGCAATTTGCCGATGTCTTTGCCGTCCGCCACAATCAGCCGGGTCGGGTCCTCTTCTCTTATTCCCTTTACCAACGCCGTAACAACCTCAACGTGCCGGGTGTCCTCTTTCAAAAATGGCGGCTCGTTAATCAAATCGAAGCTGAGCTGCGTGCTCGGTATGCCCTTGTATCGTTTCGCGAACATCTTCCAGTGAAAGACCGCCGCATCAAGTGCCTTTTGCATCCTTTCAGGCGTGTCTTCGTAAAGGTCCATCGGCTCCTGTTCCCGCCCGTTGATGCAATATCCTGGTATTCGATGCAGGTTGAGATTGATGTGTATCTTGTATTGTTTGCCCTTCTCCACGACTTGGTCGATTTCTTTGAGCACCTCCTCATCAATCTTATACCAGTCGTCTTTGTCGGCCCAGTTCCAGTACGACATTGGTATCCGGCCAAAGTCAAATCCCCACTCTTTTATTATCTCGAAATCCTTTTCATCGAATTTCCTTCTTTGCGGCCCTTTTGTGCCGAACCCTACCGGAAAATTAAAGCCGCGATAGCGGGGGAATTTAAGGGGTTGTTTTTGTGATTCTGCGGATGGTTTGACTTCAGCCGGCGTTTTGCATCCCGAAATCGCCGCCGCCGCGATTGCGCTGCCGGTCTTCAGGAAGTCCCGTCTGTTCATATTGGGTCCTTTGCTCAATTTACATTTATCAGTTTCGCCACGCCGGGTGATAGATTACCCTATCCGCCTTGCCTCCGCAACCCTCGCCACGGCGTAGTTCTTTAGCGAAGCCGGGTCTCTCTTTTGATGCAAAAATGGGATATAATGTTCGCTATATGGATGACGGAATCGAACGTGACCTTGGCCCGCAGCCGATTGCTGCGATATTGGCGGGGCGCAGTTTGAAGCCGCACGACCTTGTTGCTGCCTCAACGCAGCAGCTTACGCACAAAATGGTCTCGCGTGCCTGCAAAGGCAGAAGATTGACCCTTAATGCCCAGACCAAGGTATTGAACGCCCTGAATTTGGCCACAGGCAAAAACTATTCCCTCCACGACCTCTTCAATTATTAAAATTCAAATCCATAACAGAAAATAGTATTAGGTAACACTTATGATTTTACCAAAATCTCAAAAAAGTTTGAGGAAAAATGAACGGATAAACGTTACATATAGCCCAGATTAACGAATATGGGCAGGATGGGGAAGGTGGGGTAGGGATAAAATTTTTTTCCATCTCAAAAAGCACTCAAAAAGTGAGGCAAAATGGGGTCAAATTGATAAAAGTGAGCACGTTTTGACAAAAAAGTTACAAAAAGTGAACGATTTTGTGCAAATTTATACCATTTTTTTCAGTTCGATATATTAGCGGAATTAATTGTAAAGATGGGGGAAGTCATCGCAAAAAGCAAAAAGTAAACAGTAAAAATATAGTATCCCTAAGGGATGGATTTTAATTTGACGCCACGAACGTGAGGATTCTAAAGTATTGCCGAATGTCGATTTAATCGAGACGCTGATTACGCGGAGTTCGCTGGTGGCACGATAGTATATAAGTATATGCGTATATACTTATGGAGTGCTCTAACGGTCGGGTTTTTGGGCATAGGTTTTTGAGACACGGATTTACACGGATTGACACTGTTTTCGGCCAGGGATGTGTTCCACCTTCGCTTTTGCTATGGCGGATAAATATGGGTGACGTGGGGGTGTTATTTCGAGGAAGATTTTGATATAACTGTGAAATCAAAAGGTTTGGTTGCGTAGCCAGGCGTTTTATCCGCCAGAGGCGGATAAATATGAGAAATGTCGAATCAGAATGAAACGCTTTTATGATGAATAAAAAAAGAATTGTACTGGCAGTATCATCTGTATTTTTCTGTTTTGTTTCTTATGCACAGGCCAGGCCGGACAATAAAGAAAACCAGATAGATACAAATGATTTTTACAGCGACACACACCACTGGTATGACATCTATGACGCAAAGAATATAATTGATCCGGAGCCGAACCAGCCCCGCTACAAACCGACGCAAATAAAAGAAATTGCCGACAATGTCCTTCTCTACCAAAGAGACAACGGCGGCTGGCCCAAAAATTACGATATGCAGGCGATATTGACCGCCGAACAGCATGACAAGGTTCTTAAGGCAAAGAGCGCTCTTCACACGACATTCGATAACTGCACAACGTATTCGCACATAAAATATCTGGCAAAAGCTTATGAAATCACCAAAACTGAAAAATATAAGGATGCCTGCCTCAAAGGAATAGATTTTACACTCTCGGCCCAGTACACCAACGGCGGCTGGCCGCAATATTTTCCTCTGGAATCGAACTACAGCAGACGTATCACATTCAACGATGACGCTATGACAGGCGTAATGATTATGCTCAAGGATATACTCGATAACAAGCCGTACTATTCCTTTGTCGATTCGGCTCGCCGCGAAAAAGCCAGGTTCGCTTTTGAAAAAGGACTGGATTGCATTCTCAAGTGCCAGATAAATGATAAGGGGACATTAACAGCGTGGTGTCAGCAGCATGATGAAAATAATTTGAGTCCTGCCTGGGCACGGGCGTATGAGCCGCCGAGTATTTGCGGCAGGGAAAGCGCAGGGGTCGTCCTTTTGTTAATGAGAATAGACAAACCGAGTAAGGAAGTTATCAAGTCGGTCGCCAGTGCGGTTAAATGGTTCGAAGATTCGAAAATTCATGGAATCCGGGTCGAAGAATTCAATACTCCTGAGTTCCAAACGCCTTTGAGGACTCTGAAAACAGACAGGCGAGTTGTCGAAGACAAATCAGCGCCGCCGATATGGGCTCGATTTTATGAACTTGGAACACACAAACCGCTGTTTGCCAACAGAAAAAGTGAATTGCTTTATTCTATGGCAGAGGTGGACAGAGAACGACGCGCTTACGGCTGGTACACTTACGAGCCGCAGACAGTTTTGGACCAGTACCCCGCATGGCAGAAAAAATGGACGACTGGCCAAAGATGAAGATTTGGAATTTAATATTTAAGATTTGACTTCGATAAGTCCGGTCGAGGCCGCGGAACTCCTAAAGAACCGCCACAGGCCAAAACTATTCTCTCCGCGACCTCTTTAATTACTGAATGCGAAATTCTCACTTGCCGCTTGTCTGCCAAAGTTCCAACAAAGGCGGATTTCGCCCAGTTTTCAGGAAGTTCTTACTACTTGTTTTGGGAGGATAGTAATGGTAAGATTAATTGAGAAGCATATGTTGAATTGGTATAACTGGTTTTTGAGGTCGGTCAAAGGATGACCCATCATAAAATAATCATAGGTGACTCGCGGAATATAACGGAGGTATCAGACCAGTCCGTTCACCTAATTATTACATCTCCGCCATACTGGCAGCTAAAAGATTACGGCAACGGAAATCAGATAGGTTTCGATGACAGCTATGAAGATTACATCAATAACCTGAATATTGTCTGGAACCAATGCCACAGAGTTTTACATAAGGGCTGCCGATTGTGCGTTAATATCGGCGATCAATTTGCACGTTCCGTTTATTACGGAAGATATAAAGTTATACCAATAAGAACCGAAATTATAAAGTTCTGCGAAACTATCGGTTTCGATTATATGGGGGCGATTATCTGGCAAAAAGTCACGACTTGCAACACTACGGGCGGCGCAACGATAATGGGATCGTTTCCGTATCCCCGAAACGGCATTGTCAAAGTCGATTACGAGTTCATCCTGATTTTCAAAAAGTACGGCACCCCTCCAGATGTTAGCAGGGAAATCAAAGAAAATTCAAAAATGACTATCGATGAATGGAACCAGTTTTTCGCAGGTCACTGGAACATTCCGGGTGAAAAACAGGATAAACATCTGGCGATGTTTCCTGAGGAAATACCCCTTCGTTTGATCAAGATGTTCAGTTTCGTAAATGATACGGTTTTGGATCCGTTCATCGGCAGCGGGACAACTTCTCTTGCGGCCAAAAATCTAGGTAGAAACTCAATTGGGTATGAAATAAACCCTGACTTTATCCCGCTGATAGAAGAAAAACTGGGGCTTCGGCAAAAAATGTTTTTCAAAAATGCTGATGTTGAAATTATAAGGCAGGAGAAAGCCAACATCGACTATAAAGAAGTAATTCGAAACCTGCCTTACGTTTTCAAAGACCATGTCAAGTTCGACAAAAAAATTGACCCGAGAAAACTGCAATTTGGCTCAAAAATCAACAATCACAATAACGAAAGGGAAAAGTATTATCGCGTAGAAAGCATAATTTCTCCTGAGTTATTAGTTATTGGAGAGGGGCTGAAGATAAAGCTTCTCGGCGTGAAAGAAAAACCTGAGATGAGAAATCAGGCGATTCAATTTCTGAAGGATAAAATAAACGGGCAAAAAGTCTTCATGAAGTATGATACCCTGAAGCATGATGAGCACAACAACCTACTTTGTTATTTATACCTGCAAAATAAAACTTTTCTCAATGCTCACTTGATTAGGATGGGGCTGGCCGATGTAGATACTTCTCTCGACTATAAATATAAAGCGAATTTTTTGACGGGCAAAAGGGGACGCTATGCCGAAAGAATGGATACTGAATCAGGCAAACATGCGATGGGGATTAACAAGGAAGAAACAGGTTGGCCCGGTCTCAGAGCTAATAAGGAAGTGCTCACCTAAATCTTCCGATGAATGGAAAGAATATTACTATAACAATGTTTATCCCCAAGCTCACTTAGAACAACTCGGCAGAAAATTATACATTAAAATTTCAGAGGTCTGTCAGGCCGAAATTGAGGCCGTATCAGAAGAGGACTGCATTAATTTTATCGTCAATCTGGTTATCGACAGGACTTTTGATGGATATCAGTCCGAGATACAAACTATCTATGGACAGTTACAGGGGGAATTGAATGAATTTGGTGTTAAAGTAGAACCGGCCCCGGACGAATGGGATCGAGGATACAATGTCGATTTCTTCATCAAGGTTAAGGACAAATATATCGGGCTTCAAATTAAACCCGCTGGCTATGCCTATATTCCGCAGATAATTAATGAGTTGGGGTTTCAGAAAGATACACACCAAAAATTTACGGGAAAGTTCGGAGGAAATGTATTTTACATTATCTCGGTAGCGCAGGATAAAAAGAAAGTCATTTATAATCCTGAAGTTATCGGGGAAATCAAAAAGGAAATAAGAAGACTACAGAATTAATAACGGTTAACAGTTTCGTCGCAGCAATCCACCCCTCTTCAAGCCGGCACAATTCACTTCGTAAAATAACCATCACTGTATTTGTCTTTCCCAATTTTTCCAAACCCGTTAGGAAAACCCCGCCTTTTGGCGAGGCAGGCGGTAAAAATCCTTGAAAATCCCCCTGAAAGCACTACACTGTTTCCTTCCGTATCAATACTTGATTTAGGTTAATCGACTTGTCCGCCTGCCTGCCCCTGCAAGGAGTAGGCAGGGGTGGCGGAAAGGAAAACGAAAATGGCTGGCAAACAAATACAGTTCTACTATAAGAATGTATTGGCTGACGTAATCGGCCCGGAACACGGCATAAGCAGGCAGCAGTTAGATGAATTAGCGAAACAAACAACGCCCCTTATTCCCAAAATCAAAGAGGAAATACTGGCCGGCGACTCACGCTATGGCCTGCTGCCCGGAGACCCGCAAATCGCCAAAAGCGTCAAGGCGTTAGTCAAACACTTCAAGCCCAAATGCGAAAACCTCGTCGTCTTAGGCATAGGCGGCTCGGCGCTGGGCAATATCGCCCTGCAAAACGCACTCAATCCATTTACCTATAACTTAGACAACAACAAACGCAAAGGGCCGCGTCTTTTCGTCTTCGACAACGTTGACCCCGCGCACTTCGGCTCATTTCTTGACTTCATCACGCCGCGTTTAGGCAAAACGGTCTTCAACGTCATAAGTAAATCGGGCCAGACGGCTGAAACGGCGTCGCAATTTATGATTGTCCAGAAGATGTTAGAAACCCGATTCGGCAAAGAAAAACTCAAGGACCGCGTCGTTGCAACCACCGACCTCGAAAAAGGCACGCTCCGCAAAATCGCCACCAACGCCGGTTTGCACACGCTCGTCGTTCCCGATGGGGTAGGGGGGCGGTTCAGCGTCCTTTCAGCCGTCGGCCTTTTCAGCGCAGCGATGACGGGCATAAATATCGACCAGCTTCTCGCCGGCGCAGCCGATATGCACACCCGCGTAACGAATCCCGACTTCTTCAAAAACCCCGCCGCAATCAACGCCGCAATTCAAATTCACTATTACAACCGCGGCAAAAAAATATCCGTGATGATGCCCTACAGCTCCGCACTTTACAGTTTCGCCGACTGGTATCGCCAGCTTTGGGCGGAATCGTTAGGCAAGAAATACTTCCTCGATGGCGGCGAGGCATACGTCGGCCCGACACCAGTAAAGGCGCTCGGCGCAACCGACCAGCACAGCCAGGTTCAGTTGTATCGCGAAGGGCCAAACGACAAGATTTTTACGCTGCTCGAAATCCAGGATTTTGGCAGAAAAATCAGGATTCCCGCTCCTCCCAAATCCGCACCTGAGCTTGCTTACCTTGCCAAAAAAGATTTGGGCGAACTGCTGAACGCCGAGAAAAAGGCCACCGAATATGCCTTATGCGCGAGCAATCGTCCCTGCGTAACGGTTCTTTTCCCCAAAATCGACGCCTATACCGTTGGCCAGTTCATATTCCTGTTCGAGGCGACGACCTCATTTGCCGGCGCTCTTTTGGACGTCAATACGTATGACCAGCCCGCTGTTGAATTAGGCAAGCAGGCGACTTTCGCGCTTATGGGCAAGGCAGGCCAATACACCCCCGACATGTCCTACGCTGATTTTGCCGCCGAGATTCGCTCCAAAATAGAATTTGACCGCGACTTTGTGATTTAACGCAGGATTGTTTTTTTTGCGTCGCCGTGATAAAATCCGGCCAGTATCCTTACGTCTTTGGTTTGTAAGTGAGCGGAGTCGAAATATGAATTATGCGGTGATAATGGCGGGCGGCACGGGCAAACGCCTTTGGCCCCTGAGTCGTAAATCACGTCCCAAACAGGTCCTCAAGCTTTTCCAGGGCCAGAACCTCCTGCGTCTCTGCTTCGACCGGCTATCGCCCATTTTCGACGCCCGCAACATCATCGTCCTGACGAACGCCGGCTACTCGGATATAGTTCGCGAATCAGTTACCGGCCTGCCGTATTCAAACGTGATCGCTGAACCGACCGTCCGGGATACAACCGGGGCGATAGGCCTGGCGGCGTCGATATTAGCGAAATTCGACCCCGACGCCTCAATGGCCGTCGTTACCGCCGACCAGATTATTGAGCCGACTGAAACCTTCCAGCAGGCCATCAAAGATGCATTGACCTTCGTCAACGCCAACCCCGACCGGATGATAACCTTCGGCATAAATCCTACATATCCCAGCACCCAACTCGGCTACATAAAATGTTCGGCCCCGAAAAAATGCCAGCACTGCAAAAATGAGATTTATACCGTCGACAGCTTCAAGGAAAAGCCCAGCGAAGAGACCGCCCGGCGGTATCTGGCCGACGGCAAACACTTCTGGAACTCGGGCATTTTCGTCTGGAAGGCCAAGACCATCCTTGCCCATATCAACAAATATCTCCCTGAGGCCGTCGAGCCGCTCCGCAAGATTGCCGCCGCCTGGGATGGGCCGAATCAGGAGCAAACCCTCAATGAATACTTCCCGAAGCTGCCCAAAATCAGTATCGATTTTGCCGTTATGGAAAAAGCGCCGGGCGTCCACGCCATAAAGCTCGACTGTCGCTGGCTCGACCTCGGCTCGTTCGCGGCGCTGGCCGATATAATACAATCCGACAAAAACAACAATATCGTCGTCGCCAGCCAGTCCGAACTGCTCGACTGCGAATCCAGCGTTTTCGTAACCGAGGATTCCGGGCACCTGATAGCCGCTATCGGTCTCGAAAATATGGTTGTCGCCCACAGCCCCGACGCGACGTTTGT